>JAEEGK010013601.1_pt1 | contig 18314 bp, 15 predicted proteins | sample 8958771 | NCBI WGS metagenome assembly JAEEGK01 (sample SAMN16246547, study PRJNA631951) | gut metagenome | biome: gut microbiome; feature: rumen; material: SC-attached | host: Bos | place: Iran: Karaj | collected 2018-10
CACGGACACTCGCCCACCTCAGCATTGATGGCAATAGTCTCGCTGCCATTCGGTGAGGCGTAGTCGAAGGTGAAGTAGTTCAAGAACTCCTCAATTCGCACACTTGCTGGTTCGATGTTCCAACCATTATTCTTGTAGCGTCGCATGATGGCATACGAGGCTCCGTCGGCATCGACAGAGAAGGTGGAGACGCTCTGCTGCGACGTCTTCACGAAGGGATTGTCGGCAAACTCCCCAAACCTGTCACCACCTTGGGCAAAAATGCCGCCGCCATCGTTAGGATAGCCACCCTTGTCTCCCTTATCTCCTTTGGCCCCCGTAGCTCCAGTAACTCCCGTATTTGGGTCAATTTCGTAAACATAGCTCTCATCCTCTAAACCACCCGTGTTGCATCCCACAGTCAACAGGCTTATGACAGCCAGACCGATAATGATAGAATTCTTTTTCATACCTTTCTTATTTTAATGTTGCGTTTGAATGTTGTTCTGTCGCTTAAACGGCCATGGCACATAATCCTTGCAGTTGCTTTGTGCAAAAAGTGTTAATTAAAAAAATATGCTCTCTCAAGTGCAAGATTTTGATGTTTCTCCGTTATATCAATAAAATAGTACTGAAGAAATATGAGAAGAATTGTAATTACGATGCGTCTGTTGGCTGTATGGATGACTGCCATACTCTTCTTTGCCTCCTGTTCGAGAGGTGGTGATGATGTTTCATATCTCCTACCTGATTACCAAGGAGAACAAGGCAACAATGGTGCCACAGGAGACAAAGGAGACAAAGGCGGTAATGAGAGGATGATTTACGATGGCGAATGGACTGTCAACAAGCAGGTAGTGGATACAGCTCGTATCGAGTTAGATGACAAAATGACGCTCCGTTTACCTGAAGACTTTCTAATCCGTCTCTGCTTCCCTGACAAGAGTGGAGAAGCAACGCCTCAGCCCAAAGGTCAGACAATGGAGATTTTTTTCTCACGACAAGGCTACTCATCTCAGACGGAACTCTATTACTTCATTCCATGTTACGTTGATAATAATGAAGATGAGTTCCATTATAGTTCGGGCTATTTCTACGTCACTATAGATGGCACCAACTACCGTATAGACCTTTTGTGTAGTGAGACTGGCAACATGATTTTCCGTCGGGACACACTTCAGTGGACGGTAGGAATTTCTTTCAAAAAGATCCTTGTCACTAATATGAGTACAAATTGGAAGGTAAAATATCCGCTGATTGATACGGTCACTATTTACTATAACACCAAACAGCGCATCAAGTAATAGAAAACTGAGAATAAACCATTGACGGTTTGGAGACAGAGCGACAATTGTTAGAGGCGATAAGAAGCGGCGAGCGCGCAGCACTACGCAGACTCTACGACCGCTATGCTGACTATGCTATGGCCATCGGTCTGAGGTATATCCCTGAGCGTGATGCCGTACGTGACGTCCTGCAAGACAGTTTCGTAAAGATTCTGACCTCCATTGTGCAGTTCAAATATCACGGCGAGGGTTCTTTGAAAGCCTGGGTGAGCAGAATTGTCAGCAACCGTGCCGTGGACTATCTGCGCGAAAACCGACGTTTCGTCTTTGTCAGCGGCATTCCAGACGAGTCTGATGACAGTATGCTTGACGGTTTCCCTGTCGAAATGTCAGGCGCCATGCCCTCAGGGATACCTCCAGACAAACTGGTGGAGATGATAGGCCGACTACCCGCCAACTACCGCACCGTACTCAATCTCTTCATCTTCGAAGAACGACCACATAAAGAGATTGCTCAGCTGTTAGGCATCAAAGAAAGCACTTCTGCCTCATTGTTCTTTAGGGCCAAGAAGATGCTGGCACGAATGATCAGGGAAGAATTGAAGGATTGAAGAACTGAAGAATTGAAAGATTGAAGAATTGATAATAAACAGAACATGAAACAGGACGAGTGGACACAACAACTGTATGACAAGTTAGCGCAGCACGAGGTAGCTGCGCCAGACGACTTGTGGGCAGACATCGAGGCTGCACTCCAGCAACAACAGACTGCTGCGAGCCACTCCCAGACCTCTAAGACTAAGAAGTCTTCACGGTCCCGTTTCGTTGCCTTGCGGCGCTGGGCGGTTGCAGCAGCATTCGCAGCAATGGCTCTTGGCGGTGGCGTGCTCTGGTGGTCTCAGAGCAACTATCAGGCAGAAGTGTCACAAGAACAAGTCGCATCAGTAGATAGTCAAAATAACAATGACACCATCGATGATTCTGAATCCAATACACTTCTTGCAGAAACCTCAACACCGCCCAGTACGTATGTTCCAAAGAATCAAAGTGTATCACAGGAACCCCTCATCGAAACCTCTTCCGATATTGTTTCACCAGCCGAGACCTCTTCCGATAATGTTTCCACAGTCGAGACCTCTACTGACATCGCATCCCCTGCCGATGCTTCCACTACGCCCAGCACCCAACACCCTGCACCCAGCACCCAACGCCCAACACCCATCATTCATCACCTAAAACCCACCTCCCGCCGTCCTTCCATCAGCCTTTTTGCCATGAACGGCTTCAGCTCTCAGAGTAGTCGCAATGGCATCCTGATGGCACCGTCATTGGTCAACCAATACTCCGATACCTATGCTAACAGCGATGCGGTAGCAGCCCGTCGTTATGACATTTTCCAATTGGATGGCTACGAGGAACGCCAGCATCACGACCATCCTCTTTCTTACGGTCTGACGGTAAGCTATCCACTCACAGAACGTCTGTCGCTGACAACGGGTGTGACCTATACCAAACTTCGGTCAAACTTCACACAGGTGATGCGTAGCATGCAGATTCAACGGGAACAGACCCTGCACTATGTCGGCATACCACTCACCGCTAACTATCAGTTGTGGAGTCTTTCTTCTTCCGTCCTCCACTTGCCGTCTTCCTTACAGACATACGTCTCTGCTGGTATCAAAGCCGACTGGAACGTAGCCACACACTTAGAGACAGAGGGCGTCGTCCAGCAACTGCCCAAAGACCGTCTGCAGTGGTCGTTGAACGGCAGTTTAGGCGTACAATATGACATCGTGCCACAGTTAGGAGTCTATGTGGAGCCTGGCCTAACCTGGTATCCAGACAACGGTAGCTCCCTGCAGAACTATTTCAAGTACAAGCCCTTGAACTTCAGCCTGCAATTAGGCCTGAGGCTAAATTTGGAGCGTTAAAGCCCCGATATTCTAACGCACACTAATGGTAGGTTCGATGGTAGGTTGTTAGGTCGGTTTCAAAATTCCTCCGATTTCAGGTCAGAATGCGCGGTATTCTGAAGCCCTGTTGTTTCTTCGTTGCAAACGATAGGTATTATTTCTGAGACTTCCAAATATTTCGACCTTTTTTTTATCTTTTACAGACCTTTTTCTCCAAAATACTCTTTGAAACGGCTAACAATGGCCACCAGCTACTTCGCAATTATTTTGTTCTGACGTGAGATAATTCACGAAAACTGCGTAACATTGCAGGTCTTCTCAAAGGCGACTTTACTGCGGGAGCACTCTGTTCCGTCGGAGCGGACAATGCGGACGTTGAAAACGTCGATATCGGGTTCCTGCTCCATGTAGAACGAGAGCTGGTCACCGGCATGGGCTTCAGCGACGTAGGCTATCTCGAAGCGACGGATGGCGTGGGTGCGATACCAGTCGAGGGGCCAGAGATCGAGGACATGCTCGATGTATTTGACGGAGTTGATGTGGCCGTTGATGTCGACATCGTTGTAATGGGTGTCGATGGTGCGGACGAACTCGGCGTCGTCGGACATCTTGACACGGCCGCCCTTGTCGATGGGACACTCCTTATCTTTGACAATCCAATTGTTGATGGCACCGTTGTCGATGGCGAAGATGTCGGTGGGCTGGCGCGTTTCGGTGTCGATCATCGCCCATATACTGCGGCCATAGCCGTACACTTTCCCGTCCTCACCGACGACGCGGAAGTTACGGGAGGTGAAGTAGCGCATGGCCGATTCGACCCACGTCTCGACATTGAACTTGGTGTATTGCACGGGCATCTCTTCCATCTCGATGGCAAGGCGCGAGAGCACCCACGAGCGGTTGATAGTCAACAGATACTTCATGCCGAAGCCACGGGCCGAGGAGTGGAAGTCGGCGGCGTTGAGCATGTGGTTGCCGAGGTGGCCCATGAAGAGGTGCTGCGAGAAGTCGCAGTGGAAGGGCTCGGCAAGGAATTCGTAGGAACCTATCTTATCCATATTTTCTTTCCGTTGTTAAAGTAGAGACCGGGACGTGTGGGCTTCGAGGAGAGACGGAGGCCTTGGAGGGTGAACCAGTCGGTGCTCTCTCCCACCCGATCATTCAGAAAAGGGACGATGGCGGAGGGATCTTCGGCGTAGGCCTTGAGCTCGTAGAGGGCTGGCAGGGCACGGCCCGTCTCGTTGTCGAAGAGCGAGGCATTGTACCAGCCGGTGGCGAGATCACCCGTGCAGCCTTTGGCATTGGCCTCGGCATACCACCAGGAGAGACCGTTGACCTGCGGATGCTTCTGAAGCACGGCGATGAGATCGGCGGTGAATTGGCACTGGCCCTCGTGGGTGTAGGGATAGGTCTTGGTGTAGTCGTAAGTAGAACCGTTCACCTCCCATTTCGAGGGATAGCCGGTCTCCACGAGTTGGATCTGCTTGTCGGGGAAGTTCTTCTCCAGCAGCGTCAGGCCATTGTCGAGCTTCGAGAGCGGCCCCTTGAAATAGGGATAGTAAGAGACGCCGATGATGTCGTAGTCGATCTCATACTGCTGGATGTGACGGAAGAAGGCGACGTCGAGCGTGGGGTTGTTGGCGCACTGCTCGGTGTGGATGATGATCTTCGCCTCAGGACATATCTCACGACAGGCAAGGCCAGCAGCCTTCAGCATGTTCGAGAAGTTATCCCAACGGGTGTCGGTATAGTCCCTCCAGTCGGAGGTAGGTACGAGATGGCCTCCGTATTCGTCCCAGTCCTCGTATTTGCCGTCTGTGACGAATCCCCACAGCATGCCGAAACTGATCTCGTTGCCCGTCTGGATGAGGTCGGGCGTGGCTCCGGCAGCCACCAGCGCTTCGAGGCTTTCCTTGGTGTATTTGTAGACCGTCTCATCGGGCGTCCAGCTCCAAATCTTCCAGGAGTCTGGAATTGTCTGCTGTCCGGGGTCTGCCCACGTGTCGCTGTAGTGGAAGTCGAGCATGAACAGGAGGCCTGCGTCCTTGATGCGCTTGCCGAACTGCTTGACATACTCCAGATCCTGCACCACACACTTGTCCGGATCGTTCGAGGGATCGACGAAGAGTCGCACGCGCATCGTGTTCCAGCCCTGCTGTTTCAGGAATTCGAGCACGTCTGTGATGGCTGCCCCATCCTTGTCGAGATACTTAGCGTTCTGCTGTTCAAACTTCGGCAAGACGGAGATGTCGCCGCCGACGTATTTCTGCGCTACGCTAAATGATAAATGAAAAATGATAAATGATAAAATTATCAGCGCGCGTCTCGATGCTATCGCCCATCTGTCTGTAAATGTCATCATCTATAAACTATAAACTATGAACTATAAACTATGAACTATGAACTAAAATCACCTTTCCTTCTCCCGTTGTTCGAGGAACTCACTGACCTGCTCCTGCTTGCCACGGGTGACGGCGATACGTCCGGAACGGGTGTACTGGAACACACAGCCGAAGGTGTCGAGGGCGCGGTAGAGCGAGATGATGTCCTCCGTGACACCGTGCTTCATCACGATGACATAGGTGGGGTTCACCTCGATGATCTGGGCATCGAAACGACGGATGGTTCGCGAGATCTCCGGATTCTCCAGCACCATCGGCGTGGAGAGCTTATAGAGACCTGACTCACGGATGAAGAGCTGGTCGTCGGTGAAGTAGTTCGCCTTCACCACGTCGATCTTCTTCTCTATCTGACGGACGATCTTGATGATCTGGTCCTCGTCGCTCCAGGCGGTAATGGTGTACTTGTGCACGCCTGGGATGCTCGAGGCCGACACATTGAGGCTCTCGATGTTCACCTGACGGCGGGTGAAGACGGCCGTGACCTGGTTCAGGATACCAGCCACGTTCTCGGAATACACCAGCAAAGTATAAAGTTTCTTCTCTTCCATTTACTACAACTTTTTATTTTATTGACAACAACTTGAACCGCTCGGCTTTGCCGCTTCGCTCTGCGAAGAACTATGACAACATTGGCCTACGACGGCAACTGCCGTCTGCGGGTTGATAAAGTTGTCTTTGTTGTCATGGTTGTCGTTTTTATATCTCCAGCATCATTTTATCGATATCCATTCCCGGGGGTGTCATGGGCAGCACGTTGTCTTCTTCGAGGATGGCACACTCGAGGATGAACGGTCCGTCGGTGGTGAGCATCCGCGTGACGGCATCAGCCAGGTCCTTGCGGTCGGTGACAGCCTGATACGGGATGCCGTAACCCTGGGCGATGGGTCCGTAGTCGGGGTTCTTCATCTTCGTGAATGACTTGCGACGGAGCCAGAACATATCTTGCCACTGGCGCACGTTGCCGAGGTAGTGGTTGTTCATGACGATCATCTTCACGGGTGCCTTCTGTTCCATGATGGTGCCAAGTTCCTCGATACACATCTGGAAACCGCCGTCGCCCATGAAACAGCAGACGGTGCGCTCAGGGGCTGCGAAGGTGGCACCGATGGCAGCAGGCATGCCGTAACCCATCGTGCCGAGACCACCACTCGTGCAGATGCTGCGCTTGTGGTGATACTTGAAGTAACGCGTTGCAAAGAGTTGATTCTGACCGACATCCGTCACGAGGACGGCATCGTCTGGTGCCTGAATGGCCACCGCATGAACCACCTCACCCATGCGCAGCGGACCCTCCTTCGGATGGATGGCGGGCTCGATGACTTTCTCACGTTCTTTCTCATCGAGCGGCTTGAACGAGTTGCGCCACTCCTGATGCTTGTTCTTGTTCAGCAAGGCCGTGATGGCAGGCAGCGACTCCTTACAGTCGGCAATCACCGCCACATCGGTCTTCACGTTCTTGTCGATCTCGCTGTGGTCGATGTCGAGATGGATGATCTTCGCCTGCTTGGCGTAGGTCTTCAGATTACCCGTCACACGATCGGAGAAGCGCATGCCGATGGCGATGAGCACGTCGCACTCCTGCTCCTTCATGTTCACAGCGTAGTTGCCGTGCATACCCAGCATACCGACGTTCAGCGGATGGTTGGAGGGCAAGGCAGAGAGTCCGAGCATCGTACGGCCTGCGGGAATATCGGCTTTTTCGAGGAAGGCCTTCAGTTCGCTCTGGGCATTACCCAGTTCCACGCCCTGCCCCACGAGTGCCAAGGGTTTCTTGGCGTTGTTGATGAGTTCGGCGGCCTGACGCACAGCCTCGGCATCGAGCTTGGGATAAGGCACGTAGGAACGGATGAAGTTCACCTTCTGCGGATTGTAGTCGATCTCCTCCACCTGGGCGTTCTTGGCGAAGTCGAGCACCACAGGACCGGGACGGCCCGTACGGGCGATGTAGAAGGCACGGCTGACGGCCCACGACACGTCTTCAGCGTGACGGATCTGGTAACTCCACTTCGAGATGGGCTGCGACACACCCACGAGGTCCACCTCCTGGAAGGCATCGGTACCAAGGGCCGAGATGGGCACCTGTCCGGCAATGACGACGATCGGCGTGGAGTCGAGCATCGCATCGGCAATACCCGTGAGAGTGTTCGTCACACCGGGACCGCTAGTCACCAGGGCCACGCCCACCTCACCGGATACACGGGCATAGCCCTCGGCAGCGTGGGTGGCACCTTGTTCGTGGCGCACGAGGATGTGGTCGAAACATTTCTTCTCGCCTCGTGTGTAGTCGAAGAGCGCGTCGTAGACGGGCATGATGCTGCCGCCAGGGTAGCCGAAGATGGTCTTCACGCCCTCGGCTTGCAGCGCCCGCATCAGCGCCTTCGATCCTGTAATTCTATCTTTCATCTTCTATATTTTACTACAACCTGGACAACTTAAACCGCTTGACCTTTGGTCGCTCGCAAGGCGAGAACTTTTCTTGTCTGCCCGCAGACGGCAGTTGCCGTCGTAGGCTGTTGTCTTTGTTGTCATAGTTGTCGTTTTTAATCAATAATTCTTATTCCTCCCTTATCGGCAGAGGCGACGCTCTGGGCGTAGGCACGGAGGGCCTTGGAGACCACACGGTTGCGCTTCAGGGGCTGCTGGGGACGGGCGGCGAGTTCTTCGTCGGAGAGCTTCACGTTGATGGAACGCGAGGGGATGTCGATCACAATGATGTCACCATCCTTGATCTTACCGATGTTTCCGCCGTTGGCAGCCTCAGGAGAGATATGACCGATGGAGAGACCGGATGTGCCTCCTGAAAAACGGCCGTCGGTGATCAGCGCACACTCCTTGCCGAGGTGCATCGACTTGATATAGCTCGTAGGATAGAGCATCTCCTGCATACCAGGACCGCCCTTCGGACCCTCGTGGGTGATGACCACGCAGTCGCCACTCTTCACCTTACCGCCGAGAATGCCCTCGCAGGCATCTTCCTGAGAGTCGAAGCAGACGGCAGGACCCTCGAAGTGCCAGAGGCTTTCATCGACACCCGCAGTCTTTACCACACAACCGTCCTGCGCGATATTGCCGAAGAGCACGGCCATACCGCCATCCTTCGTATAGGCATGTTCGATGTCGCGGATACAACCCTCGGCACGATCGGTATCGAGTGTCTCCCACTGGGCATCCTGCGAACCCATCACGGTAGAGAACTTACCGCCAGGGGCACTACGATAGATGCGCTCTGCCTCAGGATCGATGGTCTCGCCGGTGATGCTGTATTTCTGGATGTCTTCGCCCAGCGTTGCGCCATTGACGCGCTTACAGTCGAGACGGAGCAGTCCGCCCTTGGCCAGTTCGCCCAGGATGCCCAGGATACCACCAGCGCGGTTCTCCTCCTGGATGGAGTATTTCTGCCAATTGGGTGCGAGTTTACAGAGGAAAGGCACCTTGCGCGACAGGGCGTCAATATCCTTCATGTTGAAGTCCACGTCAGCCTCCTGTGCTACGGCCAGCAGGTGGAGTACGGTATTCGTTGAAGCACCCATCGCAATGTCGAGCGTCATGGCGTTCAGGAAGGCATCACGCGTAGCGATGCTACGTGGCAATACGCTATCGTCACCCTCCACATAATATTTCAGCGCGTTCTTCACGATGAGCTGTGCAGCATCACGGAACAATTGGACGCGGTTCTTGTGGGTAGCTAAGATACTGCCATTGCCGGGCAAAGACAGACCGATGGCCTCCGTCAGCGAGTTCATCGAGTTGGCCGTAAACATACCCGAGCAGGCGCCACAGCCAGGACAGGCACACTGTTCAATCTCTGCCAGTTCCTCGTCGCTCACCGTCGGATCACCACCCTTCACCATGGCCGTGATCAGGTCGGCATTCTCGCCACGCCATTTACCTGCCTCCATCGGACCACCCGAACAGAACACCGTCGGGATGTTCAGTCGCATGGATGCCATCAGCATACCTGGTGTCACTTTGTCACAGTTGGAGATGCAGATCATCGCATCGGCCTTGTGGGCATTGACCATATATTCCACGCTGTCGGCGATGATGTCACGCGAGGGCAACGAATAGAGCATGCCGTCGTGACCCATGGCGATGCCGTCGTCGATGGCGATGGTATTGAACTCTGCAGCATAACAGCCCATCTTCTCAATCTCTTCACGCACGATCTGACCGACCTCGTGGAGATGGGTATGGCCAGGAACGAACTGGGTGAAGGAGTTGACGACGGCGATGATCGGCTTGCCGAACTGCTCGTGCTTCATGCCTGTGGCTACCCACAGGGCACGGGAACCTGCCATACGTCTGCCTTCCGTACAGACGGCACTCCTCAACGGATGTTTATAGGATTCTTTCATATAAGTATGTATTTATTTCCGGAAATTAGCTGCAAAATTACACTAAATCTCCCAAATAGCCAACTATTTCGGGAGATTTTAGCAAATTTGTAGCAAAATATTAACAAATCAGCGACAAGAGAGAAGCCAAGTGGCTATTTCAGCATTTCAGTCATGAGCGGCACAATCTGCTTGCGCGACAGGTTTTCCTTTGTATAAGTGACGCCATCCCGCAAGGAAGCACCAAAGATCGACTCAGCCAAAGCCTTCGTGCCCTCGCCATAATAAATGAAATAAGTGCCTTTCTCCATATAAGGGGAGGCTGTGTCACTTTTATCTGTATTAGGAATCAGGTTGTCTATCTTCGCAAAGATCATGTTACGCGCTTTCTGTTTCATCACCTCAGGCATCACAGCCAACATACGGGTGATAAAGGCATCCATCTCTGTCTCCTTGCAGGCCAGACTGCCGAAACCAATCAGATGCTCGCCGATCTCATAGTCCTTGTAATCGGAGAGCAGAATCTCCGCATCGGTCATGCCGTCGTAGTTGTACGCAGCCTCTTCCATCTCGCGGTTGATCTCTGCAATCTGGTCTTCCAACCGTAACTGTGAGACGAGCGCTTTCCATGCCGTGGAATCGACACCCTTTGTAGTGGTCTTGGTAAGGTTGCGGGTATCGGAAACAATACCTGCCAGCATGATCTTGGCCGACTCGTCATCGATTGGAACACCCAATTCGTTAAAGCAGCCGAAGATGATGGTACAGGTGGAACCTACCATCTCACGCCTCACATAAGGTATGGTGGCATCGGCGATGTCGCCCTCGATATGATGGTCGATCTTCTGGAGGATCTTGGCCTCTCTGGCACCATCCACGCATTGGGCATAGTCGCTGTGGTCTGTCAGGACCAGGCGTGTACCTGCCGCCACCGAACTCTTCAATTCGGGTAGTGCAAAACCGAGGCGATTGGAGATATAGGCCGTCTCCCTGTTGATAGGGCTTGAGACTTTCGCCTTACAGTTATAGCCAAGGGCACGCATGAGCGAGGCGTATGATAGTGCCGAGGTGACGGCATCCACGTCGGGTGTCTTATGTCCATAGACAAATGTCGTATCTGTACCCCAGTCAAGTCTGGCCAGAATATCCCGGTATGACGGTTTCAGTGGTTCCGGATTGACAATGGGATTGTCTACGGTACGGCAGCTGACAATCAGTAAAGTCAGCAGAACATACAATAAATGTCTTAATTTCATCATATCTTTATGAAGGTTATTATTGTCACTTTGTGCGATCGTACCATTCTTTCAGGACTCCTCGGGGCGTGCCTCTGGAGACCAGATCATCAAGGGCTTCACGGGCTTCTGGCTTACGGCCTAAACGGAGCAAGACATCGACTTTCGAGATTGTATAGTCAACATTGCCTGGACGAAGACGTATGGCCTCGCCCCAGTCGTAAGCGGCCACTTCGTACTGCTGCTGTTCCGTCTCAAAAGCCGCACGGGCAGCATAGGCATCGGCGCTATCTGGGAACATCTGCACGATATGGTTCAACTCGTCTACGACATCCTTTTTCTTACCCATCTTCTGCAACACATGCGCCAGTCCTAAACGGGCCTCGAAATGCAGGGGTTCGATGGCGAGGAAGGCATCGTAGTCAGCCTTCGCCTCGGCATAGTGGTGCTGCTTCTCGTGGACGTAAGCCCGGAAGAAGAGTGCCGCGAGGTTTCGTTCGTCAGCACGCAGAATACGGCCGTATTCCGTCAGGGCATAGTCCCACTCCTCCAGATTGACGTTCGCCTCAGCCTTCAGCAGACGGAGATTTACATCATTCGGATGCTGGCGCAGCTGGCGGTTCAGCACCTCGACGGAGTCGCGCCACTGGCTGCGCGATTGCGCAGCCAAATTAGGAATTAGGAATGAGAAATTAGAAATTATGATTACCATGCATGCCCAGAGCCTGCCCTTCATCATAACATTCCGAATCCTCCGCCCGTTAAAAATCTCAAACTTTATCATCCGCCTATAGAAGATATCATAATTTCTCATTCCTAATTTCTAATTCCTAATTATATAATCGACAATCCACTCTCCTACTTCACGAGTTCCATAGTGCTTACCGCCTTCCACCTGAATCTCCGGCGTACGGACATTGGCATCGAGCGAGGCATTGACGGCCTCACGCACGAGGGCACCCTCCTTCTCCAGTCCGAAGTGCTCGAGCAGCATCGCAGCAGAAAGAATCTGTGCCAGAGGATTGGCGATGTTCTGTCCAGCTGCCTGAGGCCACGAGCCGTGAACGGGCTCGAAGAGCGGCGTATGCTCACCCAGCGACGATGAGGGCTGCAGACCCATAGAACCCGTGATGCACGAGGTCTCGTCGGTAAGGATGTCGCCGAAAGTGTTCTCCGTCACAATGACATCGAAGAACCTTGGCTCCGTCAGCACACGCATCGAGGCATTGTCGATGAACATGTAGTCGGTCCTCACCTCGGGATATTCTTTCTCTATCTCCTGGGCAATCTGTCGCCACAGACGACTGGAGGCCAGCACGTTCGCCTTGTCTACGACCGTCAGATGACGCTTACGCTTCATAGCCATATCAAAGGCCAGACGGACGATACGCTCGATCTCGGGACGCGTATAGATGTCGGTGTCGTAGGCCATATTGTCATCCTGATGCTTCTCGCCGAAGTACATTCCTCCAGTCAATTCACGCAGTACTACGAAATCGGCACCACGAAGCAGTTCTTCTTTTAGAGGGGACTTGTGCAACAGACAGTCGAACGTAGCCACAGGACGAACGTTGGCAAACAGTCCAAGCTTCTTTCGCATCGCCAGCAGACCTGTCTCTGGACGGATCTTCAGCGTGGGGTTATTGTCGTACTTCAGGTCTCCCACAGCAGCAAACAGCACGGCGTCGGCCTTCATACACACCTCGTGGGTGCTGTCGGGATAGGGATCGCCGCAGACATCGATGGCATGAGCGCCACAGATGGCCTCCTCGTATTCAAACTCGTGTCCGCACTTCTTTGCCACAGCGTCAAGCACAGCCACACCTTGTTTCATAATCTCCGGTCCGATACCATCGCCCGCGAGAATCGCAATTTTAAGTTTCATACTTTGTTCAATTTTGCAACGGACTATAGGACTTAAGGACTTTTTGAAAGAGTCGTGTCAGTCCTGTTGTCCGTTGCTGATTAAAATACTTCTTTCTGTTCATTCTCAAAGATGTTCAGCATCTTAAAAGTAGCCTTGATGGCTGCCTCCGTCTGGTCGGCATCGAGACCACGGGTACGGAGGATTTTGCCATTGTCATTCCACGTGATGACCGTCTGCACGAGGGCATCTGTACGACCACCGGGCGGGATGGTGACGGCATAGTTCTCGAGGATGGGGAACGTGCGGTTCAGATACTTCTTATAGATATACCGCAACGACTTCACGAAGGCGTCATACTGTCCGTCACCCGTTGCCGAAGCCTCATACGCCTGACCGTTGATCTCCACCTTGATATTCGCGCCAGGCTTCAGACCGTAGGCCGTAGAGACCACATAGCTCACCAGTTTCACCTTATCCTCAGGGGCATCGTGCTTCAGCACATCACTCACGATGAAGGGCAGATCGTCTTTGGTCACGCGCTCCTTCTTGTCACCCAGTTCGGTGATGCGCTGCGTCACCTTTTTTGTTTGTTCCGGCGTGAGTTCCAAGCCGAGTTCCTCCAGGTTCTTGGCGATATTCGCCTTGCCGCTGTTCTTACCCAGATCGTACTCCCTGCGACGTCCGAAGCGCTCCGGCACGAGGGCGTTCTGATAGAGTCCGTTCTTCTTGTCGCCGTCGGCATGCACACCCGCCACTTGCGTAAAGACGTTGTCGCCGATGATGGGCTGGTTCGGGGCGACGGCGATGCCGCTGTAACTCTCCACCAGACGGGAGATATCGTTGAGTTTGTCCTCGCGGATATTGGTCTTGGCGTTGAACTGGTCCTTCAGGATCACCTGCACACTCGACAACGGAGCATTGCCGCAACGCTCACCCAGACCGTTCACCGTCACGTGCAGACCTTTCGCACCACTCAGGGCAGCGGCGAGCGAGTTCGACACGGCGAGGTCGTAGTCGTTATGGGCGTGGAAGTCGAAATGTGTATCTGGATAGCGCTTCATCATTTTACGGAAGTACTCGATACATTGCAGGGGATTCATGATACCTAATGTGTCGGGCAGCATAAACCGCCGGATGCCGATGTCGCAGAGGGCATCCATCACCTGATAGACATAGAAGGGTGATTCCTTCATACCGTTCGACCAGTCCTCGAGGTAGAGGTTCACGGTCATCTGTTTCTGGCGGGCGTACTTCACCGCCTCGATGATGTCCTCGATATGCTCCTCGGGCGTTTTCTTCAACTGCTCCTGACAATGACGCAGCGAGCCTTTCGCCAATAGGTTCACGGTCTTACAGCCACAGGAGTCTATCCAGTCGATGCTCTGTCCGCCGTCGATGAATCCCAGCACCTCCACCCTGCTGAGCATATCCACCTTCGCAGCATAGCGGCAGATCATGCTCACGGCTTCCTTCTCACCTTCCGACACCTTCGCCGAGGCCACCTCGATACGGTCCACGTTCAGGTCGCCGAGCAGCATACGGGCGATGATCAGTTTCTCGTGCGGCAGGAAACTCACGCCGCTGGTCTGCTCACCGTCGCGCAACGTGGAGTCCATGATCTCCACAAACGGCTGCAGGCGCTTGTATTGTCCTACTTGTTCAGCTGTTCCCATAGTTCAGTCTTGTTTTGGTTCTCCATCAGGAAGTCAATGTCGTCGAGGCCGTTCATCAGGCAATGCTTCTTATAGCCGTTGATGTCGAAGTGCTCGCTGCGACTTGTAGAGAGATTCGTTACTGTCTGATTGGGGAGATCGACCTTTACCTGAGTTTTCGGATTTTCCCGAATGGTACGGAATAACTCTGAGAGGAAATCTTCGCTCACCTGCACAGGCAACACGAAATTGTTCAGTTCGTTGTTCTTGTGGATATCGGCGAAAAAGCTGCTGATGACCACACGGAAGCCATAGCCTGCGATGGCCCAGGCGGCATGCTCACGACTCGACCCCGAGCCGAAGTTCTTGCCTGCCACGAGGATACAGCCGCCGTAGGTGGGATCGTTGAGCACGAAGTCCTTGTTCAGCGTGCCGTCGGCCTGATAGCGCCAGTCGCGGAACAGGTTATCTCCGAAAAAACTCTCCTCCCTCGTCGTGGCCTTCAAAAACCTCGCGGGTATAATCTGGTCTGTGTCCACATTCTCCAACGGCAGCGGCACACAGGTACTTGTTATTACGTCAAACTTCTGTTTCATATTCTTTCTTTATTTTGCAACGGACTACACGACTTTAGGACTTTTTTCTTACAGGATTCAGTTCTTAGGATTAAGTCCTTTAGTCCTGTTGTCCGTTGCTAAATTAACTCTCTTGGATCTGTGATGACTCCAGTAACAGCAGCAGCGGCGGCGGTGAGGGGCGATGCGAGGATGGTACGAGAGCCTGGGCCCTGACGACCTTCGAAGTTACGGTTAGAGGTAGACACGGCCAGCTTTCCGGCAGGCACCTTGTCATCGTTCATCGCCAGACACGCGGAACATCCCGGCTGTCGGATCTCAAAGCCAGCCTCTGCCAGCACCTTGTCGAGGCCTTCCTCGCGGATCTGCTTGTCCACAGCCCACGAACCTGGCACCAGCCACGCCACCACATCTTCAGCCTTCTTACGTCCCTTCACGATCGAAGCAAACGCCCGGAAGTCTTCGATACGGCCGTTCGTACACGCCCCGAGGAACACATAGTCTACCTTCGTGCCCAACAACTTCTGTCCGGCCTCGAATCCCATATATTCCAACGCCTTCTCCTGACTCCTGACTCCTGACTCCTGACTCCCGGGAATCTTCTCCGTAATCCCGATTCCCATCCCCGGATTGGTTCCATAAGTGATTCGCGGTTCGATGTCTTCTGCTCTGAAAACCAGTTCCTTATCAAACACGGCATCATCACCACTCTTCAACGTCTTCCAATAACTGATGGCCTTCTCCCAGTCCTCCACCTTAGGGGCATACTCGCGACCTTTCAGATAGGCAAACGTCGTCTCATCAGGCGCCACGAAACCACCTCTGGCACCCATCTCTATGGAGAGGTTACAGAGCGACAGACGGCCTTCCATCGACATCTCACGCACCACGTCACCCGCATACTCCACGAAGTATCCCGTGGCCCCGGAGGTCGTCAGCTGCGCCATCAGATAGAGCGCCACGTCTTTCGCCGTCACACCCTTCCCCAGCCTGCCGTTGATCGAAATCCGCATCGACTTCGGCTTCTGCTGGAGGATGCATTGCGAGGCCAGCACCATCTCCACCTCCGAGGTGCCGATGCCGAAAGCCACAGCACCCATCGCACCGTGTGTCGAGGTATGTGAGTCACCACAGACGATGGTCATTCCCGGCAGACTCAGGCCCTTTTCAGGCCCTACGACGTGGATGATGCCGTTGTCTTTCGAGAACATCCCGAAGTGCGTCAGTCCGAACTCTGCGGCATTACGCTCCAGCGCATCCACCTGCTTCTTGCCCACAGGATCGGCTATAGGCTTGTCCTGATCGTGCGTGGGCGTGTTATGGTCGGGCATACAGAAGATCTGCTGCGGACGGAAACACTTCAATCCCCTCGCCCTCAGACCGTCAAAGGCCTGCGGCGTGGTCACCTCGTGACAGTACAGCCTGTCGATATACAGTTGCGTCGGACCGTCGGCCACCTCCTGCACCACGTGCCTGTCCCAAATTTTATCAAACAATGTATTCATATTCTTTCTTTTTTTGCAACGGACTACACGACTTTAGGACTTTTTCTTAGGACTATTCTACCGTCAGAATTAGTCCTTAAGTCCTGTAGTCCGTTGCTATTAATCTTCCTTCTTGAATTTATTAATACAATCAATGTACGCCTCGACGCTGGCGGTGACGATATCCGTGTTCGCACCGAAGCCGTAATACAGCGAGCCGTCGTACTCCACCTGCATGTGTACCTTTCCCACGTCGTCCGAGCCCTTCGAGATAGCCTGGATGGTGAACTCCTTCAACGTCATCTGCTTCATGATGATCTTCTTCAGCGCCTTGATGGCCGCATCCACAGGACCATTTCCACTCGCGGCAGCCTCGAACTTCTGACCGCTGATGTCGAGACCTATCGAGGCCACGTTCCTCACGCCCTTGCCCGAGGTCACCTGCAGGAAGTCGAGTCTCACGGCGTGCTGTTCGGCCATATCGGCTCCGGCGAGCATCAGCACGTCGGCATCCGTCACATCCTTCTTTTGGTCGGCCAGCTGCAGGAACTTCTCGTAGATCTTGTCCAGCTTATCCTCCTCCAGGTCCACGCCGTTCACGTGCAGACGATGCTTCAGCGCAGCACGTCCGCTGCGGGCGGTGAGCACGATCGAGTTGTCGTCGATGCCCACATCCTTCGGGTCCATGATCTCGTACGTGTGTACATTTTTTAATACGCCGTCCTGATGGATGCCCGAGGAGTGAGCGAAGGCATTGCGGCCCACGATGGCCTTGTTCGGCTGCACGGGCATGTTCATCAGACTCGACACCATCCGCGACGTCGGATAAATCTTCGTCGTATTGATGTTCGTCTCGATGCCGAGGCCCTTATGGCACTTCAGGATCATTGCGATCTCCTCCAGGCTCGTGTTGCCGGCACGCTCACCAATACCGTTGATGGTTACCTCCACCTGTCGCGCTCCCGCCATCACGCCGTTCAGCGAATTGGCGGTAGCCATGCCCAGGTCGTTGTGGCAATGCGTGGAGATGATGGCGCGGTCGATACCGTCCACATGTTCCATCAGATACTTGATCTTGTCGTGATACTCCTGCGGCAGACAGTAGCCCGTGGTGTCGGGGATATTTACGACTGTGGCACCGGCCTTGATCACCGCCTCCACCACCTGCGCCAGATATTCGTTGTCCGTGCGTCCCGCATCCTCGCAGTAGAACTCCACGTCGTCCACGTAGCGCTTGGCGTACTTCGTGGCCTCCACAGCCTGTTCGAGGATACGCTCACGGGTGGAGTTGAACTTAAACTGGATGTGCTCGTCACTCGTGCCGATACCCGTGTGGATGCGCTTGTGCTTGGCATACTTCAGCGCCTCGAAGGCCACGTCGATATCCTTTTCCACCGCACGCGTCAGCGCACAGATCACGGGCCACGTCACGGCCTTCGAGATCTCAATCACCGAGTTGAAGTCGCCAGGACTCGACACAGGGAATCCGGCCTCAATCACATCGACGCCCAACTGCTCCAGAGCCTTCGCCACCTGAATCTTCTCTACCGTGTTCAGCTGGCATCCGGGAACCTGTTCACCGTCCCT
>JAEEGK010013609.1_pt1 | contig 18306 bp, 7 predicted proteins | sample 8958771 | NCBI WGS metagenome assembly JAEEGK01 (sample SAMN16246547, study PRJNA631951) | gut metagenome | biome: gut microbiome; feature: rumen; material: SC-attached | host: Bos | place: Iran: Karaj | collected 2018-10
CCCAATCCCCAATCCCCAATCCCCAATCCCCAATCCCCAATCCCCAAAGGAATAAAAATATATAATAAATAATTTTTTTAATTTAATTAATTATATTTAAATAATTTAAAAAAATAATTATTTTTAAATTAAAAATAATTAAATATTAATAATAAATTTAATTATTTATTTTATAAAAATATTTCATTAATTTCATTTCCTTCTAAACATTTTTTTCCTTTAATAAAAAGAATCGGATATTCATTAACATTAAAAATATTTTCAAATATTTTTTTATTTGATTCATTTATTAAAACATAATCAAAATTTAATTTATGTTCATTAAATTTATTAATAATTTCTTCATTTTCTTTATTAATAACCAAAATTAATTTTTTTTCTTTATTTCTTTCAATTTTTTCTCTTAATTCAAATTCCAAATCATTAATAATCATATTTTCAGGAATTAATTTCATTAATTCATCTTTTTCAACTAATTCTTTTAATTTATCAACTCCACCTATAATTTTTCCATTTATGTATAATTGAGGAAAAGTTTTCCAATTCGCATACAATCTCAAATAACATCGAATTTTTTCGTCTTCAAAAATATTAAATGCTTTATATTTTATTTTTTTTTCATTTAAAATTTCAATAAATTCTTTTGAAAATTTACAATAAGGTTCTTTTGGTGTTCCTTTAATGAAACAAACAATAGGAAAATTATCTAAAATTTTTTTAATTTTTTCAAACATTTTTTCTTTTTCTTTTTCGAAATCATTTTCATAAAAATTATAATATTTTTCTATTAAATTATACAAATCAATTGGAGAAAAATTATTTAAATAAATAGGATCTGTTAAAAAAGGATGACAAAAAGAAATTGCAGGAAAATTTAAAATATCATCTTTAGATTTAATAAATAAATTGAATAATTTTTCATTTTCTTTATTTGAAGAAACTGTTGAAATTCTTAAAAATTTTTTAAATTTTTCAATAAGATTTTCTAAAAAATTTGACCACAATTCAACATCGTTTTTTTCATCATATAAAAAAAATAAATGCATTGAATTTGTTAATGCCATTCGAATTTTATAATAATCTTTTGGTTCTTTTAAAATTTGAATAAAATCATTATTTATCATATTAAAAATAAAAAAAATAATTTTTTAATAATAAAATTTTTATTGTTTGAATAAAAATTTTAATTTTAGTTAAATTATGCAAATTATGCAATGCTTATATAATAAAAGTCATTCAATTAAAGCTACGAAATTTAAAGATCATATATATAAATGTTATAAAAATTTAAAAGAAGATTATTTAAAACATAAAATTGATTTTAAACCTGAAAAACCCATTCAATGTAAAAAAGAAACTATTTTTTATTTTGAATCTGAAAAAGAATCTCATTTGAAAAATTGCAAATATTGTAAAAAATATAATAAAGAATATATTAATGAAAAAAATAATAAAAATGATGAAAGTTTGAATATAAAAATTTCAAACAACAACAAAAAAAATATTTTAGATGAAAATGTTTCAATTTTTAATTATGAATCAACAATTATAAATTCAAAATCATTAAAAAACGAAATAAATGAAGAATTAAAAAATGAAATAAAAACAAATGAAGAATTAAATAATTCTTCAGAATTAAATATTTTTTTTGATATTTTATAATATAAAATAATATAATTAAATTATTTAAAATTATGATTTCATTAATTATAATAAATTTTTTTTTCGAATTAATTTCATCAAATTCTTTTTTTTATTTTTCATTCAAAACAAATAAAACTAGCTATTCAAAAAATCATCTTTCAATAATAAATCACATTCAAAAAAATTTCATTTATACTTCAATAATAGTCAGTTCAAACAAACGTTCAATTCCAGTTTTTTTAAGAATTTCAAAATCTTATTCATTAAGTTTACCAAATTCAAACATCGATACAAATTTAAAATATAACAAATACGATTTTAATTCAAAAAGTTTAATAATTTTAGATAAAAACGAACAAAATTTTTATTCAGAAAATATTAATAAAGGTTTCAAAGGCGAAGAAATTTTTTATTTAAAAAACATAAAAAATAACAAAAAAGAAAAAATTAAAAGCAAATTCATAATTTCAACCGATCAAAAAATTATTGGTGGAGGTCAATTAGGATTTTTTTATAAAACATTGAGTTCAACAGATGATTTAACAGAATTTAATTTAATGTATAATTTATTTAAAAATGAACAAATAAAAAATGATGTTTTTAGTGTTGAATACACAAGCGAAAATGAAGGGAAATTTTATATAGGAGGTTATCCCGATGAATTTACAAAAAAATACTTAAATAAAGATTATTTATATGTTAATAATGTTGAAAATTTAAATTGGGGATTTTCTATAGAAAATATTTTTTCTGGAGAAAATAGAATTGATAATTATATAAATTGTATAATTGATTATGAAAATGGTTTTATTGAAGCAAATTTTAAATATTTCAGTGTTATTAATAATACTTTTTTTGAAAAATATTCAAAAGATTGTTTATCTGAATTTTATAATAAAAAATATTATTTAATTTGTAAAAATATAAATATAAACAATTTTCCTAATTTAATTTTTAATTTAGATAGTATTAAATTTAATTTAACTTTGAATGGAAAAGATTTATTTAAAAAAATAAATAATAATTATTATTTTTTAGTTTCATTTAATGCAGATGATGATAAACATTTTAAATGGATTTTAGGAAAACCTTTATTAAAAAAATATCTTTTTGTTTTTAATAGAGAATACAAACAAATTGGATTATATTCAAAAAAATATAATATAAATTATATTAATTATCCAAAAATTATTTTATTGATTTTAATTTTGCTTATTATTGTTTTGGTTATATTTATTTTTTTAAAAAAAAAGAATATTATTATTAAATTTAAAAAAGCAAATGAATTATTAGAAAATAGTTTTATTGATTCAATTATAAGTTCAGATAAAAATAATAATAATAATAATAATGAAGAAAGTGATTATAAAATTATTAATTAATGTAATTTACTAATTTTATATAATTTATTATTTAATAAATTAAATTAAATTAAATTTCTATTGATTTTTGATTTTTTACTTCACTATAATTTATAGTCGTATCATATTCATCTATTATTTCATATTTTCTCTTTTTTCTTACAAATTGAGTAACATTTTTATATAAAATAATACTTAAAATTATAACTATAATTAAAGCAATATAAATAAAAGTATATATTATATAATTTTTTTTCTTTTTTTTTAAATTTTGATGTTCTTCAGATTTAACATAAGTACCAATAATTTTTCTATCTTGATCATAAGTAATATTAATTTTACTCGAAAACAAATTCCCCAAAATCCATCTATAAGCCTTTTCTTGAATAACAATTTTAAAATAATAATTTTCCTCATCTTCAAAAAAAAGTTCTTCTTTAGTAAAAGTAATATTAACTTTCCATTCATTTTTAACAAAAGTAATATTTTTAAATTCACTTATATTAAACTGTTCAGTGTATCTTTCTTTAGGATCAGGTTTTTTACACGCATAATAATAAAAAGAATCATAATAATAACTTCCAGATTTTTTTACACAAATTCTTGAAATTAAATATTTTCTAAAAAAATTATTTTCAATATGAATTTTAAAAGGATTCGGAGCTAATAATAACCCAAATTCAACATCTAATTCACCTACTAAATTAACATCAGTATAAACATCACCATAATTTATTTCACTAAATTTAACATCCCATTCAATATCATTTCCCGCTCGTATTTCAGCTGAACCATAATTAAAGTCATTGATTGAATAATATTTTTTATCAAAAACATGCGGCAAATCCCCTATTATAATTTTCCCTGAAGTTTCATTGTCATAATAAATAGTAAACGCATATGAATTAATTATATCTTTTTGTTTTAAATTTTTTATAAAATTGCAATCTAAAACTTTTTCATCATGCTTGTCTTGAGTTTTTAAACCAATCACACCGCTTACAGGATGGTGCATTTTATCAGCAATTATGAATTTCATTCCATTGAACTTATAATTATTCATTAACATAATATCTGAACCAATGTGACCAGTTTCAACAGGTTGAATATGAAATGAAATAGTTTCTTCGGATAATAAATTAAAAGTTCTTGATAAGCTATCAGTAAATTTTTCGAAGTTTCCTGTGATTAAATCTGATGCGACATAAGTTCCGAAACTACTTGTTGAAAATTTAAATGGAATTTTTTGAGGTGGTGTTCCTATTTCAATGTCGATAAAAATGTTGTTATAAATGTTTTTTTCTACTTCATCGTTGCTATTTTCTGGATAAATTCGATAAAAAGGAAGAATTATTATTGAATGAAAAATACAAATTAAATTAGAATAAAAAAATATTAATTTTATATTATTCATGTTATATTAATATTAAATTTAATTTATAATAAATAATAATAATATTACATTTTGGTTTTTAAATATAAAACACGAATTTCTTTGTTAACACTATTAAATAATGTTAAATATTGATGAGATGGTAAAAAACTTATTGAATTTATTGAATTTTTTTTGTCATTTTGATTTTTATCTTTTTTTTCATTTTTTGTATCAGGTTCAAATTCTTCTGATTTGTTGTTATTAATTATTACCTTATTTTTATTATTTATTTTGTGCCTATTAAAATTGTTTTTGAATTCTATGTCGAAACTATATTCATTTAAAGTTGGAAGTTCAAAAATGAGTAAGTGATTTTTATAATTTTCATTATCATTTTTTTTTCCTAAAATAAATAAACAATCTTCTAAATTTGGAGTTTTTATCATCAATGCGTTTATTGGATCAATATTAAAAACGTCTGTGTAATTTTTTAATGAAATTATTTTATGTTTATTTTTATAATTTTTATTAATTAAATTTAAAGAATAAACTCTAATTACTCCATCTTTAATAATAATTTTAATAGGAATTGGATTATCACTCAAAAAAACTTTACATTTATCATCATTAATTTTATCTTCTTGCGAACTATTAATTAATTTGCAATCAGGAAAATTATAAACATTAATAAACAAATCTAATGAAGCAGTAATAAATAAATTTAAATCTAAATTATAAGAAATTGATAAAATTTTATCAGAATTATCATTAATTTTTCTAAAAAAATTTAAAATATTAAATAAATTATTTTCTTTTAATTTCAAAACATCAATTAAATAAATAAAAATTTCTCCATTTTCATTTCCACATAAAAAATAACTTTTATAATTTGTAATAATTTCCATTGCGGTTATTTTTACATTAGAAAAATAATAATTTTGATTTTTATTTTTGAAAATAGAAAAATTAATATTATTCAAATTATTAAAATTTAATAATAACAATTTTCCATTATTAAAACCATTGCAAATTAAAATATTAATATCAAAAGAAATTACATATTCATTTTTAAAATTAATTTGATAAAAAAATTTATCCAAACTAAAAAAATCCAAAGTAAAAATAAAATCATTTAATTTATTAAAATCTCTAAAAACTCTAATAAAAGTATTATCAATCGCAATAAAACTTTTTTTCGAAATAAATTGAATTTTTAAATTATTTTTTTCTGGTTTTTCTTTCGGAAAAATTTGTTGACAATAAACATAAATTTTTTGTTCTATTGTAAAATCAATATTGAAAAATGATTTTTTTTGAGGATCTTTATTAAAAATTTGTAAAGGAATTAAACCAAATTCTTGACTTTGAAGTAACAAAATTTCATTTGATCTTTCATTTTGTTCAATATTATTTGGATTATCTAAATAACTTTCTGGTCTAAAAATATTTAAAACGAAATTTTCTTTATTATTTTTGTCTAATTTTTTTGTAAATTTTTGTTGAGGCCCAAAAATTAAATTAATCCAATTATTTAAATTATCTGAAATAAATTTACTTTCAAATTTTTTTGATAAAAATAAAACAAAATTAAAAAAATTGTCTTTATCAAAAAAATTAATATTTTCATTAAAAATTTTATTTTGATAATTATTATGTAAATCTAAAAAATTTTTATCAATTTGAAATAAATCAACATCAAAAATTTTGTTTTTTAAATCTATTTTTTTTTCATTTTTATCTTCAAAATTGATATTATTAATATTTTTAAACATTTCAGGAAAAAAATAAAATTCAGGAATTAATTCTCTAATGTCACTTTTTTGATATAAAGCATTAATACAACTTTGTTTATAATCAGTAAATAAACGAAAAATTGTATCAAATTTTCCGCCCTGCAATTCTATTGATAAAAAAGTAAAAGGAAAAAGTCTAATTAAATAATAAGATGTATAAACAGGATTTGAATAACTTGTATTAAAAAAATATAAATTTGAAACTTTTGAATTTTTTATGTATAATTTTTCTTCTTCTTTTTCTTCGTTTTCTATTTCTAATTCTTCTTTTAATATTAAATAGGTGTCTATATATAATTCTCTTCGATTGCTGTTATTATAAATTATATTTCCTATGCTTTGATTTAATGGTCTGTAACTAATTGAACTTGATTCATCTTCTTTATTTATTATAAATTCATCATCATTACTAGTATTAATATTATTTGTTTCTTTATTAGTATTAAAAATGACCCAAGGAAAAACTGGATATTGATACAAATCTAAATAAGATCGATTTGAAAAAATATTTAATAACATAATATAATGAAAATTAGTTATATTAAAATTTTTCCAAGAATTTGAAAAAAAATTCAATAAATTTTTTTCAATATTTATTATTTCATCATTATTATTAAATTGATAATAAATTTTATAAAAATTTATATTAAAATAGCAAAATATTTTTTTATTTAATATTGAAATTATTTCTTGAATAATAAAATTTTTGTTATGAAATAATTTTTTTATTTTTTCTTTATTTTCTTCAGTTAAAAAATTAAAATAATAATTTTTTCCATTAAATAAATAAAATTCTAATCCTGTATTTCTAAAAAAATATTTTCTTGGCAATAAAAATTTAATATTTTCTTTAAAAATCTTAAAATTTTTATTATAATCTTTTTCAGGACAAGCTAAAAAAGAACCAAAACAATTTTCAAATTTATTATTTTCATCATCTTCATTTTCAGTAAATAATTTTAAACAAATTTCCATTTTTTCACTTATATTTTTTGGATAGGAATAAAAATAAAAATAATCAGTTTTTATTAAAAAAAATCCTTTTATATGATGAGTTTGTTTGACTAAACAACAATTAATTAATTTAGGAAATTTATTTTTGAAATTATTAATATTTAATGATTCAATATTTAATAATTTAATGTAATCTAAGTTAAAATTAAAAAAATTATAATTTTTATTTAAAAAATCTTTTTTAAATATTTTTTCTATTTGTAAAATATTATTATTTTCTATGTATTCATTTATATTTAAAATTGGTGATAAAATCATTTTTTTATAATCATTTGTAATAAAATTATAAATTTTATATTTAATTTCATTATCATTTAAAAATTGCCAAAATCCATTATTAAAAAATAAATTTTTAAATATTTTTCTAATATTTTTTTCTATATTTTTTGTTTCATATAAAATATCAATTTTTTCTGAAAAATTATTAAAATTCAATTTATTATTATAAATTAAATGAAATAAAGTATTTATTTCATATTCTTTATTTAATTTATTATCATTTATAAAAATTTTTATATTTTTTATTTCTTTTATTTTATCTAAATCAAATTTTAATAATTCAAAACAAACTAATTTATAAAATAATTCATAATTTTCATTTAATGTATTTTTATTTTTTAAATACAAAATTAATTCAAATAAATTATCTAAAATTATTAAACTTTCATTATTATTTTCAATATTATTTAAATATAAAATTATTTCAAAAAAAGGTAAAAAAATAAAATAATCTCCAATTGATTCAATGTTAGTTGCATTATCAAAATAAATATGAATTTTATTTTCTTTATTAGTTAAAAAATAATTATCAGAAAAAATTTTTGATTTGATTTTATTTAAATTTTCATCATATTTTTCAATAAAACAAATTTTAGGTGTAAAAATAAAAAAACATTTTAATAAATTTTCTTCAAATTTATTTTCAGAATAATCAAAAATATAATCTTCTAATAATTTTGAAGAATCAAAATTTTTTACATAATTAAATAATTTTTCATTGTTTTCTGTAAAATATCCAATAATATAATAAATTTCTCCTAAAAAATTATTAAAAAAAATAATATTTTGAATATTTGTACAATTTAAATTAATATTATCAATAAAATGTTTTTTTGTTTCATTATTTGTTTCATTTTTAATTTCTAATAATAAAATATTATCAATTATTATTATAAAAAATTTTAAAATATCATTTGTTTTATATTCAAATATTTTTTCTTCATTATTAAAATTTTTTATATAAATTTCACCGTTATTTTTATTTATAATTTCTATTTGTGTTTTAAAACTTGAAATTAATTTTATTATTTCACATTCTTTTGATGTATTTAAATTTCTAAATGAAAAATTTAATACTAATCTTATTGAATTTTTTAAATTTTGATGTTCGAATAAAAAATTATTTAAATTTAATGATAAATTTCCATTTAATATTTCAAAATAATTATTGTTATTTTTATCTAAATTATTAATAAATAATTTTCCATATAAAATTTTAATTAATTCAAATATTTTTGAAATTTCTTTTGTATTTGGAAAATTTTCATTATTTTTGAATATAAATTCTGAAATTCTTTGAAAAATATATTTTATATCTTCTCTAGTAATAATAAAATTTTCTTTTAAAATACATATTATTTTTAAATAATTTTCATCGAATATTTTATCATCATCAAATAATGGATATTTTTTAATATAATTCACAAAAGAAAAATTTTTTTCTTGAAAAATGCGATTATATAAATATTTATCAGATAATAAAGATAAATTTTCTTGATTTATATCATAATTATCATTATTATTATTATCATTATTATTATTATCATCATTATTAAATTGAATTTGTGAGGAATATAATTGTATACTATTTAAAATTTCATTAAGTTTTGGTTTATTTTCAAGATTTTGAATAATTTTAAAATTTATTGATTCATTTAAATTAATATTTTCAAAAGAATCCATTGATAATAAAATATAATCAAAAAAAATTATTTTGTTAATTATATTTTAAATAAATTTTTATTAGTATTATTAATAATTAAAATATTTTATAAATTAAAAAATAGAAAATTATATTTTATAATTTATTATTTTTAATTTTAAATTAAATATTTTTGATTTAATGATTGAATCTAATATTATAAATTATGTTGAATTAGGAGATTCTTTTCAAAAAATTGATGTTTTTAATTATCCATTTTTATGTAGATTTTTTGATGGAATGAAAAATATACTAAAATATAAACCAACAAATTATATATTATTTTATTTATTGAAAATTATTTATTTTCTTCAAATTATATTAACATCGACAATTAATTTAGATGAAGAAAGAATAAAAAAAGATACATTTTTATTAGCAGTAAGAGGAATTAAAAAAATTATTTATTTTCATGAAAATATAAATAATAAAAATAATTATATATTTGTTTTTTGTTGTTGTACTGCATTTATATTTTTATTTATGATTATTTTTTTAATCACAATATTTATGAAAAAAAAGAATGAAAAAATTTATAATATTTTAAATTATTTTCTTCTTATTTTAACACATTATGGTTTTTATCCTTTAATGAATGTTTGTTTGATATCTTTTAAATGTGAAAAAAATGAGCATATTTTTCTTAAAAAAAGATGCTTCAAAAATTATGCTCATATTGTTATTTTTTTATTAAGTATCATATCTTTAATATTTATCTTTTTAGTTGCATTTATTACATCTATATTTTATCATCAATGTGGAGGTAGATTAAATCAATGTTCTATTTTAAGAACAAATAGTAATTATGAAATAGAAGAATTTTTTACTTCATTGATTATTTATGTTTACGGATATATATTAACATATGAAACATATTCACATGATTTAAGAAATATTGGTAAAGGTTTATTAATATTAATTTCTTTAATTAACATAATTTATTACGATTTTTATGTTTTTTATTATGATAATAGAATGAATATGTTAAATTATTTTGGTTGGAGTTTTTCTTTATGGTTTGCTTTAGTAAGATTATTATCATCTTTATTAAAAGTTTATGATACATTAATTTTTACTTTAGTTGGATGGGTTATTAGTGTAATAATTATAATATTATATAATGATTATTTATTAGAACGAACTAAATCAAAATCGGATTTATTTGAATTTCATAATATAAAAGAAATTGAAATGTTTATAAATATTTTAATATCACTTGCTTTTGAAAATTCAAATAAATCAAAAGTTATTTTAAATGGAATAATAGAGACATCTGAAGAATATTTTAAAACTACTCAAGAAGTTTATGAAAAATATGAAAAATTTTTAAATAACGAATATTTAAATAAAAAATTTAATAAAGAAAAACATATTTTTTCAGTTTATAATATCATTAATGTAATTTATAATTATTATTTAACTAAAACGGATTTAAAATTTGATATAATTTTATTATATTGTAATTTTTTAATGAATCATTTAAAAAATCCAACTTATGTTATTTCTATTTGTACTAAAATAAAATTTACTGGTTATAAATATTTATATTTAAAATATTTATTGATGGAAGATATTAAAGACTTTTTAATTGATAAAATTACTAAAAATTATAAAACAAAAGAATCTATAAAACATATTCAAGTTACAAGTGTTATTTTATTTAATTATTATTTAGATCAAATGAAATTAAAAATTTATGACGCAGCTTGTGTTCAAATTGATTATTTTGATATTTTAAGAAATAATTCAAATTCTTCAAAAATAACTTATAATTTTTTAAAAATAGGAAAAAATATTATAAGTCTTAGAAATGAAATTTTAAATATATGGGCAAATATAATTAAATTAAATCCTTTTAGTGATGAAGCAGAAAAAGATTATTTATTATATTTAGAAACAATAATTCAAGATGAAGAATTAGCAGAAAAAGAAGATAAAATATATAATCAAATTAAATTAAGTAAATTAAGTGAAAAAAATTCAATTTATTTTTCTTTATTTTTAAAAGAAACTTCTTCTATTTTATTAATTGATGGTTATTCAACAAAAGGAAAAATTTTATATACTACAATAAATTTTCCTATATTATTTAATTTTGCTTCAAAAACTATTCTCAATTTAAATATTAATGAATTAATTCCTAATAATGTTGCTTCTTTTCATGATGAATTAATAAAAGATACAATAAAATATTCTAATTTTTCTCAAGTTTTTAATAAATATAAAAATGTAATTATTAAAGGAAAAAATAATTCATTATTTAGAGTGAAATTATATATTCGTGCAATTCCTAATTTATCATATGGATTAATTTATATTATAAATTTAATAAAAATTCAAGATAATAAATTTTTGATTCTTTTAGATGATTCATTTCATATAGAATCAATGAGTTTTCCAAATGGTAATTTATACTCTTTAAATGAATTAAATAGTTTTGGTTTATCTGGAAATATTATCGGACATCATATTGCATGTATAATACCTGATTGTCTTAAACATATAAAATATAATCAAAACACTCAAAAATATATAGTATCAAAAAATGATATTGAATTAAAGTCTGAATTATATCCAAACAATGAAAATTTAAAAATTTACGATAATATAATAAAAAATATTATGGAAAAAATAAAACATAAAGGTTTATTTGATAATCAAATTGAATTAACGAAAAATAAAACACTTTATATAAAACAAAATACTAAAAATTTTAATTTAAATAAAATTGAAAAAGAAAATGTGGAAAATTTAAAAGAATATAAAGATTTAATTAAAATGTTAGAAAATAATTATGCAAAAAAATCAATTGGTATATTTTATAAAATAATAATAAAATCTTTTTTGAATGATAAATATTCTTATTGTAAATTATATATTACTCAAGATTTTATGGGAAGAGATAATAATCCTAATAATGAAAGTTTATCAAAAACAAATTTTGCTATTTATGATAGTAATTTTAGAAAAAAAATAAGTTTATTTGATTCCGAAGTAAAATTGAATAAAAATAAAAACAAAAAAGCAATTAAAATAAGGGAATTTGATAATGAAGAAAAACCTTTAATTATAAATAAAAATGAACAAATTAAAGAAAATAATAATGAAAGTAAAGAAAAAAAAAATAAAGAAGAAGAAGAAAAAAATATTGTTGCTTTAAATAATCCTTTTTTAAATAATTATAATAAAAAGTTAGATGAAAAAAAAAGTATTTCTTCTTTAAGTTCAAAATCATCTTTAGATAGTGCAAGTTTTAATAAATTAAAAAATAAAATATTCAAAGAATCTGAACCAAAACATATTAGTTTAATGAAAATAAATATTTTATTGTTTGTAATAGGAACAGTTATTTTAATATTTTTAAATAATTCAGATACAAAATCAATTTTTGATCATATGCAAAAATATTTAGAAGAAAATATTTTTTTTAATAGATCGACAATAAGTACATCTTGTGTTTATATAATAACTAGTTATTTAAAATTAATGAAATATAATATTATTGAAAATGATTTTTGTGGTTATTCAAATTGTGAAAATAATTTAATTGTACAATATACATCTTGTTTAGATACAATTAAAACAAATTTTAAAGGTATTGATAGATATAATATTGATTATAGAGAGATGTTAAACGAAATATTCGAAATTAAATTATATATTTTTTCATTAAATATAAGTGAAAATATTAGAATAGATACTTCAAATTTTTTATATTCATTATTAACTAATTTATTAAGATTAAAAGAAAATTATACTTTTTATATAAATAATACTGATATTAATAATGAAATGGATGTTTATGCTGAAAATATATTATATAATTCATATGATTATATAAATAATGAAAAATTTGGTTTGTCAACTGTGACAAAACAAAATATAACTAAAAATAAATATAAAGATAGTGTTATTTTTATGATAATAAATATAATAATTTTTTGTATAACTATATTTTTTAATATTTGGATTATATTATTAATATATAAAATAGAATTTAAATTTCTTCATCGATTAATATTTTTTAATACTAATAATTTCACAATTTATTTAAAATATTTAGATGAATTAAAAAAAAAATTAAGAAATGAAACTCAAGTAGAAGATGATAATAATATTGATGATTCATCTAATAATAATAATGAAAAATCTTCAAAAAAAAATAATAATAATAATAAATTTGAAGAAAAAAAAAGATCAAAAAAAAATTTAGAACAAACTATTCAAATAAGAAATAAAAATGTAGAAAAAAAAACAAGAAAAAAACAACAAAATAAAATGAATAAAATTCAACAACAAAAAAATGAAAAATTTAAAATAATGAAAAGATATTTTATTATATTTAATATAATAATAACTGGAATTATAAGTTTATTATTATTTTTAGCAATAATTTATTACACAGTTGAAATATTATATTATTTGAATCGAAAAAATAATTTTTTTAATTTTGATATAATAACTGATGATATTGAAAGTATTTTTGTTGATTGTAATTTGATTGTTGTTAATTTAAAAAATGAAGTAATTAAATATTTAAATCATAATCTTTTAAAAGAAAGATTTATTATTCAATTACAAAATAATTTAGTTTCTAATGTAAATTTAAATGGATTAAATTATACTAATGAAAATATTACTGAATTAGAAAATTCATTTTACTTGATGGATATTCCTAATAGAGATGATATTGTTCTTCCTCAAATAAGTTATTCGTTAGTTAAATTATTTAAAGGAATTAATAAAAATAAAGAAGGTGAATTACAAACATTGTATAAATTATTTTATGATAATATTTGTGATTTATTATTTTCAGAAGATGAATTAAATTATAATATTTGTTATACTTTATGGGATGGAATTTTAACTCAAGGAATAGAACAATCAATTATTCAATTTGGAATAGAAATTTATAATATTTTAGAAGATTTGAATAATATTAATTCTGGAAAATTAACAATAAATAGTATTTTTAATATAAATGGTAGTTTAGGAATATGTGAAATTTTTATTATTTTTGTTTTTTTACCTGCAAATTCTTTATGTGAAACGTTATTAGAAATAATTAGACAAGACAAAGTAAATTCAATAAATAAAACGTTTGATTATATTATATATATATTTTTAATAGCATTAATTATATGTTGGATTGTAGCATTTTTTTTTATAAAAAAAATAAAAGATAATTTTAATAGTTTTTTAAATTTTATTGGAATAATTCCTATTCAATATTTATCAGAAGATGATAAATTTTATAGAGAAATTTTGAGATTAGAAAGAACTTTATATATTTAATTATATTTTTTATAATAATTTAAATAATATTAATTATTTTTATATATTAATTTTTAAAAAGCAAATTAAAATAAAAATAAGTTTAAATTTTATTTAATTATCAAAAAACATAAATAAAAATTTTAATAATTATCCAATTAATTTTAATTGTAATTTATTAACTTAAAAATAAAAATAAAAACAAAAAAATAAAAAATAATATTATTACTTAATATTTAACCCTAATTTAAATAATCATATATTATATTAAAAATGAGTACCAAAAAAAAATTTGAGAATGAAAATGAGAATTTAATGGAAATTGATGATTCTCAATCAAGTAATTTAAAAGAAAATATTATTTCATCAAAAGTAAAATTATATCGCCCCATTGAAGAAATATTTTCGAAAAAAAATCCTTTAAATGAAAGTACAAACATTCCTAATAATCTTTCTCAAAGTAAAAAAAAAATTTTTGTTAATTTAAACAACAAAGAAGAAAATTTTTTTAAAAATAATAATAATAATAATTATTCAAATATTTTTCCTTTAGAAAGATTTACAAAAGAAGAATTTTTATATATTTTAAATAAAAGTAATTATATTAATGATAATAATAATAATAATGAAAATTTAAATAATAATAACAATGAATTTAATAATAAAAAAAAATTATATGTTAGTAATAAATTTTCAGAAAAAAATTTATTTAAAAACGATTTTAAATTACGCGAAAATTTTTTAATTTCTTTAAATAATAATAATAATATAAATAACCTTCAAAAATCATTGAAATTATTTTCTGAAGAAGAAATTGAAAATGAAATTGAATATTTAATCGTTAATAATAAAATAAATAATAATAATAATATAAATGAAATAAAAGAAAATTTAAAAAAAATATTAAATTTATTCAAAATTGAAAATTATGACATTGAATTTATTATAAATAATAATAATAATAATATTTTTAGTTCAAATGAAATTTATGATATTTTAAGTTTAAATGATAATGAATATTTATTATATGTTAAAAAGAAAAATTTTATTTTAGAAAATTTAAAAAATTTATTAAAAATTGGAATAGAAAAAAATAATTTAAATTATTACATTAATTTTCTTGAAAATAATTTTGAAGAAAAATTTATTTATTTTTATGAAGTTTATTTAAAATATTTAATAATAATTTACAAAGAAAAAATACAAAAGAATTTTTTAAAGAATTTTTCATTATTAAAATTCAATAATATTTTAAATTTTTATAAAAAAAATAATTTTAATGAAATTTTATTTAGAATTTTTCCTTCATTAGAAAATTTAATAAAAAATTTATTAAAAATTTCAAATAGAAAATGTTTATTAAAATATAATAAATTTTTTAATATAAATTCAAAAGAAGATTTGTATTCAAATTTTGAAAATTTTTTTCCTGATTTACACAAATTTCAAAATAATTTTTTTAAAGAAGACATTCAAATTGCGACTCATTTAGTAAAATATTATTCAATTTTATTAAGTTTAAATCCGATTATTAAAGATTATGTTTTTTCTTATTATTTTGAATATGCTTTTATTAAAATAAAAATAACTGAAATTGGAAAAAAAAAATTCAATGAAAAAAATGATAAATTTTCATATTTCAATAATTTAAAAGAAATAAAAATAAAAAATTTATTTGAAAATAAAATTTTCGATTTTTTCGATGATGAAAATATTAATAATAATAAAAATAATGATATTAATAATAATAATTATATTTTTTTATTAATTTCATATGCATTAAAAAAAAATTACATTGAAATTGAAATTTCTCTCGAAAATGAAAATAAAGAAAATTTTGATTCTTTTATTAGCGATTTAATTTTAGCTATGAGTGGAATAGCAAATATTAATGATTATAAAAACATAAAAGAAAATGATAAAATTAAAAAAAAAATTATGATTTTAAGAGAAGAATCAATTCGATTAGCAGTGAATTTAGAAAACGAAAATTTATTAAAAGAATTTGAAAATTTTTTATTGTATTATTTAAAAGATTTGCATGAAATTAATTTAATAAAAAATTGCATTAAAAAATTTTCTTTCGAAATTGATTCAATTTTTAATGAAAATAATAATAATAATAATAATTTCGCTTCTATTTATTATGATAAACAAAATAACACAAGCACATTTATTATTTTTAATAATAATAATAAAAATATTCTTTATTGCGAAGAAATTTCAAATTTATACGAAAATTATTTTAATTTATCTTATGAAGAAAAAAATGATTTAATGCAAAATTTTTATAAAATCGGAAAAGAATTAGAAAAATTTTCAGTGAATATTTTATATTTAAATTGCAATGATTTAAATTGCATTAAAATTAGAAATAATTTAGAAAATGGTGGTTACATTGGAAATATTAAAATTTTTTATTCGAATTTTGAAAAAATTATTAAAAATAATTTTTTTAATAAAAATTATTTTATTTCGAATAATAACAAAAATTATAATTATAATAATTTAATTGCTTTGAATCAAGGAAGTTTTATGATTGATCCTATTCAATTTATTATTAATCACATTGATTTTAAATATGAAAAAAATATTTTATCTTTTTTGAATTTAAATAAATATGAAAATTATATTGAAAATTTTTTTCCTTTGTTTAATGATTTATTAGAAAGTAAAATTAAAAATTATTTGAATAAAAAATTTAATTTATTTTATTATAAAAATAATTTGAATTTTTATAAAATTTTTTTTGGTTATTTTAAAGGCGAAGAAATTTTTAATTTAGTTAATGAAGAAATTAATAATAATAATAATAATAATAATGATTTAATTTTGGAAAAAATGAAAAAAATTCTTATTAAAAATGGTTTTAATAAAGAATATGAAAATTTAGAAAATTTGGTTAAAGAAAGTGAAAATAATAATAAAATTATTAAAAATGAAAATAAAATTGATGATTTATTTGAATATTTTATTGATAATAATAATTATATTATTGATAAAAATTGTGATAATAATAATATTAAAATTGCTAAATTTATTAAGGAAGAAGAAAATAAAATTTTTTGTGATTTTGTTGGAATTAATTATAATTATTTTAATAATGAAAATAATAATTGTAAAGTTAATTGTATTTTAAATTTTGATAATATTGAAGGCTATAATAATAATAATAAAGAAATTATTGAAAAATTAAAAGAAAATGTTTATTTTGAATGTAAAATTATTGATATTGAAAAAAATGATAAAAATGAAATAAATATTAAAATAACAAATAAATTAAATAACAATGCAAATAATGTCAATAATAACAATAATAATAATAATATCAATATTAGCAATAATAACAATAATAATAATATGGAAATAGACATTAATAATAATTCCTCATCCGGAGGTTGGGGAACTTCCAATGATATAAATAATAATAATAATAATAATAGTGCATCAATTGGAGGATGGGGAAGTTCTATAGAAAATAATAATAATAATAATAATAAAATTGAAAATAATAATTCTAATGTTGGAGGATGGGGTGCTTCTAATGATGATATTAATAATAATAACAATGATAATAATAATAATAATGATTGGGGAAGTTCTAATATTAATAATAATACATCTGGTGGATGGGGTTCCACTTCTTTAAATGACAATAATTCAGATGTTAATATTAATAATCAAAGTTCTGGAGGATGGGGAATTTCTAATAATGATGATAATAATAATAATTGGACTAATTCAAATAATGAGAATAATAACAATAATAATAATAATAATAATAAACATCAAAGAAATGAATGAAAATGATAAAGAAGAGAAAATTGATAATATTATTATTAATGAAAATGAAAATTTAAATAA
>JAEEGK010013612.1_pt1 | contig 18303 bp, 9 predicted proteins | sample 8958771 | NCBI WGS metagenome assembly JAEEGK01 (sample SAMN16246547, study PRJNA631951) | gut metagenome | biome: gut microbiome; feature: rumen; material: SC-attached | host: Bos | place: Iran: Karaj | collected 2018-10
TAATATTAATTTTTAAAAATAATTATTCAAAGAAAATAATTCATAAATTTTAATAAAAGGAATTCTATCAGCTTACTAACATTCTTCATTTTAAAAATATATTTTTTTTTATATAATTTATTTTTTTATTTACATCAAATTTTAATTAAAAAATAATATATATACATAATATTATTTTAATTTAAATAATTTTTAAACAAAATGGGAGTAGATTGTTGTAAAATTAAAACATTTAAAGAAGAAGTTGATAATGAAATAAGAAAAGATTTAAAAATATCAGACTTTGAAACAAAAGTAACAAAAGTAGATGAAAATGAAAAAAGTTATATATTTAAAAATTCATTTCGTTCTGCAAATGAACAAATATTTTTTGAAATAAAAGACAGTCCATATGAAGATTATTCAAAATCAGTTTTTAGTAGATTAAATGAAATAAGATGTCATCCTTTATATTTTCATTCAAATGCAAGAAAATATAAATTAACAAATTTAATAGAAAAAATAATTCAAAATCAATTAACTTATACTAAATTAAATTGGTCTATTTTAAAAACAAAAATAATATATAAAATAATGCATAATGAAAATATGAAAATAAATAATAAATTATTAGAACTTGAAAAATTATTTAATAAAGAAAATAAAACTTATATTTATTATTCAATTGGATCTATTGATTCTATTGATGATTGTCTTTGGAATCTTTTTTTAAATTTTACAAATGATAGTTATTTTATTTTAACTGAAAATTTTTCTTTATGTTCTATTTATACTGAAAATTTAAAAAATGAACATTTTTTAAATTTAAACAATTTAAAAAATTATACTACAAATTATAATAAAAATAATTATGAACCTTTGATTACTTTTTTCTTTTTTTTTCAAAAAATACATTCAATGTAATTTTTTAAAATATTTTTAATAGATTTTTTTAATAATATATTTTTTTTTTATAATTTAATTAAAATTCAAATTTTAATTAAAATAATTTTTGATTTTTTAAAATTACTAAATATTAAAATTTTTCATCATTATCAAATAAAAAATCAAAAATATTTAATTCATTATTTTTTTCATTAGTTTCAGTTTTAGTTTTTTTTTGTTTTTGATATAAAGCAAAAGGAAACATATCAACTTTTCTTTTAGGAACATAAATAAACTTTTTATCTCTTTTATTAATATTTTTCTTTAATTCTTCTATTTTATTTTCTTCTTCTAATTTTCTTTGATTTGCAGTTGCAATTTTATGTTCTAAATCAATTTGTTCTTGAATAGATTTTAATAAATCTTTATTATGATAATCACTTTTATATTCATGAAATTTAGAAATAAGATAATTTAAACAAATTTCAATTGCAATTATCATTTTCATAGTCTTATCACCTTTTGTATTACATCTATCAATTTCTTTATTTAAATTAATACTTTTTAAATCATTTGATAATTCTTCATTTATTTTATTATATATACATTTTACTTTAATAAAAATTGAATCTTTTAATTTTTTTGGATTTTCATATTCATTTTTTAATTTTTTTCCTTTATTTTTTGTTACTAAATTCGATTTTAAAATATCTTTTTTTTCTCTTTCTAAATTTTGATTTCTAAATTTTAATAAAACTAATAATTTTTCTTTTTCTTGTACTTCACTTTCAATCATTTTTTCATAATTACTTAATTTTTGATCTTCTAAAAATTCTTTTTTTAAATCATCACATTCTTTCTTTTTAATATTATATTCATCTAATAATTTTAAATTTTTATTTTGAGCTCTAATAAACCAATCATCAAAATCATCAACATCTTGAAATATTAATTCATTATTATAATCTTTTTCTAAAGTTTCTTTTAAATTACTTGGAACAATTCCTTTATCCATTTGAATTTGAAAAATAATCCATTTTTCCATTAAAACTTTAAGACTATTAATTTTTTTAATTTGATTTTTTAAAATATTAACTTCTTTTAACATTTTAACTAAATGAAAATTTAAATATTCATTTTTCGTTCTTTCTTCTTGATATTGAATATTTAAATTTCTAAGTGCCATATCATATTTTTGTATAAAATTATTTTCTAAATCTTCTTTATAACGATTCATTTGTTTAATTGTATTATCTAAACTTTTAATTTCATTTTGAATATTATCTTCAATTCTTTTTTTTGCTTCTTCTTTAATTTTTAAATTATATCTTGCTAAAATAATACTTTTAGTCTTTTCAATATATTCATAACTAGTGTCTCTTACTTTAGTTCTTTCTCTTTTAAAATTAATAATCATTTTCTTTTCTGGAGGATGAACCCAATATTTATCATATAAATTAGATAAATTATTAGCTTCATATTTTTCATTACAACAATAAATCATTGTTGGTGGTTTTCTTTTAACATGAGGTAAAATTCTTCCTGAAATTGTGGGTTTAAAATCAAATAATTCACCCATTATATGTACTGATTTTCCTTTTGGAATTATTTTATCATTATTATTTATGTCTGATACTTCTGTTAAATATAATTCTGATCTTATTGGCTTTGTTGAAACTTCTGTTGATGAATTTCTTGATTCAAATATTGATGAATTTAAATATCTGTTGTTATATTTGTTGTTTTTATTTTGTGATAGAATATTTGAGTTGTCTTGAGTTATTTTTGATGAGTTGTTTGAGTTTATAAATTGCTTTTTATTTATATTCATTTAATTAAGTTATTTATTTATTTATTATTGTTTTTTTTTTGTTTTATTTATATTTATTTTTTATATTATTATTTTTTTAATTGTATTATTATATTTTATTTTTATTTATTGTTTTTTTTAGTTTTTTAAATTTTTTTTATTTTTTATGGAAAAATATATTGATATACAATATATTACTAATGTTTTAAATTTGGGTTTTATTTCAACATCTAAAATTGTTTTTTTTGAAGTATGTAAAAATTATATTATTTTTATGTTACATACTAATGATATTGTAATTTACAATATAAAAAATGGAAAATCAATAAATAAACATTACACAAATGATGTGAATTTAATAAAATCACATAAAGATAAATTATTCTTAGTAAAAGAAAAAGAATTAATATTAATAAATTTAGAAAATTTCGATCATTTAATTTCATATGATTTAGGAGAAATAATATATCAAATCTCATTATTTGATACTTCTCAATTAGAATCAGTTTATGTAAATTCACAACATGAAATAAAATATTTTGCAAAAGGAAGAAAAAATACAATAGTTAAAAATTTATATAAAGAAAATTCAAAAGTAGATTCTTTAATTTATCAAAAAGGAATTTTATTATGGAGTACACATTCAAGTTTAAAAGTATTTAATTTAGGTTCAAAAAAAATGTTAATTAAAAAAATTTTTCAAACACCAAATCCAAAAAATTTTCCAATTGAATGTTTTATTTATAATAATATTTTATGTACAAATATTCATAAAGAAGAAATTATTATTTTTCATCTTCCAACTGAAGAACAACCTTTTCCAATTGAATTAATTCATTTAAATCAAAAAAATATTCCTAATGATTATTTTATTGGTGCTTGGGTTAATAATTCTTTAACTAAACTTTCTTTAATTTCTTATCAAGATAAATGTGTTAATTTGAAAATTATGAAAATTAATAATAAACAACAAAATCAAAAAATTGATATTTATTTTGAAAAAAAATTTAAATATATTATTTCTGATGATACTATTAATTTTATTTTTGCAAAAAGTATTTCTTCTGTTTTTCTTTATAATAAAATTGAAATGTATTTTGTTACAATTGTTGATAAAATAAAAAAAATGTTTAGAGATATTAATGAAGAAGATGGAATTTCAATTGAAAATTTAGAATTAATATATTTGAATTATTCATCTTTTTCTTTAAACGAAAAATATTTTGTTTTAATTAAAATAATTGAAAATGATTCTACTAATAAAGATAATCAAAGTATTGGTGGAATAAATATTGATAAATTTGAATTTTTATTTCAAGCAATTTTTAGTGAAAAAAATCCAAATAAAAATATTATTCAACTTTATAATAGTTTTGTACTTTTTCTTTGGAAAAAAAATAGATTTTTAAAATTATATAAAATGATTAAAGTATATTTTAATAGTTTATTAAGTGAAAAAAGTAAAAGAGAAATAATAAATTTATATTTAAAAAATAATTTGTATTTAGAATTAATTAAATTTATTGAAGAAGATACAAGAAAAATAGAAATATCTAAAGAATTAATAAAAATATTTGATGATTATATTAATTCTCAAAAAAATACAAATTTCGAAAAAGCAATTTATTGTTTAGGTCATATTTATAGAAAAAATGGTAATTATTCAAAATCAATTGAATTATTTATTAGTATTAAAAAACAAGATGATATTTTTAAAATATTATCAACAGGAAATCAAGATTATATTTTTAAATATCCTCAATTATTTAATTTATTAGATATGGGAAAATTAATGAAAGTACTTGATTTTATTTATTATAAAGATTATTCTCTTTGTCAAAAATTTTATGATAAATTATTTACATTATGTAATGAAAAATCAATTGCTTTATTTACTTTTAATGTAATTGAATTTGATAAAAATAGATTATTAATAAATAAAGAAATTGCAGAAAAATTATTTAATTTAACATTAAAATATGGAGTTGATATTGAATTTGTAAATATTTCAAAAAGAAATTATATTTCAATATTATTAAAATTTCTAAATACTTATGATAAATTTGAATATAATAAATTAATAAATGAAAATAAAGAAGAATTAGAAAAAAAAGAAAATTATGAAATTTATGTTTCAATTTTAGCATATATTAACAATTATAAACAAATAATAGATATATATATTGATATTGTAAGTGATCCTGAAAAATGTATTAAATATATAGAAAATGCAAATTTAGATGATAATACAAAAAATGATGTTTATAATTATTTAAAAGATAAAATTAATAATTCAAAAAGTTTATCAAGTGCAAAAAAATTATATTTTCTTTTACAATTTCAAGATGATTTTGATAGTAAAGAACATTTATCTTTATTAAATGATATTCAATTATCAGGTAATAAAGATAATATTGAATATGTTTTAATGATATTAGAACAATTAAAATTAAAAGTTGATATTTTAGAAATGTCAAAAGAAATGACAAGAGATTATTTAGGTGATATGTTAAAGTCTAGAAAAATATATAAAAATTATGGAAAAAATATTTATTTTGAAAAAGATTCTTCTTTATTATGTTCATTTGATGAATGTGAAAAAAATCAAAAATTTGAAAAAGGAGATAAAATTATTTGTTTTCAAAATTGTAATCATTTTTTTCATAAAGAATGTATTGAACAAATTAAAGAATTATATTTTAATTATGATCCTGAAAAAATAAATACTTGTCCTATTTGTTCACAAATAATATAAAATTAAATGTATAAAAATAAAATTTTTTATAAATACTAACAAATTTAACTTATAATAATAAAACAATATTTATAAAAAATTAAAAAAAAAACAAAATTACTCAAAAAACAATTAACTTATGTCTCTTTAACAAATTATTAAATTCTAATTTTCCAGTTGTCATATTCTGATATAAATTTACAATTATTTTATAAATTTTTTCAATTTTTTTCTGATTAGACTTTGTATTATGCATAATGAAAAAAATCCAATTTTTAAAAAAGGTTTCAATTTCATTATTTATTTGAGTAATACCTTTTAAAATATCTAAAGCAATTAAAAAAACTGCAATTACTTTAAATTGATTTTTATAAAAACAAAGTTCCTCTTCATAATAACATAATTTAGAAATAAAAAAGCAAATATTTTTATAAGTAAAATATATATCATTAATATAAAAAAGTTCTTTTTTTTTCTTAATCTCAAAATCAAATAAATAATAATTAACAAAATCAAAAATAGAAATATTAATTAAATCAAATTGAATTGTATATAAGATTTCTTTTTCAACATATTTTATATTTTCTTCATTATATTTATTTTTACACAAAATTTTAATTACTTGTTCTAATCTTAAAGGAATTAAATCTTCCATTTTTGAAGCAATAAAAATACTACATAAACCAATAATATGAATATCACAATTTTCAATTTTTCTTTTTGTTCTAAGAAAATATAAATCCATTACATTAACTGCTAAAAAAAAAGTCTTAGGTTCACTTTTATATAAACTGAATATTTCTATCATATAATCAATCATTTTTATTCTATTTTTATGATGAAATGAATGTTTATTTATGAAATTTTTTGGAAAAGAAAAATCAATTAAAAAATTATTTTTAATTATTTGTGAATCATTTTTTAATAGTAATTTTTTACTTTCTTCAGTTCTATGATATTCATTTAAGGATGTTGTATTTATTATTTTAAAATGAGGTTTTGTATTATTTGAATCATTTGATGATGAGGATGTTGAATCTTTTAAACTTTCATTATTTTTAATATTTTTTAATTTTTTATTTTCTTTTGTTTTTACATTTGTTACTTTGAAAATTGCTATTGTTGCCATTTTACTTTTTTATTTGAATGTCCGTTAAAATTGAAGTATTTATTTAGGAAATTAATTATTTTTTTAAAGTGAATTTTCAACTTTTTTGATTTTGAGTTAAACTTTTTTTTCATTTTTTTTTAGTTCAAAAAAAATAATTTATATGTCATTTAAATATTTATTAGTTTGATAAAATAATAATATTTATTTAATTATTCGAAATTAATTTATGAAAAAATTAAAATATAAAAAATTATTTATTTAAATTTAAAAGGTTTATTTCTGAATGAATCATAATATTCTTTCATTTCAAATAATGAGAATATATTTTGATTATTATTATTAGGAATAATGGGATCAATTTCAGTTTTATTTATAAAAAGTTTATGAGGATCATCTAAATTTCTTTTTTGGATTTTTATTTTATTTTTATTAAATATTTTATCACTATTAATACTTTTATCTCTTGTAGATAAAAATATTTTATCATTTGGAATACTTTTATTTAAACTTTTAATACGATAATTTGTTGAAAAATGAGATAAAATTTCTTCATTTGTAAAAAGTTCATTTATATTCTTATTTCTTTCTTTAAAATTTATATTTTTGGGAATTTTATAAATTTTTGGTCTATAAGATATTTTATTCTCAAATTCTTCTTGTTTTAATGTAAGAATTGGAATTCCTTTTTTATATTCTTTTTCTTTAGTCATAATTATAAAATCTCCAAAAGTATTTAAAAAAGAATTTTGAATAAGTTCTTTTTTTGTTTTTTCTGGTAAAATTGGAGTTTTTAATTGTTGATTAATATTTCTATTTAAAAATTTATTTACATTAAATGAATCAAATAAAGTTTTTCTATCATGTTCTTGTTTTTCAGGTGATTTTGATAAAAAAGGAAGACTATTATTAATATAACTAAAATTTTTAATGTGATTATTTTTTTTCTTTTTATTATAACCATATTTATTTAATGAAACTGAATCTAAAAAAACATTTTGAAATGAAAATGGTTTTTTATCCATATATTTAATTTACTATAAGTAATTCATATTAAAAAAAAATATATTATTTTTTAATTCTAATTATTTAATGACAGATGAAGAAAAAATAATATGTAATGATATTGAAAAAATGTTAATTTCTTTAGAAAATAAAGTTGATTGGATTATTGAAATAAGAAGATTAATTGATAATATGAATAAACAAAATAAAAATATTATTATTCAAAGAATGTTCAAATTAGAAGATATTTTTAGAGAAATATGTCAAATCTTAAATAAAACACTATTTTATATTAAAAGAAGTCAATCAGATAAACAATATAAAGAAAATGATTTTTTAAATCCAAAAATAATTTCAAAAAGTAAAATAAATAATGAAGAAATAAAAAAAGATATTAATACTATTAATTTAGAACATAAAAATAAAGATATTAAATCTAAAAAAGAATTTATTGAAGATAAAAATAATATTAATAATAGAGAAAAAAATATAACAGAATCTTCAAAAAATTTAGACGATAAAAAAAATGAAAATAAAAATATAATAAAAAAAAATCCATTAAACTTTTTAATAATAGGTGATAATAACAATTCAAAAGATGGAAATCAAATAATTAATAATCAAGAAGAAATAAAAAAGGAAATAAAATCCAATATTCCTTTATTAAAAAACACTCAATTAAATTTTTCTTATAATCACTCAAAAAAAGAAATAAATGAAATATATGGAATAAACAAAATAAAAACAACAGAAAATGATAATTATAAAAATAATAATGAAATTTTTTTACCAATAAAACAAGAAAGTAATTTTTTAACATTTAATTTCAATAATGATAATAATAAAATATCAAATAATATAAATTTAAATGAAAAAAATGAACCAGAAAAAATTAGTACAATTCAAAATGAAGATGAAATGAATTTTACAGAATTACAAGAAAATTCATTAAATAATTTAATATTATTTAGTAATAATGATAAAACAGATTCTTCAATTAATCCAATTGAAATAGCAGAACAAATTAAAAATAGAGAAGATAAAGTTTATCAATTAATTTCAATATTAAAACAAAGAGAAGATTTAAGAGAAATGTTAAGTCAATATTATGAAAGAGATATAATCGAATTATTAAATTCTCCTGAATTAGATACAGATATAATTGAATCAATGTTTACAACAATTGAAGAAATAGAAAAATTACAATTAAGAGATAATGAAATTTATGAAGAAGAAAATGAAGATTCAAATTCAGTTTAATTAAAAAAAAAAAATTAAATTTTTTTTTTATATATTATACAATATTCTGTTATATAAAAATATGACAATTTTATTATTTTAATAAATTTAAAAATAATTTTAAAAGAAAATAATATAAATAGAATTAATTTCATTGAAAAAAAAAATAACTTTTTTACAAAGTTGGAACTGGTTCTTTGAAAAAAGCAGAATTAAAAAGAAAAGAACCATCCTTAACTAAATATTCTTGTCTTTTAATATAAATTTCAATAAAGCATAACATAACAATAATAACAATTAATTCAAATAAGAAAAAAACAATATTTAACAAAACTGTAATTTTACTTAAATCATTTCTAATAGTTTTATAATCATCCATAAAAGAAACATAAAATTGATTTTGTACTTGACTAAAAACAAATTCAATATTTTCTTGAACTCTATTAAAGACATCACTTAAAATATAAACAGTAATACTTTCTTCACTAATATTATCTCCTTTATAACTTAATAATAAATTTTCATAATCTCCAATAATTTGACTATATTTTTGAGCAATTAATTCATAACCTAAAATAATTCCTTCGAGACAATAACCATTTTCTCTTAATAAAAAAGTTTTACATAAATCATAACTTGAACATAAGAATTCAGTATCAATTTTAGTATCATTCATTTGTAAATTTACTTGTTGCCAAAAATATTTTATTCTATTAAATATATTAAAATCAGTTGATGAAGTAATAATTGAAATTTGTCTTTCATAATTTGAAATATCAACACTATAACTAAGTAAATCTTCAGTAACTTCACTTTGTGTTATTATTAATTTTCTTAATGAACTCATTATTGAAGGTAAAGAATTAAAATAAACTATAAAATTATTAAAAGCTTTTATTAAAATTTCTGTTTTATTATTATATGTTAAAGTATTGTTTAAATGAAGATAAAATATCACAAAGGAAGTTATTGTGAAAAATCCTACTACAATTACCATTACATATGATATTGTAATTTTTTGTTGATTTAATAATTTTAATAATTTTGAATTTGAAATTGCTGCTTCTTTATTTGTCATTGAATGTTTTTTATGATCAATTACTTCATTTTCTTTTTTAGGATTTTTTAAATTATTTTTATCTTTATTATTTATTATACCCATTCCTTTATTTTGACCTAATAAATTTGAATTTGTTAAATTTTGAGAATTAGTTAAATTTACTGATGATATATTATTTCCTTTTAATGTATCTGGTTCTGGTAATAAAGGACTTTTTGATAAAGGAATTCCATTCTCATCTAAAACTGTTAATGCATTTATATTTCCTTTTATAAAATTTTCTCTAAAATTTTGAAAAGCTAATTTATTTTCCATTGTAAAATTATGAACTAATAAAATAAAAAGTTTTATTTTTTGTTTCATATAAAAATTCTCTGGTTTATTTTTAAAAGTACCTTTTTCATTTTTTTCAGTATCTAAAAACATTGATATAATATATTTAAAAACTTTTCGATTAAATTTATTAAAAAGTAACATTGCAAAAACAAAAAAAGATAAATTTGTAAGTAACCATAAAATTTCAAAAACAACCATTAATTTTCTAGAAAATTTTAAGAAACTATGATAATTTTCTTTAACTTCATTAAATAAAAGTTCTAAAATTTCTGAAAAAGGACTTTCAAAATTATTAACAATAAAGAAAACAACTTTCATAAAAGAAGAATAAACTTCTTGTTTCATATCACTTCTATATTTATTAAAAAAATAAACTTTAACATCAGAAGCAATATTTTCTGGAGTATCTTCCTTAACAGCAACATTAGTTAAATAAATTGCATAATATAATTCTTTAAAAATATCTGAACTATAAGTAATATTTTCCCAAGTTTTAACAATTTTACAAAAATCACCATAAATTCTTCCCATACAATTTTTACCTATTTTTTTATCATATTTTACCATTTCTTTATAAAAACTACTAATTGCTTCTTGTAAAGAATTAATTGATAATTTTAAATAATCAAACATTTCAATTTCAGTAATATCCATTTTTGAATAATCACCAAATTCATACATTTCTGTTAATAAACCACTTTGTAAATAAGAAGTCTTATCTTTTAAATATGAAATTTGAATATAAAAAGCTGTTATTGTCTGAACACGATTAACTCTAATTAATTGATAAGCAACATTAAAAATTGATAAACCAAAACAAATAATCATTAAAATAATAGATGAACATTCTAATTTTCTAACATCATTTTTCTTTTTTAAAATTTGTTCAACTGCCTTTTTATATTGAGGACTTTTTTTCCCAAATTGACTTGCTTTATTTAAAGCTGCTAAATTACTAATTCGACTATCAACAGAAGCAATTGAACTTTGAGTAGAAAAAACGCCTTTAAAATAATTTTTTTGACTTCCTTGAGTTCCGCCAAAAGTATTTAAATTAAAATTACCAGCTGAACTTCTCATATTAGTAAGATTATTCATATTTGAATTTTTAGTCATTAATGAATTATTTTCAGTCATTCGATTTTCTGTATTTTGTTGATTATCTGGTTTGTATCCTTCTTCATTATCTAAAATATCTCTAAATCTAAAAATATAAATTGGTATATCATATAATTTTTTAATAGCACCTTTAAATAAAATTTGCAATGTTGCATTTGCAACATATTCTTCTTGATAATCATTATTATTATTCCCATTATTCATCATTTCATTTTGTATTGTTGCACTTTTTGGCATTCCTTCAATATTAAGCATTGATTCAATTCTTATTCCTCCTGCATTTGTAGCATTTCTTCTTACTTTCATTAATAAACGTAATAATGTATTTATATTCTCATCTCTTGTTACTGAATCACTTAATTTATTTAATGCTTTTATTATATTTTGTATTAAAAGTGGTTTATTTCTTACAAATTCTATAGTTTCCATTTTTTTACCAAAGAGAATTGAAGTATCACATAAATCAATATTTGAATTTGAGATTTCTAAACTTTTCTTATTTGGTATAAATGACTTTTCTCCTAAATCTAATTCATTATTTATATTTAAATGGAATAAATTTTTTGAATATTGTTCAACATCATTAAATTCTAATTCGTCTTTTACTTTTTCAATAACATCTAAAGTATCTTTAAATTTATTTTTCATAACCATAGTATTAATATCAAATAAATCGACTAATTCAACATCAACTTTTCTTAAAATATTTAAATTAAATGCATAATTTTCTTCAATTTCTCTACTAATACTTAAACAAGTATAATTATTATCTAAAATAAAAGACCAAGTTTTATTTTTTTTAATCATAATTTGACAAATCATCATAAGTGACTTACCAAAATGAGGTAAAGCCCCTCCTCTTATATCACAAGGCATAGAATGTTCATCAGCATCGAAAATATAAGTCGATTTTTTTAAAAAATAATTTTGACCAACCATAATATAATGTAACATTGCTCTTGTGTGACTTCTTCTTAAACTTTTAGGGAAAATATTAGAAAAATCTTCTCCTAATAATTGACTTTGAACAAAACCTAATTGATTACAAAAATTACTAGAACAATATTTAATTTTTATTCCTTTTGAAAATTTTATTATTATTTGATTCATTGCACTTTCTGATAAAATATATTTATCAATTACTTTATTAAATTTATTAGCCATGTCTTCCTGACTTAAACCACGAAATGAGCCTGTTCCTGAGGAAAGTTTATCAAAAGTTTTTACTATTTCTGAAGGTATTCTTGAACTAAACATTGTAAAAAATAAAAAAGTTAAATAATAAAATTCTGCTCCTTTTCTTTCACTTGAATATTTTATTAAATTTCTTTTTACTGTTTTTGATATTTGACTCATTTCAGATAATTTTGATATTACACCTAAAAATATTTCTCGAGTTAAAAATATTGAATCTATTGATAATATTTCATTTGTGTCTGGATCTGTTACAAATTTTAAAGAATTTTCAAAACTCATTTTTGTGTCTATTAATTTATCAAATGTGTTACAATATTGAATTATGTTTCTATTAAATTCCATTCTTTCAAAAATATTATCAAATATTCTATAAAATTTCATTGAAGAGGAAGAATTTTTAAATTTGTCTTTAAACATTTGATTATAAAAATTTATGAAATTATTTAATTCAAAAGCTTGTAAAACATTTAATTTTGAAATATTTTGTGAGAGACATGATTGTAATAATGAATATGATAATATTAAATTTTCTTTAACGTGGAAAAAATATTCTGCTAAAAATAAAGTATATGATATATGATTATATGATGTACCATTTGCAAAACATGTTTCCATTAAAAAACCAAATCCTCTTACTAATTTATTAGTAAAGTCTTTATTATTTCTTAATCCACAAATTGGAATTGGTTGAATTTCTTTACATTTACATTGTTCGTTATTACATTTTTTTTGATGTAAAATTATAACATTTATTACTTCATTTGCATTACTTTTTTGAGTTTTTATTTCGATTAATGCATCTAATAAATAATTAAAACATTCTAATACTTGAGTTAATTTATTTTGTTCCAATGTATCAAATAAATATGTTTTGGATAAATTTAACATAAATTGAGATCGAAAAAAAATTAACATATATAATGTTGATGCTGTTAGAAACATTTTAAAAAAAGTAAATATATATGTTTCTTTTACTGTAAAATGAAAATCTTTCATTGTTGATATAAATTCAAAAATAATTGAAACTAAATTATAATTATTTAAAAATCTTGTTATAAAATAAAAATAATTATTTTCTTCATAAGTTCTTACATTTGTTATTACATCTAAAAATAAAATTAAAAATAATAATGCAAAAGTGAAACAATTAAAAGTAAATCTATCATCATCAGTAAGAAAAATTTCATAATATTCAATACAAGATAAATCAGTGAAAAAAACAAAAAAATAAAATCTATACATATGAGTAAATCTCAAAGTAGGAACTGTTGTTCTATAAGATGAATTAATAATAACCAAACTATAAAAAGTAAAAATATTAATTAAAATCAAAAATATAACTTGAATAACAGTTAAAATTCCAACTATAATAATATTATAATCTTCATCTGAAGTAATAATTGGAACATTTACATAAGTACTATATATTGAATTAGTTGGCATTGTTAATTTTTTTTTAATAAAAAGTAAAAAAGTAAATGAATAATATTCAACAAGATATTGTGAAAAAATAGTATTTAAATAAAACATTAATTTAGGATACCATGATAAAACTAATAAATGTCCTTTTTTCTTTTTAATTTCAAAATAATAATAAAATAAATAAGCAAAAAATATAAATTCAAAAATAAAAAGTATAACTCCAATAATATAAAAAATTTTCATATTTATTTTAGGAAGTAAATTTACTAATTCTGCTTTTCTTAAATGAAAACTAAAATAAAAATTATTTTTTGTTGAATCATCTAATTTCCATGTAAAATGACTTGTTATTATAAAAACTGGAAGATATTTTGGAATAATTGCTGCTAAAATAAAAAGAGGTGATTTATTTATTGACAAACTAAATAAAAGAAGTAATCTTGCAAATGGTGATATTTTATTTCTTACCGCACTCAATACATTTTTATTTTTGGTTATCATTTATTTAATCAAATAATTAAATTAAATTTGAAAATATTTTTTACTATTTTAGTTTACTTTTTATAATAATTTTATCTTTTTTTTTTAATAAAATTAAATTTTTTTTTTTAATTATTATATATATATAATGTAAATATTTTATAAATTTTTATTTAGAAAAATAAAAATTTAAAATTGAATCTATGTTAATAAATATATTATTTAGTTTTTATTATTTCAGAAAAAAATTGAATAATAATTTATAAGAAAATAAAAATAATGTTTAAACAAAAAAAAATTTAAAAAAATAATATTGAAATAAAGAATTTTAAAAATTATTATGTTAATTATTAAATGAATAAAAAAAATAATTTATTCTGTTCCATATTATATATTATTAATATTAAATCAATAAAAAAAGTAATGAATGTAACATCTAAAATGTAAAATAATAAATAACATATTAGGAGTAATAAATCATTAAATACTTCAAAGAATAAAAAAATAATAAAAGAAAAAGATTTAATTTTCACTCATTTAAAATTAAACTCCTCATCTACAAAAGCAACAAATGAAAATAATATAATCAATGATAATTATACATATAATAATTCTAATTCAAATCACAATAACTCAACAACAATAGAAAAATTACAAAACATTTTTAAAAAAAAAGTTGAAAATAATACAATAAAAAAGAAAATAAGTAAAGATAATATTAAAAATAATATACAAAGCAAATTTAATTTATATACTCAAAATATACCAAAATCAATTCATAAAAATTCAATAAGAAAAAGTTCAAAAATAAAAAAAGATCCAAATTCAAATTCAGATATATCAATTTCAAATGAAAACATATCACAAAAAACAATTTTAGTTTATGAACCAAGAAATAGAAGAACAAATTCAAATAATGAAGATAGTTTATTTAGAGCAGCATATTCTTTAAATAATAATATAAATGAATCATTTAAATATAATAAATATACTAGTCAAAGAAATTTAAGATATTTTCCAACAATTAAAAATAATAAATTTCAATCTTCATTTAATATTTCATTAAGTGGAAGAGATAATACAAAAAATTACTTTAAATATAATAATAATAGTAAATCTCGAAATCAAAAAGAACCAGTTAGAATATTATCTTTTGATAATGATTCTCTTTCAGATCCTATGAATTCATATACCATTAATTCAACTTTTAGAACTTTTAATAATACACATAAAATTAGTATGCCTAAAATTAGACATCAAACTTATAATTTGTCAAATAATTCTTTATCAGAGAGTAAAAATCAATCAAAACCTCATATTCATTTTAAACAAAAATCTGGAATGTTAAATAATATAATTCAAAAAATAAAAAATAAAAAACTTTTAAGTCCTTCCAGAGTTCATAATAGTAATTTGAGATTAAAAAAAAAACAAAAAAAAACTGAAAAAAAAGTTCATTATTTAACTGATAATGAACAAAAAACGAAAAAAAATAAAAATGAAAATGAAAATAATAATAATAACAATAATAATAATAATAATGAAATGAAAAAAAATAGTAAAGCTTTATCTTCAAAAAAATTAGAAATAAATATTAATAATCAATTAACAAAACAAAATAGTAATCTATTAAGTCAATTATCAAAAATTTCTGAAAATAGTTCAAATAATAATTTAAATGGAACAAATTTAGATACTTCTTTTTGTAAAAGTACAGTTGATAGAAAAGAAATAATATCAAATTTTTTTTTAAAAGAAACTCGTTATAATAATTTAAATGATTCATTAAATGGAACAGATTATGAAAAAAGTTCTTCTGATATTATTAGTTTTCGTTCAATGCAAAAAATAAATTATAAAGATAAAAAAATGAAATTTTATTTTTGTCAAAAGAAAAAAAAAAAAGAAAAAATTGGAACAAAAAGAGAAAATTTTGATTTTGAAAATGATATTTATGATAAAATTAACTTTATTAACAATAAAAGAAATTCAATTAAAGAAATTTATTTCAATAAAATAAAGAATATTATAGATTATTATAAAATTAATAAAGAAAATAATGTAAAGAATAATTTTGAAAAACAAATTTTTCAAACAAATAAAAATTTTAAACCATCTGATTTTAAAACTGATGAAAATATTTATAAATATACAAAAAAATTCAAAAAACCATATATTAATTTAAATATTTTAAATTCTCATTTTAAAACTTTAAATAAGTATTATATTGAAAATTGTATTTTGGAACAATATTTTAATGTTCAATTATCAAAAATAATCTTTTTATTTAATTTTATTAGTTCAAATAATTTAGATAATGGTAATTTATTAGAAAATTTTTCAATAAAAAAACCACATTTTAAAAGATCACATAATGGTAAAATGAATAATGTTTTTGGTTTAAATATTAATTTAAAAATATTTCCTGGATTTGATTTGATCTTTTTAAGTAATTTTCATAGAAAAGATTTTGAATATGATATTGATATAAATTTACAATTTAATAAAGAAGAAAGAACTTCTTTATCAAAAAGAAGAGTAAGTGTAATTTTCAGTTGTTTAAAATCAAGTAAAAGTGGAATTAAATTTACTAATAGAGCAACATGGAAATATTTAATAAAAAAAAATAATAGATTTAAAAATGAAGAAAGAGATGAAAAATCATCTTTATTAAAAAAATCATTATTAAGAAATAGTTTTTATTCAAGAAATACAAAAACTAATCTTCGAGCAGAAAGGTAAGAAAAAAAAAAATATATATTTAATATTTATAGTACAACTTTTTTAAATATTCTCCAAACTTTAAGTACACATAACAATTCACATTTATCAAAAACAATAAATAATAAATTAAGAGAAAGAAAATCTTTAAAAATTGATGGTTACGTAAATAAAATTCAAATGATTTCACGAGTTACAGATTTAAAATATAAAATAGTACAATCTCTAACTAAAAAATTAGATACATTATTTTTTTATATTAAAGATAGAAATTTTCCTTCTTTCAAAAATACTTTTGATAAATATAAAATAGATCCAGATTCAAAAGATCAATTTGGTGATTCTTTATTAATTTTAGCAGTAAAAAGTAATTGTTTTCAAATTGCAAATTATTTAATTAATGCAGGCGCTTCTGTTAATTTAACTAATAAAAATTCTAATTCTCCTTTACATTTTGCTTTAACTTTTAGAAATTTTGAAATTGCAGATATGCTTATTAAATCTGGAGCAGATGAAAATATTCAAAATAAATTTGGTGTTACGCCTTGGATGTGCTTAGATAATAGATTGTCTATTATGTAATTTAATATTTTTGGTAAGAAAAAATTTAAGTGTATATATTTTTTTTTATATTTTTGTGACGATAGATTAATATAAGCATTTAATATTACTTATTGTTTATTCTTTTGTTTGTTATTAATGAGTATAAAAAATATTAATTTAAAAAAAAAATAATTTTATTTCTAAAAAAAAAAATTAAATATAAAATTAATTAATAAAAAAAAAAATAAAATAAAAACATATAAAATTTATTTATCATACATAAATAAAAATGCAAAGAGGAAAATTAGAATTAGACACAAATATAAATTCAAATGTTCAAAATAAAAAAAATGCAATATCATTTGATATAAATTTCACAGATTCCAAAAAAACAACATCAAATAATATAAAAAAACCAAACCCAAGAACAGAAGTAATACCAAATGTAGAAGATCCAGAAGATGAAAAAAAAGACGAACCAAGATACGAATGTCCAAATTGTGGTAGAAAATTTAAAAGAGAAGCATATAGAAAACACGTTCCAATATGTCAAAGAGTATTTCAAGGGAAAAAAGATGTTGAAATACCAAAAAATCCAAATATTGAAGATTTAAAAGATAAAAATTCAAAAATAGAAAAGCCATTAGGAAAAAAATCAAAATGGG
>JAEEGK010013613.1_pt1 | contig 18302 bp, 15 predicted proteins | sample 8958771 | NCBI WGS metagenome assembly JAEEGK01 (sample SAMN16246547, study PRJNA631951) | gut metagenome | biome: gut microbiome; feature: rumen; material: SC-attached | host: Bos | place: Iran: Karaj | collected 2018-10
GCTAAGGGAGTAGTGTGCGATAAGCGCAGCGAGGGTTCAAATCCCTCCTTCTCCGCCAAAAAAGAAACCTCTTTTGTCTACCAAAAGGACAAGAGAGGTTTTCTTGTTTTCATCGGTAGTGTATGGTATAATCGCCTCAAAAAAACGCAGACTGCTGAACGGCTGAACCGAAAGGATAAAACTCATGGATCATAGAACGGATCGGCTGATCCTTCATTATGTTACGGAAGGCGATTTGTCCGAGGTCGCGCGGACCTGGCCTTCCGATCATCGTCCAATCTCTCTGCCGGAGGCCCAAGGCGCGATCTCCTATATGCGCGGCAACTACTTGAAAAACACCGCGGGTTGCATTATTCATCTGTGCCTTGCGGTCTGCAACGCGGAGGATCCGCAGACCATCATGGGCTGGTGCGGTTTGGACGGAAGAAAAAGTCGCACTGAGCCGGAGATCTTCATCCTGTTGGATGAGGAATATCGGAACAAAGGGTACGGAACCCAATGCGTGAAGGAATTGCTGCGGATCGCAGCGGGGGTCTATTCCCTTTCCGGCGTTCACGGCGGATGCGCCAAAGACAATCTCGCTTCCCGCAGGGCTATGGAAAAGGGCGGGATGATCCAGTACGGTACGGAAGAAAACGGCGATCCGCTGTTCAGGTTTTATGCTAAGGAGGAAGACCGCTCATGAAGAAACTGATCCTTATCAGCGGCTCGCCCTGTGTCGGAAAGACGGCCGTCGGTACCCGGCTGTTTGAGAGCTTTGACAACAGCGCCTATCTGGACGGAGACTGGTGCTGGTGTGTCCATCCCTTTTCAACGGAAGACACCCGGCTGCGCAACGGGGATAAAAGCATGTCCTTTATTCTTTCCAACTATCTGGACACAGGTTTTGAATATGTGTTTTTCACCTCCGTTGTACTGACAGACGCACGGATACGCGAAGGAATCCTTAACGGGATAACCGCCCGGGAATACAGAACGATTGGCTTTACGCTGACCTGTTCGGCGGAAACCTTGAAGGAACGGCATGACAAACGCGGCGATCCAGGCGAGACAAATCTTTTTTGGCTTTCTCTTCCGCCTTACCCCGGGGACATCGTGATTGAAACCGACAATAAAAGCATCCGGGAGCTTGTCCGGGAAATGAAGCATCATATCGAAACCGAGCCGGAGCAGACAAACTGACGGTTCCCGCCATGATTGCCAAATTCCGGCCCGTCATGGACGCACGTACCTTTTAGGCGTACTTACCTTAGTTTCGTACCTTTTACGCGCACTTACACATAATCATAACCACCGGCCGTGCCGGTGGTTTGCACAAGCCCCCTTAGGGCATGTTGCCGGCCGAGCCTATAGGCTCATCGAAAGTTCTGCCAACCGCACCGCTTTCACCAGCAACCCCTAAAGGGGTTTTTTAATCGCTTCCTTCTACCGGCTTACCCGTAAACGGGTCAACATATTCCTTGATGCTCATCTGATCGTTGGTATAATCCTCTTGCAGTTGGTTTCGGATGTACTGTTCTATCGCGCGTCGGTTTCTTCCTACCGTGCTCACATAGTACCCTCTGCACCAGAAATGCCGATTCCCGTACTTGTACTTCATGTTCGCGTACTTCTCAAAGATCATCAGGCTGCTCTTTCCTTTTAGGTATCCCATTATCTGGGACACACTGTACTTGGGCGGGATGCTCACCAGCATGTGAATGTGGTCTTTGCACGCTTCTGCTTCGTGTATTTCCACGCCCTTGTACTCGCACAGCTTTCGCAGCATTTTCCCGATGTCTTCTTTGATCTTTCCATAGATGATTTGCCTCCGATATTTCGGGGCAAACACAATATGGTACTTACATTCCCACTTCGTGTGTGCTAAACTGTCTGTGTCAAGTTTCATCCAGACTTGATTCCTCCTTTGCTTATGGTGCGGTTGGCGAACCTACTCCATTTTAGCAAAGGAGGATACTTTTTTCATGCATAGCTAAAGCTTTTTGGAACCACCGGCACTGCCGGTGGTTTTCTGTATACAACTAAACGCGGCGTGGTTATTGCACCACGCCGCGTAGTTGTTTTTTGGGTTCGTATCGGTTATTTTCCTCCGAAGGGGGGCATTTCCAGCTTCTTGAAGAGGTTTTCGGACTTCGCCTTTACTTCTCCGAGGCTCCATGTGTCAGTATCGGCAAACATGGCGCTTTCAATGGCGGGAACGGCGTAACGGCCGATGAACTTGCCCATCGTCATGAATACCTGGCCAGTAACGTCCTTCGCGTCGTCGCCGCAGAGCCAGACGATGAAGTCGGCAAAGGTCTCAGGGGCGGCGGTGCCGTCGTAGCTGATGGGGTTCGTGCCGGAAATGGTGGCGCGATCCTTTTCAAGCTGGTTGTGTATCTCCATATCGACGCTCGCGCGGGTCTTGGCAGCGGGGGCGAAGGTATTGGCGGTGATGCCGTACTCCTTGAGCTCAGCCGCGAGGCCGTAGGTCATGCCGACGACGCCTGCGTTCGCCGCGCAGTACTCGCACTGGCGAAGGTCGCCGCCTGCCCATGCGGGAGAAGCGCAGTTGACTATTCTGCCCCAGCCCTGGTCAATCATGTGCTGAACGGCGTTGCGGATAACGTAAAAATGGCCGGTGGGCTTAACGGCGTTCACGCGATCCCACATCTTCTGCGGCATCTCCTGAACGGGCGAAAAGCCGAAAGCGGACGCGATGTTCACGACGATGTCGATGCGTCCGAACTTCTCCATGGCGGTGTCGGTGAGCTTCTTTGCGTCGTCAAAATTGGAAATGTCGCCGTAGCAGGGAACGGCCTCGCCGCCGGCCTCGATAATCTCCTTAGCCGTTCTCTCAGCGTCGCCGTAATACTTGGGGTACTCGGCCATAGCCCAGTCCTGCATTTCCTTAGTGAGCTTGGAAAACTGCTCCTGGTCAACGGGAATGGTCCCGTCCCACGGGCCGCGGTTATTGGTGACGACCTTGCAGCCCTCTGCGGCAAGCGCCTTAGCGATGGCACGGCCTATGCCCATGCCGGAACCGGTAACGATGGCAACCTTGCCCTTTAAATAATCTCCCATAATAAAAAGCCTCCTTTTTTTATTTTGTCTTAACAAAAATAAGATAACACTCTTTACGCTTTAAGTCAATGAAGTGTTTACCAACGCAATAAATGTCAGTCAAGAAACAGCGGCGTCGAGAAATAGCGCTCAGCCGTATCCGGCAAAACGGTCACGACGGTCTTGCCCCTGCCGAGTCTGCGGGCAAGCTTTATCGCGGCGGCGACGTTCGTTCCGCTCGAAATGCCGCACATGAGCCCTTCAAGCCGCGCAAGATCCTTCGCCGTATTTATAGCCTCCTCGTCCGTGATAATGCAGATTTCGGAGAATATCTCTTTATTGAGAATTGGCGGGATAAGCCCGTCACCAATTCCCATCTGGATATGAGTACCGATGTTGCCTCCGGCGAGGATGGCGGCATTTTCCGGCTCCACTGCCCAGATAACGATATCCGGGTTCCTCTCGCGGAGCTTTTCGCCGATGCCCGTGATGGTTCCGCCCGTGCCGATGCCTGAGCAGAAGCCGTCTATCGGAACATCCACGTCCGCGAGTATTTCCACGGCGGTGTTTTCAAAGTGTGCCGCGAGGTTCGCCGGGTTTTCAAACTGCTGCGGGACATAGACTTTCGGATTCTCGGCCTTCATGCGAAGCGCCGTAGCAAGGCATTCCTCTATGCACTTGCCGATGTCCCCGTCGTCGTGGACGAGAATGACCTCCGCGCCGTAATGCTTGACGAGCTTCCTGCGCTCCTCGGAGACGGAGTCCGGCATAATTATGACCGTCTTATAGCCTCTCACCGCGCCTATAAGCGCAAGACCGATTCCCTGGTTTCCGCTCGTCGGCTCGACGATTATGCTGTCCGGCCCTATAAGCCCTTCGCGCTCGGCCTTTGTTATCATGCAGTAGGCCGTCCTCGTCTTTATCGAGCCGCCCACATTGAGCCCTTCAAATTTAACGATAATGTCCGCCGCGCCCTCCGGCACGATGCGGTTCAGCTTCACCATCGGGGTGTGGCCGATGGCTTCGAGAATATTGCCGTATACCATGAATAACTGTTCCTTCCCTGTGCGTTATGCGCGCACACAGGAGTAATTATATAGTAATTGTACGGGTTTTGCAATCTTTCAAGACGAAAAATAACGCGGCGGGGTTCTTCATGCGCCCTCGCTCATAAATTCGCGTATCTGGCTCGTGTAAAGGTTATAGTAGAGACCCTTTTTCGCCATTAGCTCATCGTGGCTGCCCTCCTCGGCGATAACGCCGCCGTTTACGTAGAAAATACGGTCACAGTTCCGTATCGTACTGAGTCTGTGTGCCACGATGAAGGAGGTGCGCCCCTTGAGCAGCGCGGAAATGCCCTCCTGAACAAGCCTTTCGGTGTTCGTGTCCACGCATGAGGTCGCCTCGTCGAGAATGAGGATGCGCGGGTCGCTCAAAAGCGTGCGCGCGAAGGAGATAAGCTGCCGCTGCCCGGCCGAAAGGCCCTCGCCGCGCTCCTTTGTCTCAGTCTCGTAGCCGTTTTCCATGTCCTTTATAAAATCGTCCGCGTGGACGGCCTTTGCCGCGTTTATGCATTCCTCGTCCGTTGCGTCGAGACGCCCGTAGCGGATATTGTCCATCACGGTGCCGGAGAAGATAAAGGTGTCCTGCTGCATAACGCCCATCTGGCGGCGCAGCGATTCGAGCGTGACGCCCTGCAGGTCGTGCCCGTCTATAGTCACTGTGCCCCCCGTCACGTTATAAAAGCGCGAAATAAGGTTCACTATCGTGCTCTTTCCCGCTCCCGTGGGGCCGACGAGGGCGATGGACTCGCCCGCCTTCACTGAAAAGCTTACGTTTTTGATGACCGGGATACCCTTTTCGTACTCAAACAGGACATTATTGAAGCGCACGTCGCCCTTTATCGTGGGCAGCTCCTGCGCGCCCTCCTTATCGTCAACGCTCACAGGCTCGTCGAGAACCTGGAAGATGCGCTCAAGATAGCTCATGGCGTCCATAAGCTGGTTATAGATGTTGCCTATCTGCATAATAGGCGCCCAGAACTGGTTCGAGTAGCTCACCATCGCCGTTATCGCGCCTATCTGCACGACGCCGTCCTTGATGAAATCGTCGCGAAAAAAATACACCGCCGCGACATAGATGGCGCATTTAACGACGCGCATGAGCATCGCCGCTATAGGGTACATCCCGTGCGCTACGTAGGCCGCCTTGAGCTTATATATGCGGTTTTCGTTCAGGAGCGAGTCGAAAATGCCGCTGTTCATATCCTCGCGCGCAAAGGCCTGCGTCACCTTCGCGCCGTTTATGTTCTCGGAGAGATACGCCGTCACGTTCGACTGCTTGTTCGCCGCCTTCTGGCGGTAACGGCGCTGCATGGGCTTGGTCAGGATGACGTAGAGGATGAAAAACGGAAGCCCCGCGAGAACGACGAGCGTCATCTTCGGGCTGAGCGAAAGCATGAAGATGAGGATTATAACAAGGCTCAGCATCGCGAGTATAGCGTTCACGAGGCCGTTCGTGAGAAAGTCCGAGACGTTGTTAACATAATTAATAACGCGCGTGAGAATTTTCCCGTGGGGACGGCTGTCGTAATAATCGAAGCCGAGCTTTTGCAGATGGGCATAAACGTCCGTTCGCATATCGGCGGTCATCTTCTGGCTCGTCGTAACGCTTATGACGCCCTTGCGGCGGTTTATGAACACGTTTGCGATGTTTATAAGGAAGTAGCCCGCGCCGAGGAGGATAATTTTCGTTATGTAATCCGTTCCGCCGGGTATCATATCGTCGATGATAAGCGCCTGTATCCTCGGGCTGAACAGCGCGAGTACGCTCGCCAGAATCGCCAGTGCAAACATCGCCGCTATCTGCTTGCGGTATTTTTTGACGTAAACGAGGCTTCGCTTGAACTGCGGCCAGTTAAAAGGGGCGTCCAGCTCCTCGTCGATGTTATACTTGTTTCTGGCCATCAGTCCTCGCCTCCTTCCTCGCTGAGTCCGTTCTGGAGCATACAAATTTTATAGTAATAGCCCTTTTTCTGCATGAGCTCGCGGTGGCTGCCCTCTTCGATTATGCGGCCCTTATCCATGATATATATGCGGTCGGCGTGCATGATGGAGGAAACGCGCTGGGCTATGATTATCGTCGTGCTCTTTCGCGGCATGGCGGCAAGCTGTTTCTGGATATACTTCTCCGTGTCCATATCCACGGCGGAGGTCGTGTCGTCAAGGATGAGGACGGGTGCCCTCTTCGCTATCGCGCGGGCGAGGCTGACGCGCTGCTTCTGCCCGCCGGAAAGGCCCGTTCCGCGTTCGCCGACTATCATATCGTACTTATCGGGGTTCGCGGAAATAAATTCGTCCGCATCGGCAACTGTGGCGGCGGACAGTACGTTTTCCATGTCCGTTTCCGGGACTCCGTATGCAATATTGCTCTCCACGGTGTCGGAAAAGAGGAAAACATCCTGCATCGTCACGGCGACGCTCTGCCGCAGCTTTTTGAGCGACCATGAGCGCACATCCACGCCGTCTATCATCACCGAACCTGAGGAAACGTCGGCAAAGCGGTCGATTACGTTCACGATAGTGGTCTTGCCGCTGCCCGTCGCGCCCATTATGCCCACGGTCTGGCCAGGGGCTATGTGCATCGTAACATCGTCAAGCGCCTTGACAGAGCCGTATTCAAGCGTAACATGCTCAAGGTCGAGCCTGCCGTTGACCGTCTCGGGGCTTTTGTCCTCCTCGGGGTCAGTTATGTTTACGTCCATATAATAAAGCTCCTGCACCTTTTCCATTGAGGCATGGAAGCGCTGAATGTCGTTAATGAGCATGCCGAGCATGAGCAGCGGCTCGTTCAGCGTCCAGGCGAAGGTGAGGAAAAGCGTGAGCTGGCCGAGCGTGATAGCGCCTTTTATAACGAGGATAGAGCCAACTGTGAGGTTTATTACCGTAATGAGCGAGGCCAGCGAATCGAGGATGGGCCCGTAACGCAGCCATATCATCGCCGCGTCCACGTTTCTGTCCTTAAACGCAAGGTTTTCCTCGCTGAACTTCTTCATCTCGTAGTCTTCGCGCACGAAGGCCTTCACCACGCGGTTTCCCGCTATGTTTTCCGCGACGACGGCGTTGAGGTTACTCAGCTGCTTGCGCACCTTTTTGAAGGCCGGATGCAGCTTTTTGCCAAGCTTGTTCGCGGCAAGTGCCGTGAAGGGCGTAACGCAGAGCAGGATAAGCGTATACTGCCAGCTTATCCTCATGAAAACGATTATCGCCACGGTGAGCATGAGCACGAACTCGGCTATTTTCGGGATAACGAAGCAGAGAACGTGGTTAATCACCTCTATATCGCCCGTGCATTTATTAATAATGTCTCCGGCCTTGTTCTCGCGATAATAATCCACCGTAAGCGTCATGAGCTTGCGAAAAAGCGCTCCCTTGAGGCGCATGACGGCGTTTTCCGAGGCCTGCTGCGCGAGAATGTTCGTGAAATAGCGGCAGGCGGAGAATGCCAGGCCGACGAGCAGGGTCAGCCCAAGCATCGGCAGAAGCCGTTCAAACCTCTGCGGCATGAGGATATTGTCCACTATATCCGAGAATATGTAAGGCTCCATTGTCATGAGAAAGACGCCTATTATATTGAGCGCCATAGCGATAACGAGGCGCATCTTGTATTTACCCATCCAGTCTATCGCCCATTTGAACTGTTTCAAGGATAGTACCTCCGTTTTGCTTGCATTACAAATCCGCATAATTATACAGCTACTATTTTAGGCTTTACTGTTCAAAATGACAATATGGCGAGATGTGAAAAGTTATGCGATTATTTGTCTATTTTGCACAAATTGGCAAATGCTGATAAAAAAGTCCCTTTGCCGGAAAAATCGGCAAAGGGACAAAATATGCGAATTTTGGAGGCTGTATCAGATAACGCCCGCAATAACGAGAGCCAGAAGCGCGAAGCTCACAAGGAGGATCGCGCCGACGATGATGGAACCTATATGGCGCGTGCTTGCCGACTCCGTGTTCCCTGCCTCGACGAGATTCGCCCTGCGCAGGACGTTTGCCAGCGGCTTATATATAATGAGCGTAAGCGCGAGGTTAAGCCCGCCCTTAATGAGATTGAAGGGGAGGAAAACCGGCACAAGCATGGATGCAATAACCTCGCGGGGAGTCTCCATATAAAGCGGTGTAATGAGATAGTTCCAAAGGAGCATCATAACCGTCATGCAGACGACGCCCGTTACAAGACCGATAATGGCCCCCTTCATGGAGCGGTTACGGTTATAGATGAAAGCGGCGGGGCAGGCAAAGGCCGCTGAAGCGATGACGTTCATCAGCATACCGATGGGACCCGTGCTGCTCATGGTGAGCATCTCGATGAAGGAGACGACGACCGTAACCGCCGCCGCCGGCAAAAAGCCGAACAGGAAGCCGGAGATAACGATTATCGCGTCCTTAAAATCAAAGTGCAGGAAGCCGAGAACTGAGATGGGGATGAGCTTCGAGAGGTAAGTAACTACGAGGGAAACCGCGGAGAACATCGCGAGGTTCACCCAGAGTTTCGTCCCCGTGATACGGGGAGCCGCTGCGGAAGTGGTTAAGCTTGACATAAATTTTCCTTTCCGGACCAAAAAGTCCATAAAAAATACACCTGCGGGCAAATTGTGCCTTCAGGTGTAACATCTTTATATGGAAAAGGAAGTGCAGATGAAACACATCTTCTTTCATCCAGACTATACTGTCGGTATCGGAGTTACACCGATTCTGCCAAAAGGCTCGCGGACTTTACCGCCGGTCGGGAATTACACCCTGCCCTGAAGATACATTTACCTTATCAAGTTGTGATACAAATATAACCTGTGGCGAAGCGATTGTCAATAGCGTTTTTTACAATTTTGCCGCACCTTCAGCGGCAATATATATGCATCGTGACAAATTATGGAGGATATGTCCAAAACAGGTTTACATAAGGAATAATAAGAAAATAAAATAGATAAAATTAAAATAACAGTTGATATTCAAAATTCTATTTGATACTATATCTATGGGTAAACCCTGATTTTTGGGTTACATAAGTGCATTCCGTTTTTTTCATCTTAACCATCCGTTTTCATGAGGTTTTGCGAAAAAGGCGGCTTTGAGGAGAAGTTATTTTGTTTAATAACTATAATAAATTCCGCCGCGTCCTGACGCGCATTCTCTCTCTCGTTTTTATGCTCGCCATTGTCGCGGCAGCTATGGTTCTTCCCGGTGAGAAATCAGAGACCAAGTCCGCACCCGCGTATTCCGCAGAGGCGTCCTCCTCTGAAATTGAACATAATCTCGGGCATAATCCTTTCTCCGTTTTGAGAGGAAGAGAAAGCGAGCCCGTTTCGCCCCTTCCTTCGCGCAAGCCTTCCTCCGCACGCCGAGATTTATCCCCTTCTGACGAAGCGGCGCAGAACGAGGTGTTTTCATCGTCTCTGTCTGATGAGGAAACCCTTTCCGCGCTTCCCGAGTCCGTCGAGCCTTCCGCTCAGCCGAGCGCTGAGCCCGAAGCGCAGCCTGCGCCGGAGGAAACAGCCCTCGTTCCCATAGTGAGCGAAATTTCGGCCTTGCCGGATAGTGAAGTCTCCGAGCTTCCCTATGCCGAGCCTGGGGTTCCGCTTTCTCTCCCGCCGCAGCAGTCAGCAGAGCTCCCTGCCGGGGCTTTTACGGGCTTTGAATCCGGCAGCGGCACAGCGCTCAGCTTTGCCTGGGGCGACACGGTCCCCTATTCCGCGGCAGTCAGCGACGATTGGTTCGCCGACGCTGCTTTTGTCGGCAATTCTCTCACCGTCGGTCTCAATCTTTACGGTCATCTGGCAGCTGGCAGCTTTTACGCCGCGACGAGCATATCAGTCTTTGATATCGACGTTAAGCAGAGCTATCAGCTTTCCGACGGCTCGTACATCACGCTTTTGGACGCGCTCAGCCGGAAGCAGTTCAAAAAGGTATACATCATGCTCGGCGTAAACGAACTATGGACAACGCCTGCTACCTTCCATGAGCGTTTCGCCGGAATAATCGACAAGATTGCCGCAATTCAGCCGAATGCGGACATATACATCCAGTCCATCCTGCCAGTGAGCAAAAATAGATCCAGCAGCGGTTCGTCCATTACCCGTGAAAAAGTTCTCGCCTTTAACGCCGAGCTTAAGGCTCTCGCCTCCGAGAAAAAGGCCTTCTTCGTAGATACCTTCGCCGCCTTTGCAGACGCAGAGAATTATCTCCCCTCGGAAGCAACGGGCGACGGAGTTCACCTGAACGCCTCGGATTATTCCACATGGCACAGTTATCTCACGACGCATACCATATCGAAGGCCGCGCCCAAACCCGACCCGGAGCCAGAACCTGAGTCCGAGCCCGAGTCCGAACCCGAGTCCGAGCCCGAAGAAAGCCCGGACATTCCCGAAGCAGAGTCTGAACCCGAACCGGAAGCCGAGCCCGAAGCCGAGCCTGAAACGCAAGATGAAGTTTGATTATATTGTGAAAGAAGAAGACGCGGGGAAGATGATAAAGCATCTTCTCCGTTGCCGTTTTCAGCTCTCCGCGTCGCTCCTGAGAAGGACTAAGCAGACCGGCGACGTTCGCTTAAATGGAGAAAGCGTGTTCGTTACGCGCACGGTCTCCGAGGGTGACCGGCTGGAACTCGTCTTACCGGACGAATCCGCCGATTTCCCGGCGGAAAAAGCCGCGCTCGACGTTTTGTATGAGGACGAACTGATCCTCGCCGTGAATAAGCCCGAGGGCATGCTGACGCATCCCTCCCATTCGCGCTATACGGGTACGCTGGCCAATTTCGCGCTGGGGCATATCGTCTCCGGCGGCGGAGATAACTGTCATGCCGTGAACCGCCTTGACCGCGACACCAGCGGCATTGTGCTCTTTGCGAAGAATTCTTACGCCAAGGCACTATTTTGCACCGCTGAAATGGAAAAGCGCTACGTTGCGGGCGTTTTCAGCTACCCGCAGGACGATGAGGGTACTGTAAGCCTGCCCATAAGGCGTCTGCGGGAGGGCGAAATGCGGCGCGTTACGGCGCCGGACGGCAGCCCCGCAATAACTCATTACCGCGTTATAGAGCGTTTTGAGGGCAGAAGTCTGATAAGCCTGCGTCTCGAAACCGGGCGCACGCACCAGATCCGCGTCCACATGCTCGCCATAGGCTGTCCCCTGCTCGGCGACGGTCTATATTATACCCCGGCCTCGCGCGCTCTGTCTGAGCATCTCGGCATAAAAGCGCAGCTCTTGCATGCCGAAATTCTGAGCCTCATCCACCCGCTCACGGGCGAAAAACTCCGCTTTGAGGCTCCGCCCGGGCCGCGCTTTGACTCCCTCCGCAATTCCCCGCACGAAGGAGTTTCCCATTAACGCATGACGAAACGGCTAATGTTATTTCAGTTATTAGAATAGCCCTCAGCACCGCGTTGCCGGCTTTTCCCGAGCCGTTCCGCGTTCTACTCGCTATGCGTAGTTGCGGGCGTCTCCATTCAGCATACATAACGCTCGCCGCATTCATTCTCAAGCCGCCGAAAAGCGCCGTGATTTCAATGCTCAGAAAAAAATTTGAAAAGCAAGCAAAATTTTTGTCTTTTTCTCTTGACAAAACCGATTTTATATTGTAATCTAATATAGCTGCGTGGCCGAGTAGTTCAGTTGGTTAGAACGCCAGCCTGTCACGCTGGAGGTCGAGGGTTCGAGCCCCTTCTCGGTCGCCATTATGCTGCTGTAGCTCAGTCGGTAGAGCGCATCCTTGGTAAGGATGAGGTCACCAGTTCAAATCTGGTCAGCAGCTCCATTGAAAAAGTTCCCGATTTTGGTCTTTTTAGGCTGAAATCGGGCTTTTTTATGCCTATTTTGTTATGTAGCGTTTGATCTCATCTTTATAGAGCAGAGGGTTTTTGCAACTTTTTTGCAATTTTGAGGTTTTGAAAATGCTTGAAACCGTTGATAATAAAGGGTTTCGAGGCGCTCGGGGTTTGCAATTATTTTGCAATTTTTCGGCTCAAAACGATACTCAGAGTTTGCATTTCAAGCGTTTCAGCAGTATGCTTCATCGATTACATCCGCCGTATAATTCATTCCCATCCTGCCCTTGACATAATACCGCAAGGTCATTGCCGGCGTCGTATGCCCGGCAGCGGCTTGGGTGGCTTTGACGTCCTTAGGTTTTGTCGTAAACGTTCACGCCGGTACTGTGCTCGTTCGTGAGCCTGCCGAGGGCGTCATACGCCGTCGCGACCGTGTTGCCCGCGAAGCTCGTATCGCTGCTGCGGTTTCCGTCCGCGTAATAACTGTACGTTTCCTGTTTCAGGTTCGTAGAGCCCTTCGCGGTGATGATCCCGGTGACGAGGTTCGCCGCGTTGTAGGTGTAGCTCTGCTTTACGCCGTTGCCGTAGCTGACGCTGTCGCCGCCCTTCGTCTCGCCGATGAGACGGCCGTTCTTGGCGTAGAAGTTAAATTATTATACAATTTCAGTCTCCTATGGAAACAAGTCCGCAGTCATTTGCCAACGCTTCCTCAGCGATTCTTTTCAAACTTCTTACCTCTTCCATTCCCTCTTCAGGCTCTTCATATTCATAATCTTTAATCATGTCTGAAGATAAGATATAATCACATATATCAATTATTTCGGGAAGATCATTTTTAGGAATTACAACATCATTATATGGATCGATATCAAACAGCTTTTGCATGCTAAAGGGAATGTTTTTACTTTTTTGATAAATATGCTCGCACAGTTCAGCGTCAAACCTGACGTTATATGCATTATAATTTTGTTGGATTATTTTTACCGAATTGCCTATGTAAAAATTCATGTAATACTCCTTATATCCGATATGCAGTAATAACATTTCCTGCAAGGTCAAGTACAACTTTTAAAGTATATAACAATTTTCCATTTCTACTAGTTCCTATTGAAGATGAAAATGTTTTTTCAAAAATAGATCCCTCTCTTCCGTTTGTATTGGGCTTTATAACAGAATCATTGCCTTTTAATGTGCTATCTATACCTTCTCTGATATTAAAATCTGAATTAAAATGTGGCACAGTTGGCAGTTGTAGATTTGGGACCGTGTCTTTCTAATATATGATCATTATATCGGCTTTTACTTAATTTGTAGTTTTCTGCCAACTTCTTGGCAATATCATCATCCGGCTTATTCGGATTGGGACTGCCACCGCCGCCAAAAGTATCCGCGAACCAGTTGCCGACTGCGTCAACCGCTTCACTTACAGCATCTGCGGCATCGCTTAGAAATTCACCTACAGCCTCTATTCCGACCTGGACACCTTCAACAAGTGTTTGTGCTGCGTCGTGAATAATCTTAACACCGTTGTTCAGCGCCTTCTGTCCTTCGGGCGAGGCCAGCCATTCAGCGGTTACGGTGACTATTGCGCCAGTGACTAACACTAACGTAACTAACGCATCGTCTACTACCGCTTTTTTCCCGCTCGGGTCAACATACCTAACTGGGTTGTTATTGCAATACACATACCAGTTGTTGCCGTCGCGGACGGGGTCTTCCGTCAGGAAGCGGCCTAAGCGTGGGTTATAATACCTCGCTCTCAGGTAATAATCGCCGGTTTCCGCGTCGAAGTATTCGCCGGAGTAGCGGAAGGGGTTCGCGTCGCTCGCAATGGGCGAGAGCTCGACGCCAAAAGCGTCGTAGGTGTAGGTGACGGTTTCGCCGCCCGCGACTATGAGCTTCGCTCTGTTCCCCCGCGCGTCATAGGTGTAGGTCTTGTCATAAGCGTTCGCGCCGGTGCTGTGCTCGTTCGTAAGCCTGCCGAGGGCGTCATACGCCGTCGTGACCGTGTTGCCCGCGAAGCTCGTATAGCTGCTGCGGTTCCCGTCCGCGTAATAGCTGTAGGTTTCCTGCTGGAGGTTCGACGAGCCCTTCGCGGTGCTGATCCCGGTGACGAGGTTCGCCGAACAGGTTTTCTGACATTAAGACAATTAGTCTTCATACTCTGTTGCCTTGTATGAAATTATACGTACATTCGTATTTAACAGTTTATAAATTACATTTTCTAAATACCAGCTCATGTCTGTGTGTGTATTATTAATTGTTCTTCGGTTTATTGATAAACATAATATTATCTCTTTTGTATTAGAAGATAAGAGAGTAATGCCCTCAACTCCATCACGATAAAATAGATTAATTCCTATTCTTTCGTTCTTACTTGTTTTTGCGGTAATTATACTCTGCAATTCGCTTTCAGTCATGACCTTTTTGTACCAATCATACTCATCATTATCTCCAACAGGCAAATACTCTGTCTCTCCGTTAGAATTGAAAGTGCTCCAACCAATTTGTTTAAAAGCAGCTATAATATCTGTTATACTATCCGAAAAACAGCTACAGTCTAAAGTAATTAATGCTTCCATATATTATCACGTATAATTAAAACCATCTCGAAAGGGGTGGTTTTTAATTATTTCTCCTTTCCTACAAAAAGCGATTACCAATCCCGCCATCAAATTCGCTTCCAGCAACTTTAAATGAACCATTTCCGCCATATTTTTTGTTAAATAGTCTTCAAAATCGTGTCCAATTAAGCCTTTAGCACTACTACTGCTGCCGACCTTTACTCCGCTATTTCCGACAGTTCCGCTTCTGTTTATGAAAATATATCCCGCAGCGTTCATAACACCGCCGGAAATCATGGATATAGCCAAGCCGCCGGTTGTAGCCTCGCTGCCGTTAACAATGTGATATGTTTCATAACCCGCACCGCCGATTAGTGCTCCTGCGGCTGTTGTTCCGGCCAAGCCAAGCGAGGCACCCGCTGACATTAATCCCATCTCAGCAGTAACAACGCCCGCTGTAGCAGCAGCGCCAACACTACGCCATTCAATACCGCTTAAATCGCCGCCGTTGTCAATTAGCTGTGTGCCAAAGTCTACAACAGCACCGACAACACCGCCAACAATTCCGACACCCACAAATATGAGCAAGGGATTTTCGCCGCTCGGGTCAACATACCTAACCGGGTTGTTATTGCAATACACATACCAGTTGTTGCCGTCACGGACGGGATCTTCCGTCAGGAAGCGGCCTAAGCGCGGGTTATAGTACCTCGCTCTCAGGTAATAATCCCCGGATTCGGCGTCGAAGTATTCGCCGGAGTAGCGGAGGGGGTTCGCGTCGCTCGCAACGAGCGAGAGCTCCAAGCCGAAGGCGTCGTAGGTATAAATGACGGTTTCGCCGCCCGCGACTATGAGCTTTGCGCGGTTGCCTCGCGCATCGTAGGTGCAACTCTTGTCGTAGGCGTTCGCGCCGGTGCTGTGCTCGTTCGTTAGTCTTCCGAGGGCGTCATACGCCGTCGTGACCGTGTTGCCCGCGAAGCTCATGTAACTGCTGCGGTTTCCGTCCGCGTAATAGCTGTAGGTTTCCTGCTTGAGGTTCGACGAGCCCTTCGCGGTGGCGATCTTCGTTATGAGGTTCGCCGCGTTGTAGGTATAGCTCTGCTTTACGCCGTTGCCGTAGCTGACGAGCGTCGGGCAGCCGACGGCGTTATAGCTGTAGCTCGCGCTGACGCCGCCGCCCGATACGCTGGCGAGCCTGCCGAGCACATCGTAGGTATAGCTCGTGCTCACACCGCCGACACTCGACGAAAGCGTGTGCCCGCCTATATCGTACGAATAGCTCTTGGAAACGCCGCACTCATTCTCGGAAACGAGTCTGCCAAGCGCGTCATAGCTCTTTGTCTCAACGTACAGGCCGTTGCCGGCGGAAACGCGCGTCACGTTGCCCATTGCGTCGACACAACTTGTCTCGACGCTTCTCTAATGTACTTTTTCCATGCAGAAGTTCCGAATTGTCTCCTTAACGATACTCAAAAAAATATATTAACCATTGAGATATCTTTTCTTATAAAATGATTATCTTCCATGGTTTCAGATGTTAATGCTTCATCTATTGGATTTCCATAGAATTTCCATTTACCGGAAATTACACTCAAAAATTTGTCTCTTTCTGCTTCAGTTATTTTTCTCTTTAGATTTACATCAACTTCAACTTCGTACATATTGTCTATCTTCCAATAAGATTCGATTTTATTAAAAACCACTTTATTCGCAATATTCATTTCCTTGATTATTACATCTTGAAACAATTCGTTCACTACCGTTTTTGCTCCGCTCTCGTTACCGGAATAAATAAAAAATCTAATTAACATCATTCACTCCTTCTATTTATGAGTTATTTCTCCATTCAATGAAACATTTAAATGTGATCCATCTCTGCTTAACCATCCTAATTGGCTTTTACCTGTTTTAAACAATTGAACATCCCACTCAAATGCTTGTCCTGCTGTTCTTGATGGGCCTTTCGTCCAGATATTACCGTATTTATCGATATATCCCCCATTCTGTTTTGGTAATGGCTGTGATGGATTCCAATTTTCGGGTGGTACATATCTTATTTTGCCCTCTGTTGGAAGTTCAGCATCTTTCAAAGCGCCTTTTGCAGAAGGCTTACTTCCTCCGCCGTTTCCGATATTCTTTCCTTAATAGATTTTTAAGTACCCATTCTTATTCCATACCTTTAATGTCATCTCGGCATTAAATCCAAAAATACCATTATTGGGATTTTCAGCTATTTCTTGCAACACCGATACCGCATAATCAACATTGTAATTAAATGAAAGACAATATGCCGCCGCTTTTGTTTTAATTACTACATTGTTGCTTTTAATCAATCTATCAATACACTGATATCCAAATGCATTATTCAATTCAAATAATTTATATATTTTCGTTAATTTTTTACCTTCTCTGTTGTTTGTTTTATAATCGCCCGATAATGTTGCGTCGTACATCAATTTACCTGATTTTTCATATAATTCTACAATCTCATCAATAGTATGATCTTTCATTCTATCACCCCGAACCTTCTTAATACATCTAATCCAAATCTGTACTGTTCTTCATAACTTTGCCCTGCAAGCCAATCTCGAACTGATAATCCATTTGTAAATCTAAAGCTCGTTGTATTATAATACCCAGTTATTTTCAGTTGCATGGTCAACTGCAATTATATTACTTGTATTATGAATCTGTTCAGGGCTAAACCCAGATTTTGTGATTTGTGATTGTTCCACAATATGATGCCAATCATTTCCTTCTCCTGGACTTCCTTGCGCCGTCATTCTCCCGCGGTTATCGTAAGTATAGGTGCAGACGTTGCCGTTGCGGTCCGCATGCGTGAGGACGAGGCCGTTCAGGTCGTAGATATACAGGTCATGGTTATTCAATTTTACTAAAGTATTCCCAACATAGGCTATAACCGCTATATCTTGCTCGTTACTAACGTAACTCGCCACCCTCACCCTCATCGAGTTTTGTCAGCACAGCCGAGAGTCGATTCGAGTTCGAGATGGTAATTGGATTTAGTTGATTAGTTTTGCGGGTAAGGGGGATGGTGGTGCTAAAGTATTGACGTTCATATGTTTTATTCATATATTTTTCCAACATAAAATAATGTTGCAATAAAACTCCAATCTACCAAATCAGGTCTTCTTTGACCAGTATTATTATAGAATCCTTCCATATCTTCTACCCATGAAATCATTGATTCTAAATAATCATTTAATTGAGTCTGATTATCATCCGAAATGACATATTCCTTAATAAAGCTTACAAAATCATTTTCGTCTTTAATTTTTTTAATCGTATCAAAATCCATTTTTCAAATCTCCTAATCATCGATTATTATCGTTTCACCATTTCCTAGTTTTAATTTTATTGACGTTCCACTTGTTCGGGTTGTCATCATCCACATTTGACCTGCCACTTCTTCATCTGTAGCCCATCTAAAAGGTACTTCATCAACGCCTGCAATTCTGAATGCTGCTAATCTTCTATGGTCTAATGTCCATAGATTTCCTTCGTTATCTTTCCATATACGTATTTCTGGTAAATCACTTGGCTTTAGTGTACCATCCTTTAGTGCTTGTGCATTATCCAATACTGCATACTCTCCTGTTTGATTTTTTATTGAACTCTGCATATACCTAACATCTTTGGGATTAACTGTGCCACTTCCAACCTTACCAACAGCTTCGACTTGCTTCCCCGGATTATCCGCCTTGATATTCGTCTGAGCGCCTTTTCCTGCACTCGCTGCATTGCTTCCAATTTCGGTATTCGAATTGAATTTCACCTCAGCAACAGGTGTAATTCCCTTATACGCGCAATAACTCAGATAAAGACCATATGCCGTGGTGCCCAAGGTA
>JAEEGK010013614.1_pt1 | contig 18302 bp, 13 predicted proteins | sample 8958771 | NCBI WGS metagenome assembly JAEEGK01 (sample SAMN16246547, study PRJNA631951) | gut metagenome | biome: gut microbiome; feature: rumen; material: SC-attached | host: Bos | place: Iran: Karaj | collected 2018-10
CGGGTTCGGCATCAAGAGGGATGAATCCGAAACGGTCTGCAAGATCGTTGACATAACGCTCCGCCGTCTGAACAGGATGATGGGAAAGGAAGGGATATTCCAATCATATTCATCGATCGACTTGGAAAACGTACATGATCTATACATCTGCTATCCCCTCCTGAGAGGGAGGAAGGTCTCGGTGGATTCGCCGGATCTCTTCCACGATACATCGTTCAGATCGTTCGTCAGGGACGTCACGAGATATGCGTCATCCATACTGAGAGGACTGAAGGAACAGGACAGACCGAAGGACCTTGCGGACCTCGTCGTAGAACTGATCATAGATACCTACGAGAACCTCGAAGACTGCACTCCTGAGTATGTGCCAGACAAAGCAGTCACGACAGTGAAGACGGTCACGGAAAGGTACATAGCAAGAGGTCTGCACCCGTCCGTTTCCGACCAGCCCAGGGATGTCACCAAGGTGGGGACCATGGTGGAGAGGAACATCAGGGTCCCGCCGTCCTCAGCGCAGAAGCTTCTCACGAACTGGAATCTTGATTCCGACACGCCCTGCAGGTATGTGGCATCAGGCTTCGTCAACCCGTCGTATGACACGTTCTCAAGGGAACAATTCGACTACTACATCTACTGGCGCACACAGTTCAGGAAGGGAAGGAACCTGGAGACCGATGACGGTTACATCAGGCTGTTCGTCGCCGAGACCGTTTCATGCTCTGACGACCCCAACGATGCCCTGGAGAAACTGAAGAGACTGCGTGAAACATATCCTAACCACTACCTTGAAAGGTCGATCTCCGTTGCCATAATGGAGTATTCTGTGATATTCGGCATCCCTGTGGATGATACCCAGTACGCTTACGAATCGCTGCTGAACGGGATTGCATGCATGTGCATGGGCAAGCAGCCGATGGCGGATATGACATCGGATGTCCTGTCCTCGATCTCAGGGATGGACAAGAAGGCTATCGACGACCTCGGGAAGGAAGGTCTTGCGGTTATCAATGCATCATTGAGGAAGATAGACAGCGAAAGGATCGCATTGGGAATACCTCCGACACTTGAACTGTTCAACGTCCAGATCATATCGCACAGCGCATTCTATGCCATGAGGCGCGACTTCGCCATGCCCTCATACAACAGCTCATACCGCTCGTTCGTGGTCAAAAGGAATTCATCGCTGCGCTCGTACATCTCCAACACCATCAGACTGGTCGCGACATTCATCAGCAAGTTCAGCGGAAAGAAGGTCACCGTCAAGATACCGAAATACCACGGCGAGAGGACAGTAAAGATAGTCGAGACCGAAGTGATGAAAGCCTTCGGCCTGGATCCCAAAAGGAAGAAGAAACTGGAACTGGATCCTTCTGCACTGAAGAGCGCACAGGATGACCTCTCTGCAGTGACGGAGATGATGTCATCCGAAGAGGAGGAGAAGGAAGAGATCCAAGAGGAAGATGTTCAGGAGAGCGGATGGGATGCACTCGCATCGAAACTGGATGACAAGCAGATGGAATACCTTGCATCGGCCCTCGATGACGGCTCAAGATGCACTTCGATCGCCAAAGGATGCGGCAAGACCGTGTCGAAGATGGAGGATTCCATCAATTCCCTTTCGATGGATATCGTCGGCGATGTGATCGTCGAGAATCAGTCTGTCATTGATGATTACCGCGATGACGTCATCGCCATGCTCCCGCAGGAATTGTCGGAGAAGCTGTGATCATTGACCACTAATTAATACGAGGAACGGATAGAAGATAACATGACCGCCAAGGTACCGAAGAGGACGCTTTCCACACTGATGAATGCATTATCATCGGGTGTCGTACCCCGCAGGGGACTGGAGTACATAGCGGTCGGAAGGAGGAAGGAGACAGAGACATTCGTCACCGACCTCGAGGATACCGCCGAGGGAGGAGGTGCGTTCAGGTTCATCTCCGGACGCTTCGGAAACGGTAAGAGCTTCATGACCCAGATGATCAGGAATTATGCCATGGACAAGGGCTTCGTGGTCATGGATGCCGACCTTGCGATCAACCGCAGGCTCACCGGCAACAAGAGGGAAGGACTGAACACCTACATGGAGCTCCTGAAGAACATGGCCTACAAGGCCAGACCCGACGGCGGTGCATTGGAACCCATACTGCAGGACTTCGCATCGTCCGCAGGCGATGATGCATCATCGATTGGCAAGAACCTCCGTTCGATGACCTCCGATATACAGAACCTCCAGTACTGCAGGGATTTCGTCTCCGTGGTGGAGAAGTACTGCACCGATTTCCTGGAAGGCAAGGATGACATCCCCGCCCTCAGATGGATGAAGGGCGAGATAGACACCAAGACCGAAGCCAAGAGACTGCTGGGCATCAGCATAACGGTGAACGATGACAACTGGTATGATTTCATCAAGATCTGGGCTGAGATGGTGGTAAAGCTCGGATACAAGGGATTGGTGGTGTTCATCGATGAAGGTGTTATACTTTACAAACTGCAGAACAAGGCTTCCAGATCCAACAACTACGAGCGCCTGCTGACCATATTCAACGACATCATGCAGGGCAAATCCAGATACCTGTCGATGTACGTCTGCGGCACACCTGATTTCATCACTGATACGAACAGGGGGCTGTATAGTTACGAAGCCCTGCGCTCACGTCTCACCGCCGGAAGGTTCGAGAACGGTTACGACAACTATCTCGGCCCCGTCATCAATCTCAGACCGCTGACCAATGAAGAGGTCTTCGTACTACTCCAGACCATCAGGGATCTCCACGAACAGAGGTATGAATACAAATCCGAGGTGGATGACGAGAAGCTCAAGACCTATCTGACAGCGGTGCTCAACAACAGCCTTTCCTCCGAACTTATCACGCCGAGGGAGATCACCAGAGACCTGATAAGTCTCCTGGACACACTGAAACAGAATCCCGAGGTGGGATTCGACGACCTCGTCAAAGGAAGGAACGTCAGAGGCGCCATAGATACCGACGACGACATCATCGAGGACCTGGACATATGAGCGATTTCTCAGAACTCCCCATGTTCCTTAAGGAGTACATCCACGAGAACAGATGGGATTCGTTCCGTGATGTCCAGGTCAACACATTCACCGCTTTCAGGGAGAATGAGAATCACATAATCATATCATCGGCCACATCCAGCGGGAAGACGGAAGCAGCATTGTTCCCTGTCATAGCTTCGCTGTATGAACATCCGGCGGAAGGCATAGGCGCAATGTACATCGGGCCTCTGAAGGCATTGATCGACGATCAGTTCGAACGCATGACGCCCATGCTCGAGAAATCCGATATCAAAGTCACTGGGTGGCACGGTGACATAAGCAGCGGGGTGAAGAAAAGACTGCTGAAGGATCCCGAAGGGATTCTGCAGATCACACCCGAATCGCTTCAGAACATAATCGTGAACCACAGGGATTCTCTGAAGGGACTGTTCGGCGGACTCAGGTTCGTCATAATCGATGAGATACATTCGTTCATACCTTCTCCGAGAGGCGCACAGATACTCTGCTGCCTCGAGACCATCGAGAAGATATGCGGATGCAGCCCCCGCAGGATAGGTCTCTCAGCGACCATCGGGAACAAGGATTCCGCCAAGGAATGGATCGCTGCCAACACCGGAAAGGGTGTCACAGTGATCGATGACATCGGTTCGAGGGACTTCGACATACATGTCGTGTACAACAGTTTTCCCGTCCCGTCCGAAGAAGATCCAGACTGCAGGAAACGTGCGCTCACATCATATTACAAGGATCTGTTCGAATCAGTGAAAGGAAAGGACTGCCTGATATTCGCCAACAGCAGACTGAGTGCCGAGAAGACGGCACGTTCGCTGGACATCGTCGCATCAAAATACGGTTCCGGCAACATGGTCTCGGTCCATCACGGAAGCATCTCCAAGGAATTCAGGAAGGATGCCGAGGAGAGGATGAAGGACAGATACCGCAGGACGGTCACCGTCGCCACCTCTTCCCTCGAACTGGGCATCGATGTCGGTTCCATGGAAAGGATAATCCAAGTCGATCCGCCGATGTCATGCATGTCCATGCTCCAGAGGATGGGGCGTTCGGGAAGGAGGGGCGGAAGGCAGGATATGACCATACTCTGCAATGACGATGCCGAGAGACCCTGGACCGATGTCATGGGGGTGTCGGCCAATCTCATCAAATCCATCGCTCTGATCGAGCTTGCGAAGGAAGGTTGGACAGAACCTCTCAGGGAGGAGAAGATACCCTACGGTCTGCTGTTCCATCAGACGCTGGAGTACATGGCATCCGGCACCGGGTGCAGATTCTCCGACCTCTGGAACGATGTGCTGACGATGTATCCCTTCAGGGACATCTCCGAGAATGAATACAAGGTGCTCCTGAGGCACATGGTATCCACAGGCATCCTCGAAAGGATGGATGACGGCACGCTCCTGATCGGGAAGAACGGAGAACATCTGGTCTTCGGCCATGACTTCTGTTCGGTGTTCGATGTGAGACCCGAGATAGACATCTTCATAGACGGCAGACCTCTGGGTTCTATACAGGAGACACCTGAAGTGGGAGAATGCATACAGCTCGCCGGAAGGGTCTGGGAAGTAATTGCTGTTTCGAAGGACGGCACACGTGCGGATGTCCGTCCGTCGGATTCGGGCTCGTCATCGCCATGGAAATCCGATGTGCCAGATATAGATGATATCGTCATGAACAGGATGTATGAGATCCTCTCATCCGATACCGAATACGATTATCTCGATGACCGCGGAAGAGCATGTCTGGAAAGGAGCAGGGCGGCATTCAGGAAGGAGGGCATGGACCATCTACTCACCGTTACGGACTGGGGCATCAGGATCTGCCCGTGGAAAGGGACCAAGGGTTTCGACACCATCAGGAGGAAGATCGTCAGCAGCGGCGTCGGAAGGGTCTATGCGAGACTGCCCTATCACATCGATGTCTACACCAGCAGACCGGGCAACGTCGAAAGGATGGTCAATTCGTTCGTGAACGGCAGGAAGACGTCGAATCTCATCCTTCCGGACGAAAACATATGCCGCGGAAAGTTCGATATGTACCTTCCCAGAGAACTCCTGGTCAGGAATTTTACCGCCAACAGACTGTCATAACAGCAGATCTCCAAAGTTTTTTCAGAACCTGTCTGTTATGTTTATTTATACTGGGACACATACCCTGTCAAATAATAAGGTGATTTCTTTGGCATTGAGCTTTGAAAATCCTAAGGAATATATTACCGAACTGATCGGAACCATGATCCTGGTCATCATCGGCTGCTTATTCGGATTCCGCCTGTACGGTTATTCGATGATGGCAGCAGCAGGTTTTGCACTGACATTCGTAGGTCTGATCTACTGCATCGGAAAATACAGCAACTGTCACTTCAACCCTCTCATCTCACTGAGCATGTTCATCAGCGGAAAGATGAAGGCCAATGATACGCTGTGGTACGTTCTCGCACAGATCCTCGGCGGAATCATCGGTGCGTTGATCGCTTTCTTCACACTCGTCATCGCATATGACTCCTGGGACATGCTGATCAACGCAGACTACTACGGCGGATACTTCTACAACATGGAGGGACACGTCGAAGTCGTCGGAGCAATGATCATCGAGTTCTTCCTCGCATTCATCCTTTCATACGTAACCATGAAAGCGACCGAATCCAAGAAGATCGATATGAAGTCAGGCGCCGTCATCGCCACCGCCATGTTCGGTCTGATCTGGATCGGATACAACCTGGTCGGCACTGCCGTCAACCCTGCAAAGAGCATCGGTACCGCATTCGCAATGATGTTCAGCAACCTCGAGGGACACTTCGAGCCCCTCATCCAGCTCTGGCTGTTCATCATCTTCCCTGCACTCGGTGCAGTCGTCGGAACATTCATCTACATGATCATGGAGAGCGGCGAGTTCGACCTGAACAAGTACCTCTCTTCGATCAAGAAGAACAAGTCCGAGGTTGCTGAGGACGCAGATGATGCAGAGTACTCCGAAGAGGCAGTCGAGGAGCCTGCTGCAGAGGAGACCGTCGACGAACCCGAGGAGATCCCCGAGATCGAATCCGAGGAAGAGGATGCCCTCCCTGAGGTAGAATCAGTGGATGAGGAGTCCGTTCCCGAGATCGAATCCGAGGAGAAGATCTCCGAGGATTCCGAAACGAAGACCGAATAAACGCAAACGGAGGGTACAACCCTCCTTTTCCTTTTACTTCCGTAATTCTGTCGTTCTGCAACAATCTTTTATTATCAATCCAGAAAATACGGGGTGCATGAAAGCCTTAGAGGATTACGTCACCACCATCCCCGACTTCCCGAAGAAGGGGATCATGTTCCGTGACATCACCACCATCCTTAGCGACAAGGACGGCTTCAAACTCGCCGTTGACGGACTTGTCAAAGCATTGAAAGACGTCGATTTCGACCTCGTACTGGGTTCCGAGTCCAGAGGATTCATCTTCGGAGCACCCGTAGCATACGCGATGAACAAGGGATTCATCCTTGTCCGCAAGAAGGGAAAACTCCCGAGAGCGACATACTCCGAGGACTACGAATTGGAGTACGGAACGGCAACGCTGGAGATGCACCAAGATGCCATCAAGAAAGGTCAGAAGGTCGTCATCATCGACGATCTGATCGCGACCGGCGGAACTACTGAAGCCATCATCAAACTGGCCGAGAGGGAAGGCGGAGAGGTCGTCAAGATCGGATTCGTCATGGAGCTCGAAGGCCTGAAGGGAAGGGAGAAACTGAAGGATTACGACGTGTTCTCCCTGATAAGCTACCCCGGGAACTGAAACATAATTACGGGGGCTCAAGGCCCCCGGAATAATCCGTTTATTCTTTCTTGAACCACGCAGGCGGGTTCTCGTACATGTACTTCTGGCACAACGGGATCAGAAGACCGCCGATTGCGTTTCCGATGATCACAACGAGGATGAACAGTGCACCCTCGCCTAGATTGAAACAATCGGAATTCTGGAAGAATGCAGACGCGAAGTAGAACATGTCCGCGATACTGTGCTCGAAGCCCGAAAGGATGAACACAGGGACTGCGACGAACGCTCCGAGGAATCCCTTGGTCTTCTTGTAGTAATCCGCTGCAATGAACATCAGCAGACCGCAAAGGATACCTTTGAACAGGATGCTCAGATAATCCAGGTGATTCATCCTCGCCTCGACAAACTCTACCGCTTTATTGGCAATTGCTGCTGGTTCCATACTGGCAGTCATATATCCTACCATCAAACAACCGAGGAGATTGCCGAGAATGATTACCAGGAGATCAATAATGTATGCTGGTTTGTTCTCAAGCGCATATCCGACCTTTCCCGTGTACAGATCGAAACCAAAGTGAAAGATTGTAAACAAGCCTATGGCAAATAATATTGCACCAATCCAAGGCTCACCGATATTGCTGCATCCGATGAATACGCATCCGCCGACGGCGATCATGATACCGGCCAAGAAGGCCCTTACAAGACATTTCAGATAATGATCAGCTGAACCCAATTCCCCACATCCCGGACAGTGCCGTATGATGAATAATGACACGCACGGATGGTTAATAAATGTAGCCGAACCCGCGCGGATACAATCAAGTGAAAACGTCATTTCCGTGCCGTCCGCTGGGAATGATTATTATATCCACTGCCTATAGGAAAGCGTGAAGATAATCTCCAGGCTCAGTGCTGCAATCCTTCCGTTCTTCTTCAATACCAGATACTGGCTTGCAAAGCAGACCAGGAAGCACAGGCATTTCGGGAACTTCGTCAGGAAGAGGTTCTTCGACGGCGATGACATGGTCGTCCTTCCGAAGGATGGTGTTGTCAAAAGCATAGATGTCAACATCAATATCGACTCCGCGGGGGACAGGACGATCCTCCCTTCGGATGTGGTGAAGGAGATCATCGACCGTGCCGATGACATCTTCATCATGAACTTCTGCCTCTGCAGGAAATCCAACAACTGCAAAGATTATCCGATCGACCGCGGGTGCGTGTTCCTCGGAAAGGGGACGAAGAAGATACCTGAGAAGTTCGGACATGTAGCAACGAAAGAGGAAGCGAAGGCGTACATCGATGAATGCACCGAACTGGGTTTCGTGCACATAATCGGAAGGAACAAGCTGGACAGCATGTGGCTGCACACCGGCGACAAGAAGGATCTGATGTCCATCTGCAACTGCTGCCCCTGCTGCTGTCTGTGGAACATGGTCAGGGACATATCCGATGACATATCGTCCACGTACAGGAGGATGGACGGTGTTGAGGTATCCGTCGATGCTGAGAGATGCATCGGATGCGGCAAGTGCGAGAAGATATGCTTCACCAAGGCCATCTCAATCATTGACGGGAAATCCGTGTTGGATGATAAGTGCAGAGGATGCGGCAGATGCGTCGAGATTTGTCCGCAGGATGCCATATCCATCTCCTTCGATGATACCAAGGTTGAATCGGAGATCGAGAGGATAGAGAAACTCGTGAATCTGTCTGAACCCATTGAAAATCAGTAAATCCTCACTTATTATCCAGCGACACTTCCCAAAGTATTTTATTAGTATCTAACGATTTTTTCTTCACCCTAATAGTTGGATAATTAATCCAATGGAGGACTTCAAAATGAAACACGCAAAGATGCTTGCAATCGTTGCGGTCGCAGTTTTCTGCGTATCTGCATTCGCGGTTGCAATTGATGTTGACAACTCATCGGCAGATGGAGAGAAACAGACATATTCGTTCTATCTCGAACTCAAAGATGGGGAGAACAAATATTCAGCACGTCTCGGTGATGTGACAGTTGATGGAGCAGCACCCAGCGGTGAGCTCTATGCAACTGCATTGACCGGTGCTGCAACCGCAGCCGGACTTACAGTGACGCTCAGTTACGGTATGGTCTCTTCAATCGTAACTCCCGACCACACATACGCTAGCGGCGGAGATTGGGGCGGTTCCAACTACAAGAACTTCGCAGTTTACTACTACGACGGAGAATGGAAGACATCCAACCTCGCTGACAAGACAATGCTCGTCATCGTCTTCGACCTGTACGCCTTCTCTGAACCCTCGGACGCCAGCAAATACTGCAAGCAGCAGATGGAGGGCTACGACCCTTACTGGACCGTACTCCCCACCGTTGAGATGGTAGATTACAAGATCTACATCCAGTGTGATGACGGAGCAGACCACTCATTCAGCAAGTGGATCACAAGCACACAGCCCGGAATCAGTCCCAAATCAGCACAGAGTGCAAGAGTACTCGGAGCTAAAGAGGCAGGGTTCGAGCTCGTTAACGGAACCATGGGTGCAACAAGTATCAAATCGGTGACCGCAGACGGTTACACATACAAATCACATGGTGATTATCCGATGGATCCCGCTGATTACCCCACAGCTGATTATTGGGGATGGGGCGGATTCTGCAAGGACGGAGACAAGAACGAGTGGAAATATCTTGAAGGTGAAGATCTCAACACAGCGACGATCTTTGCACACACATTCAACAAGTATTACTTTGCTGACCCTGAGGACAGCACGTACTACAAACATGATATGGGTGGCGGAATGGGCTCATACTGGGTCAAATCACCTAGTGTCTCACCCTCGGATGCAGACAAGAAGGACAACAACAACCTCGTGCTCTACATCGCAATCGGTGCAGTCGCAGTTGTTGCAGTCGCAGCAATCGCATTCTTCCTCCTGAAGAAGAAGGCATAAACTGAATAATGACGGCCTTCGGGCCGTCTACCTTTATCTTTAAGATGATTGACAACTCGTGGATAAAACAGGACCGCGGCCCATCCGGCCCAGGCAATCGTGCATTACGTCTAAAGGTAATGCTGACCGTTTTCCTTATCCTGTTCGGATCGTGCCTCACATTATTGATGAACGGCGTCGGTTCCAATGCCACCCAGTACCAATCGGAAGGAGTCGTCATAGATTACGGCGACTACAACACCGTGTGGACGGATGTCAGTTTCAATGAGACGAACAATCCAGTTGAATTACTGAACATTGCCTGCGCCACCCATTATTCCAACTCACCCATAATGACTGACGGGGTTCTCACGGCCATCGATAACGGCGAAGAGATCATAGCCAACGATGCCACGCATAAGTGGGGCCTCTGGTATGTCGAAAAGGGAAAATACGATTTCAAGGAAAGCTCTGATTACAACATCAATGCTTCCGATTACACAGTTATATCATGGGCATACACCAAGGAAGGAGAACAGCCCACTGTCGCCGTCGATGCAACGGCCACATCCATCTACGGTTACGCCATGCCCCACTCACTGGTCACACTCTCACCTGTATGTACGGAATTGGTCGGAGCGATGGATGCCGCAAGCACGATCGTCGGCACGGACCAGTCAAGCAACTATCCCTCTATAATACAAAGAGGAAAAGATGAACATACCATTGCCGAGGTCGGTACCTATCTCAATCCGAGTTATGAAGCAATCATGAATGCCTCTCCTGATCTGGTGATAGGCGATGCCTCTGCCAACTCACACGTGCAGATAGCAGGGACACTCAGGAGTTCCAATCTCAATACACTGGTCATCTATGACGGAACCGACCTGGATACCGTCCTCAAGAACATATTCATCGTCGGAACGGCGATGAAATACGAACTCCGTGCGAATTATGTCACAACGCAGATCAATCTCGCTCTCAACCAGATCATCAGCCTTGCCGCTGCTCAAACCGGCATGAAGACACTGGTCACGCTGAGTTCTGCGGCGTCACCTTTCATCGCAGGTACGAATACTTATGTCGATGACATACTGACCAAAGTCAACGGCAGCAATGCCATAAACGATCCGAGCTGGCCCAGCCGTACGCCGAAGAACGGTTGGCCCAATGTCACACCCTCGATGGTCATGGACATGAACCCCGAGTGTATCATAATCTTCGACTACGGACAGTACAAGGTCGGCGATTACGACCTGATGCTTTCCTCGCTGTCCGATGAATGGAAGAATACCGATGCATACAGCAACGGGAAGATCTACCTCTTCACGGAAGGCCTGGGTGAGATGGCACAGCGTTCCGGACCCAGGATATCACAATTGACCGAACTGGTGGCTAGGATAATCAATCCCGCTGCATTCGATGACGGAATAACAATCCCGCTTGCAATAGGCAACGATTACCAGAACTACCTGACATACACAAAGAATCTGGGGTTCGATAGCTGATGAAGGCGAAGATCGTCACATTACTGTCAATCCTTATCATGCTGACAGCAGGTATCATATCCGTTTCGGGTTCGAATGCGGACAGCAATGCCTCCAGCGGAGATTTCCTTGTCGATTACGGAAACGGATCCACCAAATGGATAGATACACACCGTTCAGCAACGAACTCATCCACCGTCATCGATTCACTCACAGATGCAGGATTCTCAGTTACCATAGTTGGATCCACTATCACCATCGACGGACTGACATCAAGATCGACAGGAGCCGCCGCCACAGGCGGAACGGTCACTGACCCCGGAACCACAGGTGTCATTGTCAACTGTCATTGGAATATCTACTACTGGAGCAACAACACACTGAAATGGATCATTATCGACCCGTCAGATTATGATTCAGCGTATTCGATGAACAAACTCGCTGTAGGATTCTATCCTGACGGGATTACACCCACAGTCAACCCCAATTACAAGACCGCCTGGACCATGTTCGGCGGAGATTCCGAGAACAGCGTAAACCAGACCGTTGAAGATACAAGTACCGGAACCACCCCCATATGGGATACACACGGTGAAGGCACTGCTATGGATCCTGCAGGATGTTACTGCGGAACCCTCTATGCTGACGGTATGGCCATCGTGAAGACAGGCGGCAACATAACCGCATATAACGTCAAGAACGGAGAAACTATTTGGAAATTCACCTTCAAATCTATCCAGATTGAGATGTCCTGCCCTGTAATTGCGGGAGGAAAGGTCTTCGTTCCCACTACAAACGGACAAATCTATTCATTCGACATCCATGACGGACCGGGGCCCGGTGATTCAAATGTCATCAAAGTCGATACTCCCCTCAAAACCATAGATCTGGATTACAAATCCTCCTATGGAATCGGCCCGGCGGCGATCGTGTTCAACTCAGGATGTCTTTTCCTGAAATCGAACAACGGCATGGTCTATTGTTTCAACATGAATCTTGAACTTGTATGGTCCTACCAGATGGGGGGACAGGCATACTACACCCCGCTGTCGGTCATCGATGATTATGTCTTCTCAGGAACCTATGACGGCTGTTTGTATGTGTTGAACAGAGAGGACGGTTCGTTGATACACCAAGAAGTCGTATTCCGGACCACAGACCCCAACACAGGCAAGGAAATCGGTTCCTGTAACGTCCCGTCCCTTATCCGCTATGCGGACGGATATTACATCTTCACACCCTACTCTGACGGTCTGGGTATGAGTTCCACAACGGCCAGCATGTCATTGTACAGATATGAGACCAGCACTGACACGATGACCAAGATCAAGGATTTCATCAGCGATCCGGAAATGGGCTTCACCTGCAATACCGCTACGCGTTACGTAACAGATGATTTCTCCGGCGTGTTCATGGCCACAAGCAAGGGTATCTTCAAGATCAGTATTGACGGCACCTCAACACTTCTGACCAAGATCGTTGGTTTCTCCAGGGAAACACATGCCGCACCGACCCTTGTCAACAATGAGATACTGTATGCTTCAACATACTCGTCCCGCGAACTGTATGAGGTCAATGTGAACGGCGAGGTCGTCGGTAAATTCTCATTCGACAACAAATGGTATGCGATGGCGATTGTTACCGTCGTCGACGGTTACATCATACGCAGCGACGATAACGGAGTCACTGCATTCACAGGATCCAAACTGGACGAGTACACACCGCCGGTCTACAAGGAACCGATGCCGCTCTGGCAGATCCTCCTGATCATCCTCGCTATAATCATAGTACTTCTGGTGATCCTCTGGGCGGTACTCAAGTTCATACTGAAATGGGAGAAACCGTTCAAAGAGCTGCACCACCGCATCATGCTCTACTTCTTCGGAGAGAACTACTCTCACAACACCAAGAGCAAACGTAAGCTCCACGCAGTGATCATAATCGGTATCCTAATCACATTCTCAATGGCCCTGCTGTCCCTGTGCATCGGTTCCAACACCAACCTGAGCATAGGCGATGCATTGTCCGCAGTGTTCTCATCCATAGGCAAGGGAGGACGCGGACTGACCTACGAGGAGATGCTCATCTACAACCAGAGGCTGCCTCGTGCCTTAGCGACCATTGCGGTCGGAATCGGACTTTCGGTCGCAGGAGCGATGTATCAGGCGGTCATCAAGAACCCACTCGTCGAACCTTACATCATGGGTGTATCTTCAGGAGCAGGTACTTTCGCAGTCGCCGTCATCCTGGCTGATTTCACATTCTTCGGATTGTTCTCATCGCAGAACGTATACCTCGTGGCAATCGCAGCCATCATCGGAGGTCTGCTCGCCTTCGGATGCACACTGCTGATGGCGGAGAAGACAGGAGGAAAATCCATCAACTTCGTTCTGGCAGGTATCGTTGTAGGATTGGTGTTCTCGGCGATACAATCCATAATGATGGTACAGTCAGGAACCAAAGTGGCACACGCACTGTCGTGGCTCTACGGATCCTTCGCATCCATCACCTGGGACAAGCTGTGGCTGGTCCTGATACCCTGTATCGTGCTGTCCATCATACCGCTCATCTGGGCTAGGGAACTGAACCTCGTCCTTCTGGGAGAGGACCAGGCAAGGCAAATGGGACTCGATGCAAGGAAATTCGACAGACTCATGCTCATAGTGGCATCCGTACTGACCGCGTTCTGTGTCGCATTCTGCGGTATCATCGGATTCGTCGGTCTCGTGGTGCCTCATGTGGCTAGGATGATCATGGGAGGGGACCACCGTCTCATGCTGCCCGTATCGATGGCGTTCGGAGGTTCGCTGCTCTTGTTGGCGGATCTGCTAGCACGTGTATTGGTCACAGGATTCGAACTGCCTGTAGGTGCAGTCACGACGATCATCGGTGTACCGGTGTTCGCATACCTACTGATCAGAAGCAGGGGGAAGTACGATGGCTGATGAGAACCCCATACTGACCAAGATCAGGAACTTCCTCGGAGGGAAGAGCGAGACCCATATCGGGAAGAAGAAGCACATGTCAAAGATGATGCTGATCATCGGTGCGATCCTTCTGTTGATAATGTTCATCCTTGCATTGTGCATCGGACCCAACGGATTCATGAACCCCATAGATGCGTTCTCGAACCTGTTCTCGGCCATCGGAAAGGGCGGCAACAATCTGACCAACGATGAGGTCACCATATTCAGCTCACGCATGCCCAGGGCAATTGCTGCGATAGCAGTCGGTCTCGGATTATCGGTCGCAGGAGCCGGATACCAGGCGGTCATCAGGAATCCCCTGGTTGACCCGTACATCATGGGTGTTTCCTCAGGAGCAGGTACGTTCGCCATCGCCTCCATAGCATTCGGCTTCACGTTCTTCGGTCTGATATCGGCACACTCTCCGTTCCTTACTGCCATAGCGGCCATATTCGGAGGTCTTCTGGCATTCGGACTGACAATGGTCCTCGCGCACCGTGCTGGTGCCACCACCAATGCCTACGTCCTGTCAGGAGTGGTCATAGGACTGATATTCAGTGCCATACAGACCGTTCTCATACTGTTCTCGGGACACGCCATCTCGAACACACTGCTCTGGCTATTCGGAACGTTCTCGCAGATCAACCTTGCACAGACGTTCTGTGTACTGATACCTGCGGTCATCCTATCACTGCTCATCCTGAGATACTCCAAGGAACTGAACTTAGTGCTTCTGGGTGATGACCAGGCAAGACAGATGGGACTCAATACGAAGAGATTCAATGCCACCATACTGGTGCTGTCATCGATCCTGGCGTCGTTCTGTGTCGCATTCTGCGGTATCATCGGATTCGTGGGATTGGTCATACCGCACCTGTGCCGTATGCTGTTCGGAGGGGACCACAGGATAGTGCTGCCCGCATCGATAGCATTCGGAGGATCGATAATGATCGGCGCCGACCTTCTGGCAAGGATGATCCTGCCGGGACTGGAACTCCCTGTCGGTGCCATTACAACGCTCATAGGAGTTCCTGTATTCGCTTATTTACTGTACAAAAGGGGGAAGATCTACAATGGATGAAGTACCGCTTCTCGAAGTGCGCAATCTCAACAAAGTATACGACAACGGCTATCATGCCGACAAGGATGTCTCGTTCAGCCTGCCGTCAGGACTGTTAGTAGGACTGATAGGGCCGAACGGATGCGGAAAGACCACCATGATGAGATGCATCAACAAGATGCATGACATCACATCAGGAGATATCCTGATCGACGGAGAATCCGTCCTTCCCAAGACACCCGCTGAGGTTGCAAGACTGGTTTCCAATGTGCCTGCTGAGCTCACAGCGTCCTTCGGACTCACCGTATTCGAGACTGTCATGCTGGGGAGATACCCCTATCTCCAGAACATGTGGTGGGAGACCGAAGAGGATGAGACGATGGTCGTCGACACTCTCAAAAAGTTCGGTGTGTACCACCTGCAGGACCGCGCACTCAATATGCTGTCATCCGGTGAAAGGCAGCGTGTGATGATCGCCAAGGCATACGTCCAGAACCCCAGACTGATGCTTGTCGATGAACCCACATCCCACCTGGATATGAAATACAAGCTCGATGTCATGGAATACCTGCGTGCGATGGTCAAACAGGATATGACCATCCTCGTCGCAGAACACGACATCTCGCTGATGGCAAGATACTGTGACCTTTGTATAATCATGAAGAAGGGTGAACTGGTCGCCATGGGAGATCCGAAGAAAGTCATCACTGAAGATCTCATCCGTGATGTGTACGAAGTGGAAGCATCGGTCGGAACGGACAGGGACGGAGAGATATTCGTCCTGCCGAAGAAGTTCATCGGAGATTATCACCTGTAAACGTAAGAAAATACGTCAAGGATTAAATCCATCGAGCGATATGGATGGATGATGAATCCACAGGATCTAGTCAGACCTCCGCTCAGGGGACTCCCTAAAACAGTCCACGGAGGGCAGGGCTGGAGACTGTCGGGCATAGAGGATTACAGCCACAATCTGAACCCTTTCGGCCCTCCTGATATCAGCAGTCATCTGAAGGAGGCATCGGAGGGTATCGGCCACTACCCTGATGACAGCTGCAAGAATCTCAAAGATATCATCTCCGAGAAGTTCGGCATCGGAACGGAGAACATCGTCATCGGTTCCGGATCGTCGGACATTATCAGGATGTTCCCCAATACGTTCATGGAACCCGGCGACGATGTCGTTATTTCAAGACCATCGTTCGCAGAGTATTCCCATCAGTGCAGGATAGTCGGTGCGGACATCATATTCAACGAATTATCGGAGTCGAACGATTTCAGGATCGATTACGATCAGTTATCGAAGCTCATAACGAAGAAGACAAAAGCAGTGTACATCTGCAACCCCAACAACCCGACGGGAAGGATAGAGCCCCGCGAGAAGATACTGTCATTCGTCAGGGAATGCGAGAAGAAGGGCATCCTGGTTTTCCTGGATGAGACCCTGTTGGAACTCATTCCTGATTACGATAAGATATCATGTGCCAGATATGTAAATGAATACACGAATCTCCTGGTCGCAGGCTCTCTCACCAAATCGTTCGCCATCCCCGGCATCCGTATAGGATTCGGTTTCGGTTGTAAAGGAATCATAGAGGAGATGGACAAGGTCAGGATGACCTGGAATGTAGGACAGGTGGAGCAGACCGTCGCATCGCATCTCATCGGAGAGCGCATGGATTATGTGCATGATGCAGCGAAGATCATGCACGATGAAGGGGAATGGATGTTCAGCAGACTGAAGGAGATCGGATACCCCGTCTCAGGACCTGCGGATTCCTACTTCTTCTTCACATCCGTGGAATCGCTCGGTGTGGACGCACCTGAATTCACCAGGAGGATGCTGGAGAACGGCATCATGGTCAGGGACTGCTCATCCTTCGGCGAGAGGTTCAGAAGTTATGTAAGATTCTGCGTGAAGGACCATGAGCGCAACGTGAGGTTCATGGATGCCATGGAAAAGACCCTCGAATCACTGAGGCGGTAAGATGGACCTGTGGCTCGATGCCGTTCTGATCATAGTGCTGGCGCTTGCCATAGACGGGATCATAGGCGAGGTGCCTAACGCCATCCACCCTCTGAGATGGATGGGTAACATATTGTATTTCTTGGACAGACACATCAAACGCGGCAATCCCGCGGTCACGAAGATCAAAGGATTCCTCAGCTATCTTCTTGTATTGTTCATATTCGGAGGAATCGCATTCATAATCCTCGCTCTCGTCCGCCATTATCTTGGCGAGACAGCATGGATAATCGTCACCGCACTGTTCTTCAAGGTGGTGTTCGCGGTGTTCTCGTTCAGGAGGCACTGCAGACCCATCCAGAAGGATCTCATCGAAGGCGATACAGATGCGGCTGCCGCTAAGGTCCAGATGATCGTCAGCCGCAACACCAAAGGCATGGATGCAGAACACATTGCATCATCCTGTACCGAGACCATATCGGAGAACTATGTGGACAGCGTCGTCTCGCCGGTGACATACTTCGGACTCCTCGGGATGCTCGGAGGGATCATGTTCAGATGCGCCAACCTCATGGATGCCATGTGGGGATACCGTAACGAGAAGTACGGCGACCTTGGATTCTTCCCTGCAAAGTTCGATGATGTCCTGGGATACGTGACATCGAGGATATCCCCTGTGTTCATCGCACTTGGCGCATTCCTTATGAGGATGGACTGGAAGGCGGCGATTCCTGCTGCCCTTGAGGAACACACCAAGACACCTTCACCGAACAGCGGATGGCCGATGACGGCATTCGCCGCGGCCCTGAGGATCAGCATGGAGAAGAAGGATGTCTACGTCATGGGCAAAGGGAACCTTCCGACAGTGAAGGACATCGGCAGATGCTACAGACTTCTTGAATTGTCATCCATACTTTACATCCTGATCGTAACGCTGCCGTTATACGTGTTCATCGGGATACACGTTCAGACAGGCATCGAGAACTTCATAATAGACCTGGTGGAGGGACTGATATGAGCCTTGACGGGATCAGGACAAGGATAGAATACGTGGACGGGTGGTCCGTCGCCGTCATCGAATTCGATGAGAGGATGGACGTGCTCAGC
>JAEEGK010013615.1_pt1 | contig 18302 bp, 13 predicted proteins | sample 8958771 | NCBI WGS metagenome assembly JAEEGK01 (sample SAMN16246547, study PRJNA631951) | gut metagenome | biome: gut microbiome; feature: rumen; material: SC-attached | host: Bos | place: Iran: Karaj | collected 2018-10
CGTACTTTCAAGCGCGATAGAACAGTCTGTGGGTATGGAACTTCAATCGACCGCCGCTATGCTCAACACTTTGGAGAGGTCGAACTCCGACAAAAACAACATTCTGCTCTCCAACGCGGAAGTAATAGAGAACGTCATGGGCGGTTTTCAGGAGTATGACGAAACCGTTACCCAAAACGGCTCTGTTACAAAACTTTGGAAACTCGGCGGACACACGGTTCAGAACTCGGATTTGGCAAGACTGATTGCACAAAAAACCGGCAGCCATTTTACGATTTTTCAAAAAACGGGTACGGGTTATGTCAGAATAGCCACAACGATAAAAAACGACAACGGTGAAGACGCGCTTGGCACAATGCTCGGTTTTGACAGTCCCGTTGTTCAGACAATAGAGGCAGGACAGAAATTTGAAGGCGTTGCCGACATCATCGGTAAAAAATTTCTCGCCTTTTATATTCCCATAAAAATCAACGGAGAAATCCGCGGTATGTATTTTACGGGTACGGAAATGAACGCTCTGATGACTCAAAACAAGGAATACACCACCTCAAACATTCTTGACAACGGATATTCTTTGTGGCTGAGCGCAAGAGAAAACCGCGAGGTTGCCGGCACTGAAACCAAGAAAGGAAACACCATTCCCGACAACGTTTATGCTGAAATGTCAAAATCGCAGAGCACAGACATCAAAACAATCATCTTCGATTATAAAGGCGAGGATTACGAAGTTCAATACCTTTACAACGATTACGCAAAGGCATACATTTCGTTTGTATATCCCGTGAGCGACAAATACGTAAAATTACAAAGAGCCTCCGTCATACTTTTTATAACGCTTGTCGGAGTGATTTTGATAATGATTATCATTCTTAACATCTTTGTCAACAAGATTTTGCGCTCTATCGGCGGCGAACCATCAGACGTAGAGAAGGTTGTCAACAAGATGGCTGACGGCGATTTGAGAATTTCAGAAAAAGACTCGCACCGCGCAACAGGTATTCTGTCTGCCTGCTACAAAATGGCGGGCAATCTCAAAGGCATGCTTGACAAGGTGTTTGAAGGTTCTGAAACCATTCAAAATTCGAGCACGGAAATCAGCCGCACCACACATTCGCTTTCTCAAAACTCCAACGAGCAGGCAGCAACCGCCGACCAAATCGTACAGTCAATCAATTACATTTTGGACGAAATCAACAGCAACGCTCAAAAACGTCAGGTTGCCGCCAACATCGCAGACAAAATCAAGGTTGATGTCAAGAACATTCAGGTTACACAAAACGACAACCTGACGGCGGTAAGAAACATTTCTGAAAAAATCGACATTATCAACGACATCGCTTTCCAGACCAACATTTTGGCTCTTAACGCGGCAGTTGAGGCGGCGAGAGCGGGCGAACACGGCAAAGGTTTCGCGGTTGTAGCAGCCGAAATCAGAAAACTTGCTGAAAAATGTAAAAATTCAGCCGCAGACATTATCGAAAGCGCACAAAACACGGTTCAGTCTACGGAAAAAGCGTATTCAAAACTTGCCGAAATCCTGCCGAACGTTGACCAGAGTGCCGAAATGATTAACCAAATCGCCGAGGCGGGCAACAATCAGGCAATGTCAATTTCGCTTATCGATGAAAACGTAAAACAACTCAACAATTCAATTCAGGCAAACGCGGCTGCGAGCGAAGAACTTGCGGTTTCGGCGCAGGAACTTGACGATCAGGCAAAACGTTTCCGCGAAAGCACGGAAGAATTTAAGTTGTAATCCATGAGGGAAAAAATTTGCGTTGTCGGACTCGGTTATGTAGGTTTTCCGCTTGCCAAGTTGTTTGCCAAAAAATACGAGGTAACCGGTTTTGACACAGACTCAGAAAAAATAAAAAGATTAAAGGCGGGCAATCCGCCTTTTTTCTGTACGTCAGATTCCGAAGATATAAAAAGGTGTAATTTTTATATCATAGCCGTTCCCACACCCGTTGACCAAAGACATTTTCCCGATTTAACCCCGCTTTTGGAAGCCTCAAAAACCGTCGGAAAGAGTCTAAAAAAAAATGACTTCGTGATTTACGAAAGTACTGTCTACCCGGGCGTTACGGAAGACGAGTGCGTTCCCGTCCTTGAAAAAGAAAGCGGCTTTAAACTAAACCTCGACTTTTTTGTCGGCTATTCTCCCGAAAGAATCAATCCCGGCGACAAAATCAACACGACCGAAACCATCGTGAAAATCACTTCCGGCTCCTCCCCTTTTGCGGCTCAAAAAGTTGATACTCTGTACAATTCTGTCTTAAAAAACGGCACCTACAAAGCACCGTCAATACGTGTTGCCGAGGCAGCAAAAATCGTCGAAAACTGTCAGAGAGATGTCAACATAGCCTTTATGAACGAGATTTCCAAGATTTTTAACGCGGCAGGCATTGACACACAGGAAGTTATAAAAGCAGCGTCTACGAAGTGGAATTTCTTGAAATTTTCGCCCGGACTTGTCGGCGGACACTGCATTTCTGTTGACCCGTATTATCTGATTGAGCAGGCAAAAGTTTACGGAGTTTTGCCAAGAGTGATGACCGCCGCACGACAATTAAACGACGGTATGGGCAGTTACGTAGCAGAAAAAGTCATCAACTTAATGAACAAAAAAGGCATACTTATAAAAGGTGCCAACATTTTAATTTTAGGTTTTTCTTTCAAAGAAAACTGTCCCGACATCAGAAACACGAAAGTCATTGACATTTACCACACTTTCAGCGAATACGGTACTTTTATAGATATTGTTGACCCAATCGCCGAAAAAAATACCGCGATAAAAATTTTAGATGAAATACCAAACGAGAAAAAATACGATGCCATCATTTTAGCCGTTCCGCACGAAAATTTTTTGAAAATTAATATAGCACCACTCCGCAAAAAATTATGCGTAGTCGCAGATATAAAAGGCGTATGGGAGAAAACAGAAGTGGATTTTAGGCTGTAAAATTTTGTGATGTTATGAAAAAATAGTTATTTTTGCACATAAAATAGTTTATAACTATGGAATACAACGAATTCGACAGATGGACTTTACCACACAGCGGCTGTAAAACATGGGCTTATACGGCTTTCAATAAGTATGAAACGGAATTAAAACGGTTGGATATGTCATTCCAAGCGTGCAAAAACTATGTATTCAAAAATTTGAGCGTGCGGGATAATGCCAAAGACGATGATAAAGCATATAAGTATTTAGATACTGGTGGTGATAATTCCATCACAATCAAATTATGGCGTACAACTTTTGGAAAAATGTATTTAAATTGGAATAGACTAAACAAGTTAATGGCTTTGACCTCATATTTTGAAACATACATAGCCTCTATCCTGAATTTAGTTATAGAGTCTAATCCAAGTGTTTTATTAGGCTTTACAAAAAAAATTGACGGTATGTCTTTACGGAAAACAGGAGAAACTATTCCAGAAGATTTCTTGAAAACATCCATTGAAAATTGTACCAAGGGAGAATGGTCAAAACGTATAATCGCTATAAAAAAATTATTGCTCATTGATGATAATTCTTTGTTACAATTAATGGAAAATAGTGTCAGTGAATTGGATTCAATTAGAAAAATAAGAAATAAAGTTGGACATGCATTCGGACGAGATATAGAAGATTCTCAAAAATGGTATGAAACAGAAATTCCTAAAATAGAATCACTTAGCGAAGAACGCTATTTAAAATGGCAAAAACTTATCAAAAATCTTGCCCGCGAAATTGATAAATACGTTATGGAAAATCATGTGGGCTGTTATCAGGAACTTTACTTTTATCATATTAATATCAAAAAATTTTTATCAATAACGGATAAGAAAATTAGAGCAGTTGAATTAAAAGCAAAATTATATGAAGAGAAAAAACTAACATACAACAAACACTTTTGCAATGATATTATAAACTACTACGATAATTTAATATAAATTAACATAAAAATTGTAACATTTAAATAAAATATCCGTATCTTTGTATATAAATTATTTGCATTGTAGTTTAACATTAATTCAAAATATCATGTTATTGTTTTCTCCGCTAAAAGTTGAGAAAATAATAACATTGGAGAATCGGGTGAGGGTCCCGACGATGCGCTTTTTATAGAAATTTTTCTGATATTCTTATTCTTTTTCGTTTCTTTTAACAATCCAGACACTCAGTTCGTAAACAAATTGCAACGGCAAGGCGGTTAAAAGCATCGTAAAAATATCCGTTCCGGGAGTAATAATCGCCGCCAAAAACAGCACAAAAACAAAGGCGTGTTTGCGGTGGTTTTTCATAAAGGAGTACGACAAAATTCCGATTTTGGAAAGAAAATACGCCAAAACAGGCAACTCAAAAACAGCACCAAGCGATAATGTCAAACTGATTAACGTATCAATATAACTGTCAAGGTCAACAAGATTATCAACCTGCTCTGCCACCTGATAACTCGCAAGAAAGTTTACCGACAAGGGAAAAATCAAAAAGTACGAAACCAAAACGCCGGAATAAAAGAGCAACGTCATAAAAACCAACGCCTTAACCGTCATCTTTTTTTCATTTTCATAAAGAGCCGGTTTCAAGAAAAACCACACTTCGCCCAAAATATACGGAAATCCGACTATCAGCGCAAAATAAAACGAAGTGCTCAAATGGATAAAAAGTTGGGCTGAAAGTTTTGTGTTGATGATGTTGACGGGCTCTATTTCCATATCCTGAAAGAGTCTAAAAAGGATAAAATCCTCCCTTGACGGAGCAAAAATTATCCCGTCAAAAAGAAACTCCTTGAAACTGAATATCACTACCGCCAAAACGCTCAAAACCACAATAGAACGTATCAAAGCCCACCTCAATACGTCCAAATGCTCCCAAAACGTTCCGTCCTGCTGTTTTTCCATTAGTTTTCGGAAGTTGTTTTTTTGTCCTCTGACGGCTGTTTTTCGGTGTCTTTGGCATTTCCGTCAAGACCGTTCATACCGTCTTTAAACTCTTTTACGCCCTTGCCGAGACCGCGCATGAGTTCGGGAATTTTTTTCGCGCCGAAAAGCACCAAAATTATTATCAGGATAAAAATTATCTCCTGCGTTCCGATAATTCCGAGTAAAATCATATTGTTAAAAAATTTTATTAATTTCGTTCAACGAACGGATTTTATAATCCGCAATATCAAAATCTTTTGAAAGAAAATCCTTCGCACTTGGCACGGCAACAACCGTCATCAAGGCGCGTTTACCAGCCAAAACACCGTTAGCAGAATCCTCTATAACAAGGCATTTTTCCGGCTTAACACTAAGTTTTTTTGCCGCAGAAAGAAAAACGTCAGGCATTGGCTTGCCGAATTTTTCGTCCTGAGAAGAATGAATTACTTCAAAATACTTTCTAATGCCGAGTTTATCCAAAACAGTATCTATCAAGTGATATTTACTTGACGAAGCCACCGCTGTTTTCAACCCCGATTTCTTAAAAAAATCAAGCGCAAAAATCACTCCGTCAATAGGTTTGCCTTCCTGAGCAATTTTGTTTTTCACCTCTTTTTCGATTTCCAAAGCGTATTCATGCGACGAAAGTTTCAGGGACGGAAACATCTCTTTCCAAGTGTCAATCACGTGTTCTGACTTTTTGCCCTGAGCCGCAACGCACATTTCTTCTGTTATCGTAACACCCTCACGCAAAAAAATCTCTTTTTCAATGCTGTGCCAAAACGGTTCGGAGTCTATCAAAACGCCGTCCATATCAAAAATTACCGCGTCAAAATTCATTTTTTTCTCTTTTAATTTTCCGGCAAAGGTAATAATTTTTCGTCCGGATAAAAAAACTCCTGAAAGTTTTTTTCCACTTTTGAAGTGTCGTATTTGTCAAGCGAATACGTCAAAAGCGAAGCAACCCGTCTCAAAGAATCGTAACTGTAATAATCCTCTTTGGAGACAATCCATTTTTTTTGCTCAGCGTCCCAAAAAAACACCGACTCCGAAAAGACCAACGAATCGTCTTTCAAATATTTAAAAACGTGTCTTGACACGCCCTTCCACCTGCCTGAAACGCCAGAAACCAAATGCACCGACTCGGTTTTCAAGCCCCTGTCATTATAGACAAAAGAATCCAACTCCAAAGGCCGGATTTTCAAATACTGGTCAGGCACTGAAATTATTTCCTTTGCGACTTTTCCGTTTTGGGCGTAAAAAATTTCGTTAACCGACGAAAGCAGCCAGTTGCCCGTCGTCGTGTCAAGAAAATAACCGTCGGATTTTACAACCCTTTTTCGCGAATCCAAATAATCGACTTTCTTTACTTTGCCGCTGACAGAAACCGAAGAATCACAAACCTCTCTTTCCGCATTTTGAGAAGGCTGACCGCACTCAGAAAAAAACGCCAAAGCGCAGCCGCAAAAAACCGCCACAAATTTTCTCATTTTCTACTCCTGAATTTCTGCCGGCTGACAATAATAACGCTCAATAAGTATGTCGCAGTAGCGGTGGCAGTTGTTGATGTATTTTGAAAACAGTTCGTAACCGGTATCTACATGAAAATCAGAATCTTTGATATACGAAGTGGTCATTATGACATAACTTTTCTCAACACTGAACATCATACGCGGGAGTTTGTAGTTTTGCCGCAACAAAAACTCGTAAACGCGGAGAATTTTTTCCGTCGGAATTTTACAAAGTATACATTCCGCCGAAACGTAATTGATGTCGGGACGGTGAGTGATGGCGATTTTGAGGTTTCCGTCCTCGATAGTCCAGTCGTATTTTCCCTCGCGCACCATGTTGAGGTTGTAACCCATTTTCTTGATTATCTCCTCAATTTTCTGACTCGTATGACCGGGAAGATAAAGTTTGCCTTTGAAATCGTCTTCGTCCATTTTAACGCCGCAGTACGGACAATATACGCCTTTGAGCGCACTTTCCGTCACAAGATTCGTACAAGAAGAGCAACGAACAGCGTATTCGTTTTTTACCTTTTTATAATCCTCCAAGGTCTGTCTCAAATACGAAAAATGCAACGCGAAACCGAGGTTTTGTCCCGCCGCCATTATAAAAGTGTTGACACCGATTACCAAACCCTCGCTTGTCAAAAGCGGACCGCCTGAGTTTCCGGGATTAATCGCCGCGTCGGTCTGAATGTAATTGATTCCGTCCATAAGACGCGAAGCCTTTGAAACGATGCCTTTTGTGTTTGTGTAATTGAGATTCAGCGGGTGTCCGACAGCCAGAATCGGGTCGCCCTGCGATATTTGATAATTCTCAAAAGCAAGTTGCAGACTGCCGATAGCCACGTCTTCTGGAATTTCCAAAAAGGCGAGGTCGTAAAGCGGGTCAGCATACAAAACATTAACCGTCCGCTTTTTAAAATTCTCCGACATTATTATAACCTGACGACAGCCCTGAATGACATGCCTATTTGTAACAATCAATTCGTAATCGCCTAAGAGAAAGCCCGTTCCGTTGCCCCAAGGCGTTAATATTTTTACGATAGCATCGCCCGCCGTCAAAAGAGTATTGTATGCCATAATCAATCCGTAATTTGTAAGTTTTTGAACTCAAATAAAAACGTATACGCAAAATCCTCCCGCGAAGAAAAATCTAATTCTGTAAAATCAAAGGAAAAACCTTGATAAATGTTTGAATATTTAGCGTTTATCCTTTCGATTTCCTGAATTATCCTGCCCTTTAAAAACTGTGAAACGGTTTCGTTGTAAAGCACGTTTTCAAAGCCCAAACCAAAAAAGAAATCGGGATTCAAAACCCTCCAAAAGAGCAACAGCAATTCGTTTGCAGCCTCCGGCATTCCGTGTTTATAAAGGTGTATTCCGACAATGTATTCACACATCGGGACAACAAGATGCTTCATTCTCTTTTTTACGCAGTCCACCGGCAACTGCAAAAGTTGCGTCAATGATTCTGCCGTCTCTGCAAAACGTTGATATTCAGCCTCTGGGAAAACCGTATAAGTTTTAAAGAGTGATTTTTCGATTTCTTCGTCAGAAAGTCCGGCGATTTTTTTCAACTCTTCAATCATTTTGTAATTGCTTTCCGCACGGTTGTCCTCTTGGTCTGAAACCTCGTAATAATGTCCGAGAATATGTCTGAAACGGTTTAAAAGCAGACCTTCCGGCGAAATTAAATACAAAATTTTCAAAATACAACCTAAAATCAGGCTGGTTTTTGTCGGTTCGTTTTCTATATTTTCCGTCAAGGCAAACATATCAGAAAGCCACTGTCTCAAATATTCGGTTTTTGTCAACACCTCTTTCTGCGAAAGCGGGATAATGTTTTCGTAGTCTACGGGAATGATAAACGGAAAATCCGCTTCTATCATTTCGTCCAAACCGTCGGAAATAATTGCGATTTCCGAAAGCATATCCGCAAAGGCCGCCGGCGAAAGGTCTTTTATCGGACAACGTTGATTCAAGACAATCGAGTTACCGTCTAACGCAAATTTTGAATAGACCAAATCGTTGTTTTTCCCTAACAGAAACCTCAAAAGCGTGATGTCGGGTTCGGAAAATTTTGCAACAACCGATTCCGCCCAAACCTCTTTTTCGCTGATAATTCCGCTGACGATTTTCGAGCCTTGAAGCAGTTTGAAAGTAAGATTGCCGGTTTCATCGTCTATTTCGAGCAGCACTGCCGGTCCGCCGAGTTCTTGCAAATAGTTGAAATACACAACGTATGCGTCCAAAAACTTACCTTTATCAAAAAGGTCGTCCGCTTGTGTACGCATATCGTAGAGTTCTTCGGTTTCGGCAGGCTCTGAAAACCTTCCGAACTTGATTCCGGAAGTACCGTTTTGCGGCGTTTTTCCGTTAAATATTTTTGATAAAAAACTCATAATTTCATTTCTTTTTTCTGACCGTATATCCGTAATACCCAAGTTTTTTGCCGAGAGAAAAATATTCTCCGTGCGAATAAGCAACAAGTTTTGCTTTTTTGAGATCCATCGCGCCGGTTTTTTCGGCAATTAAATCCTCCGCAACGCTCACTGAGTCTACTTTTGCCAAAAACATATCGTGGCTACCGAGTTCAAGCACCTGAGTAACAGTACATTCTATGTTAATAGGGCTTTCTTTTATAATCGGCAAATCAGAAGTTTCGGCTTTTTCGGCAGTTAAATTCATTTCAGAAAATTTGTTAACATCTTTTCCCGATTTTACACCGCACCAATCAGTTGCTTTTACGAGGTTTTCGCTGACAAGGTTGATAACAAACTTACCGCTCTCTTTTATAATTTCGTGCGAAAACCTTGATTTTCTGATAGAAACAGAAACCATCGGCGGGTCAGAGCAGATTGTACCTGCCCACGCAACGGTTATGATATTTTTCTGTCCGTCAATTTTTCCGCAACTGAGCATTACCACCGGAACGGGATTGAGCATTGTTCCGGGTTTCCATACTTTTTTATTTGATGCCATAATTTTTCCTTGACTAAATTTTTGCCGAATTTAAAAACTATTTTCTACAATTCAAAAAATTTTTTCACCGCTTCGGCTGCTTTTTCGCCGTCCATAGCCGAGGAGACGATTCCTCCTGCGTAGCCCGCGCCTTCTCCGCACGGGAAAAGGTTTTTGACGTTAAGACAACTCATTGAATTTTCGTCTCTTACAATTCTAACCGGAGAAGAAGTCCTCGTTTCTGACGCTAAAATCATTGCCTCCTCAGAGACAAAACCTTTCATTCTTTTGTCAAACTCCTTAAAACCTTCCCTCAACCTTGAACTTATAAAATCCGGCAGCCAAAAATGTACCGGCGAGGATACAAGCCCCGGCACGTATGACGACTCCGCAAGCGTACCCGAAATTCTCCCCTTAATAAAATCCGTAAGACGTTGAGCGGGTGCTTTTTGCGAACTTCCGCCATTAATAAAAGTCAATCTTTCCACCTCTTTTTGATATTCGAGACCACAAAGCGGATTTTCGGGGTTAAAATTTAAGAAATCTTCGGGACGGATTTCTACCACGATTCCAGCGTTAGACCAATAATTGCGCCTTGCAGCAGCAGACATTCCGTTAACGAGGTTATAACCTTTTTGAGTTGCGCTCGGCACTATTTGACCGCCCGGACACATGCAAAACGAATACACTCCCCTTTCCTTAACCTGCGAAACAAGGCTGTAACTTGCAGAAGGTAAATAAGTTGTGTCTGCATTATGATAAAAAATACTGTCAATCATTTCTCTTGGATGTTCCACTCTAACACCCATTGCAAAACCTTTGGGTTCAAGTTTTATTTTTTTATCTTTCAGCAATTTGTAGACGTCCTCAGCACTGTGTCCTGTCGCAAGAATTACCGCTTCGGCTTGAAACTCTTTACCGTCCTGAGTTAAAACGCTTGTAACTTTTCCGTCAGAGATTTTTATGTCGGTCATTTTGGTTGAAAAATGCACCTGACCGCCTGAATCCAAAATCCTTTGCCTGATGTTAGAAACAATTTTCGGCAACTTGTCAGTCCCGATATGCGGACGCGCCTCATAAAGAATATTATCTGCCGCACCATGAAGGTAAAAAATCTCCAAAATACGCGAAATATTTCCGCGCTTATCGCTACGGGTGTAAAGTTTTCCGTCGGAAAACGTCCCCGCGCCGCCTTCGCCGAAACAATAATTAGAATCTTCGTCTAAAATTTGTTTCGTGTTAAGAGCCGCAATGTCGCGTTTGCGGTCAGTAACGTTTCTACCTCGTTCCAAGACAATAGGTTTAAAACCCAATTCTATAAGCCTCAACGCCGCAAAAAGTCCCGCCGGACCTGTCCCGACAACTACGACAGCAGGACGTTTTGAAACGTCTCCGTATTGATAACTTTTGGAAATGCTTTCGGGCTTTTCGCCTTTCAAAAACAGCGCAACCCTCATATTGATAAGAATTTGCTTTTTTCTTGCGTCTACAGATTTTCTTTCGATTCTAAAATCCGTGATGTCATGAAAGTTAACGCCCGCAGCAGAGGCCGCTTTTTTCAAAACGGTCTCTTCATAAAATGCCTCTTCTGGCGACAAAATAAGGTCGGTTTGTTGCATGTTGTTTTATTATCACATTTACGCTGTAAAATTAAGGATTATTTTTGTAATTTTGCAGAAAAATTTTCAGATATGAACAAATTTTTCCAATTCGTTAAAAATCACGCACTTCCGATTGCAATTATAACCGGAAGCATATTCTATGACTTTTTTCAGCAGTTTGCTTTCATACTGCCCGTGTCAATGTTCGTAATGCTTACACTGTCATTTTCAAAGGTAAGTTTAAAGGAAATAAAGTTTAAGAAAGTACACTTTATGTTGCTTGCTGTTATAATTTTCGGAGCATTGGGCGCGTATTTGGCAATCTCGCCTTTCAACAAAATTTTGGCGGAATCGGTTATGGTTATCATAATGTGTCCGACGGCGGTTTCGGCTGTCGTGGTAACGGCAAAACTCGGCGGCAACGCTCCTAACTTAGTCAGTTTCACGATTTTGGCAAACATCGCCGCCGCAATAATAATTCCGTCGGTTTTTCCGCTGATTGAGGCAAAAGGCATGACGTTTTTGGAAGGTTTTGCGGCGATTATCCAAAAAGTTTTCCCGCTTTTGGTGTTTCCGATGATTTTGGCGGAATTTCTCAAAAAGTTTGTCCCGAAAGCGCATGAATTTTTGAAAAACTATTCCGGCATTTCGTTTTACATTTGGGCGGCCTCAATTCTTATTTTGATGGGACGGACTGTAAAATCAATCGTAGAAAAGCCTGAAAATTACCACATTGACATTTTGATGGGAATAGCCGCACTGATAATTTGCATAGTGCTCTTTACCGTCGGAAAAATTATCGGTACAAAATTCGACGAAAGAATTTCGTGCGGACAAAGTATCGGTCAAAAAAACACAATTTTTTCGATTTGGGTAGCAGGCACTTACCTCGACCCGCTGAGCGCGTTGTGCAGCGGTTTTTACATAATTTTTCAAAACCTTTTCAACTCCTGGCAGTTGGACAAAAAACGTCACGCGGACGAAAAAATCAAGAGTGAAAAATGATTTTTTTTATATACCTTTGCAAAAATAATTTTTGCAGATATTATGAAAAAAAGAATCAATTTTTTCGCGGCGTTCTTAACGCTTTTCTCGTTGAACGCAAACGCGCAGCAACTTCCCGCTCAGGCTCGGAATCCTGAAATCACGGAAGAAAACCGTGAGGCTATGCACGCCTCGTGGTTTGTCTATTCAGACAAGCAAAACGCACTGAAAGACAACGAGTTGTCTGATTATTACATCAACCTTAACGGCAAATGGAAATTCTTTTTTGCCAACGACCCTTCAAAAGTGCCGCAAGGTTTTGAATCAGAAGGCTTTAACGACAACTCATGGGGCATGATTCCCGTGCCGGGCGACTGGCAGATGAACGGCTACGGCTACCCGGTTTACACAAACGTCTCTTACGATTTCAGTTGGGACCCTCAGCCGCCGGAAGTACCGTTTGAAAACAACTGGACAGGCGTATACAGAAAAACTTTTACGCTGCCTGAAAAGTTTGAAAATCAAGAAGTTGTTTTACAAATAGACGGTGCAAGAAGTGCGCTTTTTGTCTATGTAAACGGCAAATACGCGGGATATTCAGAGGATTCAAAACTCGCTGCCGAATTTGACATCACAAAATATTTGAAAAAAGGCAACAACGTTTTGGCATTCAAGATTTTACGCTGGTCTGACGCTTCGTATCTCGAAGATCAGGACTTTTTCCGTCTCAACGGTATCGAAAGAAACGTGTGCATTTATTCAAGACCGAAAGCGCACATCCAAAACGTAAAAATCTCAGCCGAGACTCCCGACCTTAAAAACGGCGTTATAAATCTCGATTATATCATTGACAATCACAATGTTAAAGAAGAAAACGCCGACATTTCAGCAGCACTTTATTACAAAGGCGCAAAGGTTGCCGAAAAAAGTCTCAGCATCAAAAAAATAAAAGCAAACTCGTCAGAAAATCAAAGCCTTACGCTCAACGTAAACAACGTAAAACTCTGGTCAGGCGAATTTCCCGAACTTTACCGCCTTGTGGTAAGCCTTGAAAACGAAAGTTCCCAAAGACCTCAGTTCATGAGTTTTGACATCGGTTTCAGAAAAGTTTCCATCGAGGACGGCGTATTGAAAATCAACGGCAAAAAACTCTTAATCCGAGGAGTCAACCGTCATGAACACGATCAATACACAGGACACGTAATCACCAGAGAATCAATGCTTAAAGATATTCTCTTAATGAAGCAAAACAACATCAACGCAGTCAGAACTTGCCACTATCCCAACGACCCGTATTGGTACAAACTTTGCGACTCTTTGGGTATTTATCTTGTTGACGAAGCAAATTTGGAATCTCACGGTCTTATATACGGACCTAAAAACATTGCAGGCGTTCCGCTTTGGAGACACGCTCATATTCAGAGAGTTATGCGTATGGCTTACCGCGACATACACCACCCGTCGGTTATTGTCTGGTCGCTCGGAAACGAGGCTGGCAACGGCTCTAATTTCGAGGCTTGTTACGACAGCCTAAAAGCCTTCGACAAAACTCGTCCCGTACAATACGAACCCGCAAGAGAAGACCGTAACACGGACATCGTTTGTCCGATGTATGCTTGGCACTACTGCTTTGACTACGCGAAACAGAAAAAACCGCGTCCGATGATTCTCTGCGAATACGCTCATGCAATGGGCAATTCAGTCGGCGGATTAGACGAATATTGGGACTTATTCAAAACGAGTTATCAAATTCAGGGCGGTTTTATCTGGGACTGGGTTGACCAAGGAATTATGAAAACTGAGAACGGCAAAAACTTCTGGGGCTGGGGAGGAGATTTCGGACCCAAAGGCGTTCCCTCAGACCAGAATTTCTGCATGAACGGTATCGTTAACCCCGACCGTACCCCGCACCCCGCACTTTATCAAGTAAAGTATAATTACCAAAATATCGACTGCAAATTTTTAGCAGCAGAAAACGGTCTTTCGATTTCTAACAATTATCTTTTTACCGATTTGAGCAACTTTTTGATTAAATGCGAAATACTTGCAGACGGCAACGTTGAAAAAATTATCGAAATCGACTGCCCCGCAATTCAGCCCCTTGCAAAACAAGCAATCAAAATTGCAGAACTCGAAAATTTTAATTATGAGGCTGATAAAGAGTATTTTATGAACGTTAGTTTCATAACTAAAAAGGCAACTGCTAACGGCATTTCAGCCCAAGAAGAACTCGCAAGAGAGCAGTTTTTGTTAAAATCGCCGTCCACTGTTTCAGAAAAACCGTCAACCAAGATAAAATCAAAAATTGCAGAAGAAGGCTCCAAATGCGTGGTAACAGTCAACAACACGACAGCCGTTTTCGACAAAACAACCGGCTCGCTTTCAGAGGTTAACAATGTTGTTTTTACCGAAGGCGTAAAACCGAATTTTTGGCGTGCACCCACTGACAACGATTTTGGAAACCACATGCCTGAGCGTTGCAAAAATTGGAAACTCGACACCGAAAAGCCCAAACTCACGAACTTTAACACGCAGATTATCAAAAACTCAGGCGTAAAAGTTCAAGCGGTTTACTCTCTTGAAAATACCAAAACAGAGGTAACTATTGAATACCTTGTCATGGCAGACGGAATTATTGAAATCAGTGAAAAACTTGATACTAAGGGCGTTACGGAATTGCCGTTGTTACCGCGTTTTGGCTTGAAATTCAAAGTGAAAAAAGATTTTTCCAACATCGAATGGTACGGCAGAGGACCTTTTGAAAACTACATTGACAGAAAAACGGCGGCTTTTGTAGGACGTTACAACTCCACGCCTGAGGAAATGTTTTACTCGTATCCTTCGCCGCAGGAATCATCAAACCGCTGTGATACAAGAAGTTTGAACATTTTCAACAACAATGGTAACGGTTTGGAAATAGTAAAAGGCAAAGAAAATTTTGAGTTTTCAGTAATGCCGTATTCCGTAGAAGACTTGTCGCAGGAAAAACGCGGTGAAAAACACACCGTAGACCTTCCGGAAAACAACGATTTCTATGCGGTTACCTTGGACCATAAAAATCAAGGCGTTGCAGGTATAGACTCATGGGGCTCGATGCCGCTTGAAAAATACCAAATCAAACCCGCAAACATGGAATTCTCCTTCACATTAAAAGTCCGTTAATGAGAAAAATTTTATTTATAGTATTTTTGGTTTTGCCGTTTTGTGCCTTGTCGCAAAACGGCAAAATTAAAAAGAAAATACAAGAGGTTTTGGAGACTGCTTACAAAGTTGACTCGGTTTATCAAAGCAGAGAGACTTTCCGCACCGACGCTTTTTGGGATTTCGGCGTGTTTCATGTCGGCAATCTTGAATTTTGCAAACTCACAGGCAACAAGCAACTTCTTGATTACACAATCCGCTGGGCTGAGCACAACAACTGGCAGGGCGCAAAAGAGCCGAATCCTATGCGGTGGCATTACCGCACGCCGCTCAGAGTGGAGCAAAACGTCATGTTTGCCGATTATCAAATCTGTTTTCAGGTCTATCTCGACCTCAACGAAAAAGACCCCGACGAGAAAAAAACAAAACGCGCTTTTGAGGTTTTCAACTATCAGACGAGTCTCAATCTTAACGACTATTGGTATTGGATGGACGCGCTTTTTATGGCAATGCCTTCGATGTCAAGACTTTACGCCATGAGCAAAAACGGAATGTACTTAGACAAGATGTTTGAGTATTTTTCGTTTTTTGACTCTCAGTTTTATGACAAAGAGGCGCACTTGTATTACCGCGACAAAAAATACAAATATCCGTATTGCCGCAGTCCCAAGTCCGGCGGAAAACTTTTCTGGTCGCGCGGCAACGGCTGGGTAATAGCCTCGTTTGCAAGGGTTTTTGAACATCTGCCTGACACAAGCCGTTATAAAAAAGTGTTTCTTGACAGATTTACGGCGATGGCTGACACGCTGAAAAACCTTCAAAAACCGGAAGGCTACTGGCAAAACTGTCTGTCTGACAATCTTTTGACGCCCGGTTACGAAACTTCCGGCACTGCGTTGATACTTTACGCTCTGTGTTACGGTGTCAACAGCGGAATCCTTGACCGCAAAACATTTTTTCCGGCAATAGAAAAAGCGTGGGAATATCTTTCCAAAATCGCCGTACAGGAGAATTTTACGGTCGGATATATTTTCACCACGCCCGAAAGAAACTGCTATTTCTACGACCCGAACCCAAAAACGCATACGAATTACGGAACAGGCTGTTTTCTTTTAGCGGCAACAGAATATGCCAAGTTTTTGCAAAAACGGAAATAAAATTTCTACCTAATACTAATCTCCGCCATTTTCAGACCTTCTGACGTTGCTCTTAAAACGGCTTGACCTTTTGTCTTAACAATCACTAACGCCTTACCGCTAAAAAGATTACGAGAATAATTTTTCGCAGGAATTTTTACGCCGACAACGCCGGGGTCTGTGTTCGGCTCGTCCCATTGATAAGATTTTTTTATCTTTTTGCCGATGAAGAAAATCTCGTTTTTGCCAGTTTTCAAAAGTTTACTATCAAGGGTAAAACTCTGAGGCTCATCACGTTTTATGCCGGAAGCAATTTTTTCACCGTTAACATAAATGTCTTGAACCGCTAAAATACTTTTTGAAAACAGAGTATAAGTATTTTTGTCAGAAACCTCATCCAACAAAACTTCACATTTTACCGCTAACAAAGTGTCATGATAAAAATCCCATTTTTCGTTTCGGTCATAAACCAAAGCATCACGCCAACTGCTTGATTTTGCAGCGTTTACTTCGGATTGCCAATTAGAAAGCGATGTCAGCGTCAATTCTTTTTGCGCAAAGATCTTTACGCCGAAAGAGTTTTCAAATTCTCTGTCGTTTTCAAGCGATGACGGGTCACCGTTGCCGACGCCGAGAATTTCCGCCGGACCCGAAACCTCAAACCTGATATTGTTGTTTGCCACCGGAGACTCCAAACCGTTTTTGTCTGTTGCCGAAACACTTACCAAAACAATATCGCCTGTTTTTGAAGGTTTTAAGACGATGTTCTGCGGCTCTCCGGCAGTTTTAACGCTCTCTGTTACAACCGTTTTGCCTTTTTTGTAACCCTTGACTAAAAGTTCGCCGGGCGTATATTTAACGTCCCAAGAAAGATGACCGTATTTGTCAAGTTTCTTTTTACCAAGCGATTTTTTGTTCAGAAAAAGTTCCGCCTCATCGCAGTTTGTGTACGCCCAGACTTTTATCGTCTTTCCTTCCATGCCCTTAAAATTCCAATGCGGAAACAAATGAATCACAGGCTCTTGCGAGTTGTTAGCCAAAATATAAAACGCCGCGTCTTTTGGAAAACCGCAAACGTCCAAAATTCCAAACTGGCTTGAAACCGCCGGATAAGAAAACGGTGTCGGCTCGCCTCTGTAATCAAAACCCGTCCAATAGAAAAGTCCTGACATCCAGTCTCTTTCAAGACAAAATTTGTAACCTCTTTCAATCGACGTGCCGCCCTCGCGGTCAAACTGCGGAATGTGGCAGTTAGCGGAATCGGCAAAATAAACGCCCCTTGTGCCGCAGCCGGAAGTCTCCTCCGTCAGCCAGCCGGGTTGAGAAAGATGTTTTTCTCGGTATTTGTCTATATCGCACTGAGCCAAATAGTTAAAGCCCATAAGTTCGAGACTTTCTGAGGTTCCGTAACCGCAACCGCCGCTAACCGCTGCCGTTATCGTTCGCGTTGAATCCAACGTTTTGGCATACGGCTGAATAGTCCGCGTAATTCTTTCACCAAAAATGTTGCTCTCGATTTGCCATTCTTCGTTACCGACCGACCATGAAATTATTGAAGGGTGATTTCGGTCACGAAAAATCATGCGCCTTAACTGCGTTTTGTGATAATCATTGATGCCTTCGAGCCGCGTTTCTTCCAAAACCAACATTCCGAGCGAGTCGCAAACATCCAACAAATCCGTATTGACAGGGTTGTGCGAGGTGCGGACAGCGTTGAAACCATATTTTTTCAGCATTTTAACCCTTTCGGTTTGAAGGGCTTTCGGGACGGCGCAACCAACGCCCGCAAAATCCTGATGAATGTTAACGCCGATGATTTTCAAGTGCTTTTTGTTTAAGAAAAAGCCTTTGTCAGCGGTAAACTCAATGGTTCTGAAACCTGTTTTAACAGACTGAATATCTGTTGTTTGCCCCTCGTCCAAAACCGAGACTTCAACGGTGTAAAGTTTGGGGTTTTCAACGCTCCACTGCAAAATATTAACCGCCGAAAATTTTACGAAAAATTCGTGTTCTGAAACGCCACGTATTTCGTTTGACGTGCTTTTTTGAACCGCGAC
>JAEEGK010013616.1_pt1 | contig 18301 bp, 10 predicted proteins | sample 8958771 | NCBI WGS metagenome assembly JAEEGK01 (sample SAMN16246547, study PRJNA631951) | gut metagenome | biome: gut microbiome; feature: rumen; material: SC-attached | host: Bos | place: Iran: Karaj | collected 2018-10
TAATTCTACTCGAACCTGATTGTTTAATATAAAAAAGGAGTAAGATTATGTCAGGCGCAAAAGAAACCCCAAGACAGAAAATGATCGGTATGATGTACCTGGTCTACACTGCCTTGTTAGCCATGAACGTCTCGAAGGACATCTTGGATGCCTTCGATACGGTGAACAACGGTGTGCAAACCACCAACATCACCCTTTCGAATCAGATTAACCAGAAATACGCTGCCTTCGAGGAGCAATATGGCCTTGATCAGGAAAAAGTCGGTCCTTATTGGGAACAGGCTCAAGCCCTGAGAGAAGAAGCCACCGACCTCATCAACTACGTCGAGGCCCTCAAATGGGACTTGGTGAAGAAGATTGAATGTGACAAGGCTGAGACTCCGGCCGAGGCTGTATCAATGGCTCTTGAAAGAGGTCTGCTGAAAAATACCGACACCTTGAGAAACGGCCGTAGAATCTACGACATTAATACCTCGAAGGTGAAGTCGAGAGACAACTACAACCGTCCTACCGAATACATGATGGGTAACCCCGAAGGTCCAGGCAACGGTGGTAAAGCTTACGAGTTGTCAGAGAAAATCAGACACTTCCGTGGCGAAGTTGTGAAAGCCATGGGTCCTGAACATATCCATGAAATCGGCCTTATCACTGACAGTATCTATGGTACCAAGCAATATGTTATGGACCAAGGCTATGCTGAAAGCAGCCTGAAGAAACTCCCTCTTAAAGGAGAATTTTATGGAGCTAAGATTAGTTACTATCCTGGTATGACCGACCCCGTGCAGGACAGCTGGGAGTACAACAACTTCCATCACACTGTGTTGGTTGCCGACGTGACCCTTTTGAACAAGATTATCTCTGAAGCCCAAACCGCTGAATTGAATGCTGTCAGCCAATTGATGACGAATATCCACGCCAGCGACTTCACCTTTGATGAGATTGGCGCACGTGTGTTTGCTGAGAGTGGTTATCTGCTCTCTGGTCAGACCTACAAGGCTCAGGCTATGGTGACCGCTTGGAAGAACTCTCAACTGACTGCCCGCGTTAAACTTGATGGCGGTGCTGAGAAGGAGTATACCAGCAATGCCCAAGGCGTGATTCCGTTGGAATGGAACGTCGGTGTTGGCTCGCACACCTATACTGGTGTTATTGATATGTTGGATCCCTCCACTAACCAAATCGAGGAATTCCCCTTCACTGGCTCCTTCGTTGTGGCTCCTCCTGCGGTGAGCGTTTCGGCTACGAAGATGAACGTAGTGTATCGTGGTATTGACAACCCGATTGCCGTCGGTGGTGGTGTCGGTGGTGAAATCAGTGCCTCTGCCAGTAGCGGCTCATTGACTAGAACGGGTAATGGAACTTACAACCTGCGTCCTGGCGAGGCTAACGAGGTGACCATTAATGTCACTTCTGGTGGTTCCAGCCTTGGTAGCATGAAGTTCCGTGTGAAAGACCTACCGAAGCCTACGGCTCTCATTCGTAACGTGGTGAATGGTCAGGTGTCGAAGAGTGCTCTGCTTGCCGCCAACCGTGTGGAAGCAGAAATGAAAGACTTCGATTTCGACGGTGTTCACTATGATGTGGTTGGTTATACCTTCCGTTACAAGACCAAGAGCGGTACTACCAAGGAAGCCAAGGCTAACGCTGGTGCCTTCACCGATGAAATTAAGAATGCAATCAGTCAATCCAACGTGGGTGATATGTTTGTGTTCACTGCTATCCAGGTGAGAGGTAACGACGGCAAGACCAAGACCCTTGAAACACCTATCGGTGTTGAAATCAAGTAATGAACAAATAAAATCTTTATAAGATGAAAAAGACACTTGTTTCCATGTTGACCCTTGTGGCACTCTTTGGCAGTCTGTGCTTGAATGCCCAGACGACTGACATCAAGCCGCCGAAGAACAGCATCCTCTCTGGTCAGCAGCAAATCATCAACGAAAAGGCCCCATCACCGCTTCCGATTATTGATGAATCCAATGTCATGTGGAAGAAGACGGTGATTAGGGAAATCGACTTCCGTCAGAAGATCAATCAAGTGTTCTACTATCCAATCAATCCGACCGAGGACTGGAGAAACCTTATCACGGTGATTTATGATGGCATCCAAAGTGGTGACATCACGCCTTATCGTGTGGAGAACAACATCGATGACATGGTGACTCCTTTGACTTTGGCCGATTTTGAAAAAGAAAACACAAAGATTGGCGACCCGCCGGTCATCTGGAAGGATGGTGAAGAAGTACCCAATGAGATTGCTTTTAAGGATCGTTTGCTCAATGTGACCCGTCTGCGTATCAAGGAAGACTGGTATTTCGACAAGAAATTGTCGCAGTTCCTCGTCCGCATCATAGCTTTGGGTCCCATCGTTGTTGACGATGATGGTGGTCTCTCACAAGTTTGCTGGGTGCCCTACGAAGATTCGCGTGACATTCTGGCCAAGGCTTTTGCTTTCAACCGCAACAACTCGGCCCAGCGTCGCACTTACGACGAAGTCCTTCAAAAACGTATCTTCGATAGCTACATCATCAAGGAAGAGAACGTTTATGATCGCTACATCAATTCCTATGCTTTCAACATCGACGCTCTCTATGAATCGGAGCGCATCAAGAACGAAATGTTCGACTTCGAACAAAGCCTCTGGGAATATTGATGGTTTGCTTATGACAATGGAAAAGGACATCCGCGAGGGTGTCCTTTTTTTGTGTTTAGGTGGATGTAAATTGCGTTTTAAACATTTTTTCTTGTTTTTTTTCATTCTATGTTATAGTTTTGTACGCTCAAATTCAAAACTATACTAATCACATCATTAAACTCATTAAGTAAATCATCATTATTAACTAAATTTTAAGCACTATGAAAAAGGTTCTATTTTTAATGCTGGCATGTGCCTTAGGTTTCAGTGCCTTTGGCCAGACCATCAGCCTGCGTTCGGCTGACAAGGTTGAATGTGTCAAGAGTGACATGAATGGCCTTAAGGCTTCATTTTCTTTCTCTAGCCTTGGTGCTAGCACAGTCGAAACTCCACGTGGTGAATTCTCAGAAATCCACATTGAGGGCACCTATCCCAACGGCAACGTCGGAGAGCCGCAACTGCCGATGTTTACAAGGCTCATTGCCATTCCTACAGGAGCTACGCCTATTGTTACGGTGGGCGCTCATTCCGAAACGGAATACACTTTGAGAGACTTTGGCATTGGTACAGTCTCCGCTATGCAGGCACCGATTCGCAAGAGCGATGAGCCTAGCACGGTGGAATATGCCTTTAGCGAGGCCGCCTATGCCCGTAATAGCTACAACGACGACCCGATAGCCATGGTCGAGGTGCTCGGCACTATGCGTGGCATTACCCTCGGTCGTCTCATTGTGCAACCCGTCCGCTACAACCCCGTAGCTGGCACCGTGAAGGTATTCAACGACATCGAGGTGAACGTCGATTTTGAAAACGGCGATGCCGAAAGTACGGAAAAGATGTTCAAGAGTACTTGCAGCCCTGCCTTCATAAGCGTTTACGACCAAATCTTCAATATTGACATGCTGATGGATGGCTCCACAAGGGATGCCTACACCGACCATCCCGATATGTACAACACACCGGTCAAGATGTTGGTAATCTGCTATTCGGGCTTCCAAGGCAATGCTGCCCTTAACAGCTGGCTGCAATGGAAGCTCCAGAAAGGCTACTATGTTGACATTTACTATACCAGCGAGACAGGTACTTCAGCAAGCTCCATCGCTTCTTTCATCAAGACCAAGTACAACGCCTCAGTTTCGGCTGGTAATGCCTATACTTATCTGATAGTGATTGGTGACACGGGACAGGTCCCGCAATACATGAGCAAAAACATAGACTCTAGTATTGGCAATTGCGCTTCCGACCTCGGTTATTCAAGTGTCAATTTCTCGTCAAACACAAGCAACTATTTCCCAGACATGTACTATAGCCGTATCTCGGTCGAAAACACTACACACTTGACCAACTACATTAATAAGGTGTTGACCTATGAGAAATACGAGTTCACCGATGGCGGTAACTATCTGAACAACGTTATCCTTGTTGGTGGTTGGGACTCGAACTGGACAGCTCGCGTGGCCAAGCCCACTATTAACTATGCCACCAACTACTACTTCAATTCGAGCAACACCACCTACGGAGGTTTCAGCGGTGGCACCATCAAGGCTACAATTTCGACCAGCTCTACTGCCGGTTACAGTGGTACCAACAACGGCTGCTACCAAGGTATCAACAATGGTGTTTGCTTCTTGAACTATACGGCCCATGGTGACAAGCAGGAATGGTACCAGCCTAAAATGACTGCAGCCCACGTTGCCACATTGACCAACACGGGCAAGTATTTCTTTGGTGTTGGCAACTGCTGCCTCACTGGTAACTTCAACAATACCACGACGACCTATTCTCCTGGTTCTGCCATAGGCACCAACGCCTGTTTCGCCGAAACGATGATTCGTGTGCCTAATGCGGGTGCCATTGCCTACGTTGGCTGCTCACCTTATTCATACTGGTATGAAGACTTCTACTGGGCAGTAGGCGCACACTCTTACTCACAAGGTAACTATCCGACCACAACGGCTTCATCAAAAGGCGTTTATGATGTCATGTTCATGGACCAATACTGGAACTCCGCATCAGCACTGAACTATGTCGGCAACCTCGCCGTGCAGCAGGCTGTCAGCAACGGCAACACCAATTCTGGTATCACCGATGGCAATACCAAAAACTCGGCTCATTATTACTTCCAGTTCTACCACACTTTTGGCGACGGTTCCGTGATGCCTTATGTCACCAAGCCGGAAGCGAACTCTGTGACAATACCCAGTACAGTCAACGCTGGTGCCACTTCAATCACTGTTAATGCTGTGGCTGGTTCTTACGTTGCTGTTACTAACAATAGTTCGGTTATCTACGGTGTGGGCGTGGCCAACTCGTCAGGTGTGGCAACGGTGAATTTCACTAACGCCATCCCAAGCAGCGGCACACTCTATGTCGTTGTCACCCGTCAGCAATACCAGCCCTATTTCGGCACTGTCACCGTGGGTGGTGGCGGTAGCACAACCTATTACACCGTCAGTGCCTCGGCCAGCCCGAGCAACGGTGGTACTGTGAGTGGTGCTGGCAGCTACGCCTCTGGTGCTACTTGCACCCTGACCGCGACACCTGCCACGGGTTACGAGTTCACTAAATGGACGAAGAACGGCACTCAGGTGAGTACCAATGCCACCTATAGCTTTACCGTCAACGCCAATGCTACCTATGTGGCCAACTTCACCGAGGTGGCGACACCCGATCCCGGCACCGCCACAGAGATCACCATTGGCAGCGGCTCAAGCAGCAATGCTTACTTGCCTACTTACGCCTATTACAACTACTCGTTGACGGAGCAAATCTATACCGCCGCTGAGATGGGTCAAGCAGGCACCATCACAGCCGTGAGCTTCAAGGTATCGAACTCCAAGTCGACCACGAGAAATGTTGACCTGTATCTGAAGCATACCACTAAGACTGCCTTCACGAGCAAGACAGGCTGGGAGGCTCTTTCGTCAAGTGACAAGGTCTTCAGCGGCAACGTCACCTTCAATGCCTCTGGCTGGACCACCATCACGCTGAGCACCCCGTTCGTGTACAACGGCACGAGCAACCTCATCGTCGGCATGGACGACAACACGGGCAGCTACGTGAGTAGCAGCTCCAATTCGCCGAAGTTCTATGTTTATAGCACCAGTGCTAACCGCGCCTTGCGCATCTACAACGACAATACCAACTATAATCCTGCTTCGCCGAGCAGCTATAGCGGTAGTTATGTCACTTCCAATGACCAGATTATGTTCAGCATGAACGCTGCAGGTGGCACGCCGCAAGTCAACACCTACACCATCACGGTCACGGCCAACCCGACTGCGGGCGGCACTGTCACGGGCGCGGGCACCTACGACGAAGGCAGCACCGTCACCCTGACCGCCACGGCCAACACGGGCTACACCTTCAGCAAGTGGACGAAGAACGGTACGCAGGTGAGCACGAACGCCACCTACAGCTTCACAGCCACTGCCAATGCAGCCTACGTTGCCGTTTTCACGCAGAACAGTTATGCCGTCACCGCTACGGCCAACCCGACCGCAGGCGGCACCGTCACAGGCGCAGGTACCTATAATTACGGTAGCACTGCTACTTTGACTGCTACGGCTAACAGCGGCTACACCTTTAGCAACTGGACAAAGAACGGCACACAGGTGAGCACCAATGCCACCTACAGCTTCACCGTTACTGGCGCAGCATCCTATGTGGCCAACTTCACGCAGCAGCAAGTGACCACCTATTATGATGTCACTGTTGCCGAAGTGCCCAACGGCACCGTCACTGCTAACAAGAGCACGGCTGCTTCAGGTGAGACCGTCACGCTGACCGTCACGCCCAACAGCGGATGTACCTTCTATACTTGGGTTGTCTACAAGACTGGCGAGGTGAACACCACCGTCACAGTAAGCAACAACAAGTTCACCATGCCTGCCTACAACGTCACCGTGGTGGCTGTCATCAAGCCTAACGGTAATAGTGGTACGGGCAGCGGAGGTGAGATTACCATCGGTAGCGGCAATAGCACGAACGCTTACCTGCCCACCTATGCCTACTACAATTACTCGTTGACCGAACAGATTTACACCGCCACTGAGATTGGCCAGGCCGGTACCATCACCGCCATCAGCTTCAAGGTGGGCAACTCCAAGTCGACGACGCGTAATGTTGACCTCTATCTGAAGCACACCACAAAGACCGCCTTCACGAGCAAGACCGGTTGGGAGACCCTCTCGTCAAGCGACAAGGTCTACAGCGGCAATGTCACTTTCAATGCTTCTGGCTGGACCACCATCACGCTGAGCACTCCGTTCACCTATAACGGCACAAGCAACCTTGTCATCGGCATGGACGACAACACGGGTAGCTACGTGAGCAGCAGCTCCAACTCACCGAAGTTCTATGTCTACAGTACATCTGCCAACCGTGCCCTTCGTATCTATAACGACAACACCAACTACAACCCTGCCTCGCCGAGTAGCTATAGCGGCAGCTACGTGACCAGCAACAATCAAATCCTATTGACCATGGCAGGCGGTGCCACTACGGGTAGCACCGAGGTGCTGGTCGTGGCTCCGAAGAACTTGAGTGGCTTCACTTACACGGTGGGCAACGGCCCGTCGGCCAAGCAGACCTTCGCTGTCATTGGCGCCGACCTGAGCAGCGACATCACGCTGACCGCCCCGAGCGGCTATGAGATCAGCAGCAGCCTGAACGGCACCTACGGCACCACCCTCACATTGACGGGTAGCCGCAGCGGGTCGAGAGGCACGCAGACTTGGGGCTTTGAGGGCACTACGGACGGCTGGACCACCATCGACAAGGACGGCGACGGCTATAACTGGCAATTGGCTAGCGCGCTGATGAGCGGCTACAATATCTCGGCCCATGGTGGTAGCGACATGATGTCGTCAGAGAGCTACAACAAGGCCACGACGACGGCACTGACGCCCGACAACTGGCTGGTCTCCCCGCAAGTCACCTTGGGTGGCACCTTCTCAATGTACGCCTGTGCCCAGGATGCCAACTATGCCGCCGAGCACTTCGGAATCTACGTGAGCACCGGCAGCAACACCAACACGAACAGCTTCGTCAAGCTGGGCGAGTGGACACTCACGGCCAAAGACATGAAGACGCAAGGCTCATGGGGTCAGTACACCGTCGACCTGAGTGCCTATGCCGGCCAGACTGGTTACATTGCCGTTCGTCACTTCAACTGCACCGACCAGTTCTACCTGAACGTGGACGACTTCACGCTGACTTACGATGAGACACCTGTGACGCCTCCGTCAACGGGAGCCGAGTTCTTGAAGGCCAACGTCTATGTCCGCTTGAAGAGCGGTTTGAGTGCTGGAACATACAACGGCACCCTCAATGCTGCTACCACGGGCATAAGCAACGCCCTTACTCTCAGCGGTACGGTCTCAGGTAGTAAGAATGTTGTGGATGAAAAGCTGTTGAGCGTGTATCCGAATCCTGTCGAAAGAGGCAGTATGGTCACGATTCAATTGCCCGACGCCTTCGAATCCACAAAGGTCGAAGTATTCAATGTTGTTGGTGCTCTTATTTGGAGCGGTGAATACGAAGGGACCATCGAAATGCCATTCCATTCGGAGATGGCGCCTGGTACCTACACCATCAGAGCTACTGATGACCAAGGCAATGTCTATTACGGCAAATTGATTGTGGAATAATCATCAGTTATTTCATTCGAACAGTCGTGGCTGCCAACAATGGTGGCCACGACTTTTTTGTGCAGATTTGGCGTGAGAAAACTGTACAAAAAAAGCAGCAGAGTCAACTCTGCTGCTTTCCGTCGGAGTGGCCCGACTCGAACGGGCGACCGCTTGCACCCCATGCAAGAATGCTAGCCAACTGCACCACACCCCGATTGCCTTAGCGGCTGCAAAGATACGAATGTTTTTCAAATGATGGCTCACTTTATGAAAAAAAAGTTACCTTTGCACAAAATAACTCTAAACTTTAAACTTTAAACTCTAAACTTATAAATATGGAACATGTTGAATGTCTGATAATTGGCTCAGGACCTGCGGGCTATACTGCTGCCATTTACACTTGTCGCGCCGATGTAAAAACTGTTGTTTATGAAGGTATGCAACCTGGCGGACAGCTTACACAGACCACGGAAATTGAAAACTTCCCTGGTTATCCTAAGGGTATTAATGGCCCCGATATGATGGAAGACATCCGTCAACAAGCCCTGCGCTTTGGTGCGGAGATTCGCGAAGGAGAAGTCACGAGCATTGATGTTAGCCAGCGTCCTTTCAAGGTAACGACGGAATATGACGGTGAGCTCTTGGCAGATTCTATAATAGTTTCCACAGGTGCTGCGGCTCGTTATCTTGGTTTGCCCACGGAAGAGGAATTCAAAGGTGGCGGCGTGTCGGCTTGTGCGACCTGTGATGGTTTTTTCTATAAAGGAAAAGACGTTGCTGTTGTTGGTGGTGGCGATACCGCTTGCGAAGATGCTACTTATCTGGCAAAGCTTTGCAACAAGGTATATCTTATTGTTCGTCGCGATGTGTTGCGCGCCTCCAAGGCAATGCAGCATCGTGTGCTCAACACTCCTAACATCGAAGTGTTGTGGAAACATCAGACCAAGGAACTGTTTGGTGAGCAGCAAGGCTTCATGAAGAAATTGAAAGGCGCAGTGCTTTATCACAGCGATACCAAGGAAGAACGCACCATTTATGTGGACGGTTTCTTCGAGGCTATAGGCCACACCCCTAATACGGAGCCTTTCAAAGGCATCCTCGACATGGATGAAGAAGGCTACATCATCACTAAGCCAAAGTCGACAGCCACCAACGTGGAAGGTATTTTCGCATGTGGTGACTGTCAGGACCGCATCTATCGTCAGGCCATCGTGGCTGCTGGCACAGGTGCTATGGCGGGAATTGAGGTGGAGAGGTTTTTGGCTGAGCATAAATGATTCTCCAGACAGAAATAAAGATTCAACCTTTGGAGCAGACCATCGCCTACGGCGACGGTCTGCTCTTCCTAGGTTCCTGCTTCGCCGATGAGGTGGGTGGCATTTGCCGTGGCTTGGGCTTCGATGCCATGGTGAATCCTTTTGGCGTGCTATACAATCCAGCCAGTATCGCTCAGTCGCTGGATCGGATGAATAGTGGAAAACCGTTTCGTTATGAAGAAGTGATTCGGGTAGGAGAGGGGCAATACTGTACTTTCAGCCATAATACGGCGTTTTGGAACCTTTCTGAACAGGTATTGTTGGCGCATGTGAATCAAAGCCTGGCTGAAGCTCATGCTCATTTTATGAAAGCGAAATGGGTGATTATCAGTTTGGGCACTTCATGGGTGTTTCAAGATAAGGAAACACAAAAAGTGGTTTCCAATTGCCACAAGTTGCCTGCTGCTCGTTTTGAGCGGCTTTTCCTGTCTGTGGAACAATCTGCCCAATTCCATTCCGAAATGGTCCATCAGCATCTCGATAAGCAGTTCATTTTTACTGTCTCGCCGTTGCGGCATTTGAAAGATGGTCTGCATGAGAACCAATTGAGCAAGGCTGCATTGTTGATGGCCGTCGACCAGGTGTGCAAGCAATTTGAAAACGCACATTATTTCCCCGCCTACGAAATCCTCTTGGACGAGTTGCGTGACTACCGCTTCTACAAGGAAGACATGGTGCATCCCACCGAGCAGGCGGTTCGATACATTTGGGAACGCTTTACGGACTTTGCCATTGACTCAAAGGAAGGACCAGCCATGAAAGCTGCCGCTGAATTGAAGCAAATGCTTCAGCACAGGCCGCTGTTTCCTGAAAGTGAGGCTTTCAAGAGGTTTGAGCAACTGGAAGAGAAGAAAATCAATGAGTTGAGACGGGATTTCCCTAAAATCTGCATTAATAATTTGAGCAAATAAGGGTTAATTGCCAAATTATTCGTACTTTTGCCGCCCATTCCGCGCAGGGAATGCTTTTTTCAACACTAATACATTATAATTAAATGACTGACAACGAAAGATCTGGCAAGCGTCCGCGCACCAGAAAGCCTGTTGACGAACCCGAAGTGTTCCAACAGAGGAGGTCCTTCAAGTTCTATCACCGTGACGGTGACGAGGAAGGACATGAAGAGAGAAGTTTTGGCGATAAGCCGAGAGGTGAACGCCGATTTGATGACAACCGTGGCGACCGCAGGTTCGGCGACCGTAAGTTTGGTGACCGTCCCCGTCGTCGCTTCGATGACGAACACGGTGAAGGCCGTCGTGATGACCGTCCTCGCCGCAGATTCGACGATGACGAGCGTCCACGCCGTCGTTTTGATGACGACAAGCCGCGTGAGCGCCGTTTCCATGACGACGACCGTCCGCGTCGCCGCTTTGATGCTGACCGCCCAAGGTCGCGTCGTTTTGATGATGACAAACCGCGTGGAGAGCGTCGTTTCGATGACCGCCCTCGCCGCAGATTTGATGAAGACGAGCGTCCTCGCCGTAGATTCGACGACGACAAGCCGCGTGAGCGTCGTTTCCGTGATGAGGATAGACCTCGCCGCAGATTCGACGATGACCGTCCAAGGCGTCGTTTCGAAGATGAGGAGCGTCCTCGTCGTCGCTTTGATGATGACAGACCGCGTGGCGGCAACCGTCATTTTGACGACCGTCCCCGTGGCCGCCGTTTTAAGGATGAAGAAGAACCTCGTCATGGCCGCAAGGGCTATGTCCGTGAGAAAGACCCGCTGTATGATCGCCCGAGAGCAACGGGCGAGATTCGCTTGAACAAATATTTGGCCGACTGTGGCATCTGCTCTCGCCGTGAAGCTGATGACCTCATCAAGGCTGGTTGTGTGGAGGTGAATGGTGAAGTCATTACCACAATGGGTTATAAGGTGAAGACCGAAGACAAGGTGGTTTATGGCGGCCAGACCCTCAACCGTGAAAAACTCCGTTACATCCTGCTCAACAAGCCCAAAGGTTATATCACCACTTCTGACGATCCGTATGAACGTGACACTGTCATGGAACTCGTGCAGAATGCCTGCCCTGAGCGTGTCTATCCTGTGGGCCGCCTCGACAAGCAAACTACTGGTTTGCTGCTATTTACCAACGATGGCGATTTGGCTAAGAAGCTCACCCATCCAAGCAGCGAGATTCCGAAGCTTTATCATGTCATTTTGAACAAGCCTTTGACCAAGAATGATATGTTGCGCATCGCAGAAGGCATTGAGTTGGATGATGGCCCTATTGCCGCTGATACCATTGCCTATGACCAAGACGACGACAGCAAGAAGAGCATCGGTATTGAACTTCATTCGGGCCGCAACCGCATCGTTCGTCGTATCTTCGAACATCTTGGCTATGAAGTGACTAAGCTTGACAGAGTGATGTTTGCTGGTCTCGACAAGTATAGACTGCCTCGTGGCGAATGGCGTTTCCTTACCGACCTCGAGGTGATGAATCTGAAGAAGATTTGAATTTGAACGATTCAACAAGACAATTCATCAGGGAAAACCTGAATGCCGATGTGCCGACGCTCGCCTTGAAAAAGGCGCCCGTCGGCACTGACTTTTCATTGGCATTACGTCAAATCGAGGCAAGACAGTTTCTTCGAAAGAAAGTGCCATCGTGGAGTGAGAATGAAGGCTTGCTCTTTCCTCCGCATCTCTCCATCGAACAATGTTCATCGGAAGCTAGTGCAAAGTATAAGGCAAGTCTTTTGCAAGGCCAATCTTTTGCCGATTTGACGGGCGGATTGGGCATTGACACCTATTTCATTTCACGACATTTCCAGCAAGCCGATTATGTGGAGCAACAATCTGAGCTATGCGAGTTGGCACGACATAATTTCGATGTTCTGAATGCAGACATCAAGGTGTGGAATAAGACGGCAGAGGATTATTTAAAGCATTGCGAACCAAAGGATTGTATCTTTCTTGACCCAGCTCGTCGTGATGCCTATGGCCGCAAGACCGTATCCATATCCGATTGCACACCTGATGTGATTGATTTACAAGAGAAACTTCTTCAAAAGGCTGAAAAAGTGATGATTAAGCTGTCTCCCATGTTGGACATCAGTCAGGCTTTTGGGGAATTGCATCATGTGAAAGAAGTGCATGTGGTGGCCGTCTTCAACGAATGCAAGGAGTTGGATTTCATCATGGAACGAGACTATCAAGGTGAACCACAGTTTGTTTGCGTCAATTTGTTTACTTCACAGGCCAAGTTATGTTTTACTCGGGAAGAAGAACGGAGTTGTCCAAGTCGGATTGCTGATACTGTTTTGAACTATCTCTATGAGCCCAATCCCGCAGTGATGAAAGCTGGTTGCTACAAATTGCTGGCGGAACGTTTCGATGTTCTTAAGTTGCACAAGAACAGTAACCTGTATACTTCTGAACAGTTTAATCCTAACTTTCCTGGCCGCATTTTTAAAGTGGAGGATTGGACACCTTATAGTAAAAAGATAAAGCAAACTTTGTTATCCGATGTTGCTCAAGCCAGCATAGCAGTACGCAATTTTCCACTTTCGGTTGCAGAGTTACGGAAAATTTTGAGAATTGGTGACGGTGATGCTATCTATCTGTTTGCCACTACCTTGAAAGGGGAGAAGAAGATCATTATCCGCACTAAAAAAGCCGCTTCTAACGAAACGGCTTCATTAGGGGTTTAAATAAATGATGCTTATCTTCTGTCGGGAATGCCGAACTTGGTCCACCAAGTTTGGTCATACTTTGATTTGATGGCTTTTTTCACGGTTTGGGTTCTACTTTTCAAAGTATTGAGAGCTACATGGGCTTCATCGCTCTTTTTGCGAAGCTCTTCGTGCAGCTTATCAATTTCAGCAGAGATTGCCTCCAAGCGCTTGCAGTCCTCCTCCATCTTCTGCATCACGCTTTCCTCCACCCCAGCTTCACGGCCAAGGCGTTGGTTTCGTTTTACTCCGGAAATGATGAGTTTTGACTTCTCGAGTTGGTCTTTAAAAATTTGATACATAATCCGTTGAAATTTATGCTATTGTTGGTTGTTCGTTTTCAAAATCGAACGCAAAAATAAGAAAAAAAACTTTGGTTTTTCATAAATAGTTGAAAATAAGATTATTACATTTTTAATGCGTTGATTTTCAAAGGAGTTTGTGGATTATCAAGAATTTTCCAAAATAGTAAGGATTCATTTGCGTTCATAGACGTTTTCTTTCTTTTTTCCATGGGGTTCTTCCACTTTAAGTCGGTCTATTTTGTAATTGACGACATCGTCAAGGACGATGGCGGTGCGGTAGTCCTTTTTCAATGCGGTTAGTTTGACGTTTTGCATGACCAAACCTTCGACATGGCGGACGAAGAAGCCCCAAGCAGGCAACTCCATGTGTTGCGAGAACTCGGGATAAGCCTTGGGCATCTCGAGCACTTTATCTAATTCGTCAAGACCGACATAAGCATAATGCGGATCGCCACCACCAGGGAAGACAATCTCGATGTTTTCTAAAGTAATGTTCTTTATCTTGCTGTCTTTCAGTCCAATGATGCCGCAAGGAGAAATGTTGCGAGGCAGGTCTTCGATAGGACCTTCATATTCGTAGCCTGCATCCGGCTTGGTGGCAGCTACTTCGCAATATAGGTTACGGATTGTGATGTTTTCCATGAAGCTCTGTTTATCGCGGCGCGCACCGACATTTAAATAGATGGCGTTGCCCACATTAGTGGCATAAAGCGAGTCGACGAGGATATTTTCACAGATGCCGCCGTCAACGCTTTGGATGGTGATGGCACTGCGGTAGGTGTCGTAGACAGTGTTGTTGATGATGCGAACATTCTTGAATCCGCCCGCACCCATAGTGCCGAATTTGATGCCGCTGGCACTACTGCGAGCAGTACAATTGCGTACCTCTACATTTTGGCACAACTTCTTCGCACTATGTGACTTGAGGCAGATTGCATCGTCACTGGCATCAATATAGCTGTTGGTCAACACAAAGCCGTCGCAGTCTACGATGTCGATACCATCGTTGTTCCAAAAGGCAGTACTTTGGATGCGCACATTGTTGACTTTGACGTTCTCACATTGGTCGTACATCGTGACCCAGTTGGCGGCATTGCGGAAAGTGACATTGTCGACTTCCACGTTCTTGCATTCCCTAAAAATCAGCAGCCTAGGGCGGAATCCTTCGCCCACGCGGTCGTTGCTCAGTTTGTCTTTCATAAGGCCTTTGTGCACAAGGTCGGTGCAGTTGTTGCCCAATTCCCGTCCTTGTCCTTCGATAACACCGCCGCTGTTGTAGACCCCGATAAGGCGGATGTTCTCAACGCCTTCGGCTAGGATAAGGCCATGGTCATTGGTGGCATTGAGGCGGTCATAGTCGAAGGGGTTGGTGCTGCCAACGAGCACGGCACCTTCCATCAGCTCGATGGTGACATTGGATTTGAGATGGATGCTGCCTGTCAAATAGCGGCCTACCCAAAAGCGTAGAGTGCCACCACCTTGTTCCGCAATCCAGTCGATGGCGAACTGGATGCTTCGGGTGTTCATCGTCACACCGTCGCTACGGATGCCGAATTTGGAGGCGTTGTAGGTGGGTTGTTGGCTGTCTGCGATGGCATGACCGACGCCTAACAACAAAGCTAAGAATAAGGAGATGAAGTGTTTTTTCATAGTTTTTCGTTTTTATTATAATGTCGGCGTTTCGACAGGCTCAACGACCTTAGCTTTTTGGCCAGTTGAGATCCCTGAGCTTGTCGAAGGGCCGAGATATAGTATAATAGGTCCAAGCAATCCCATAGGCTGCAAAGCTTGGTCTCGTTTGGGATGGTTGACATAGATCCAGGTGGTCGGGTTTTCCTCGCGGCTAAAGGCCTTGAGGTAATTGCCCATTGTGGTGGTCACGCGGATTTCAAGGTCGTTCTGGCCTGTATTGATGGCCTCGCTTAGGTCATATAGTCTGCGGCCAAAATATTGCACACCTAAAGATTGTCCGTTAACCAGTATTTCGGAAACGCCTTCCACCAAGCCTAAATCCAATATTGTAGAGACATTGTGCGCTGTGTCTCTACTAGAGTCAATGGTTTTTCGATAAATAATGGTGCCACAAAAATGCTGGTATTTTTCATCGTCCTTGAGGTCAAACAAAGTGTCAAAATGAGTGGTGATAGTATCATGCAAAAGACTATGGCAGAGCGTGACATCCCAATCATCAGAGAGGTCAGCAGATTGCATCGCGCCAATGATGGAATGAAGTGGTTGCCAAATTGGTAGTTTGCGGTTTTTGTTCGTCTTTTCAAACACGATAAGTATCGACTCGACAGGCCCGAGATCAAAGGTATAACTGTTATCGTTTTCAAGCGGCAAGGCAAAGCGTTTGCCCGTCTGCAAGTCCCAAATCTGGGCTTGGCGTTTGTGTATCAATTTCTTTGAAAAGGTGATTTTGGTAGAATGTGAGTTGTACCGATGGTTGTTGCTCAACAATACCATTTCGCTGTCGTCATCGGTTGTATAGCGGTTTTGCATCACATACGGGTTGGGGGTCTCGATGTCCAAATAATGCGGCAAACCCTCGGCATGCATCAGGCTATCGTACCAAGGAATAAAGCCTTCTTTGGGTGGCTCTACGAAGACGAATTGTTCCTTGTGCTGCATCACTTTTTCCATAGTGGTTTTTACAAGCGAGTCGTTCTTTTGGTGGTTATCAGGCCTGCCCAACGATTGATAAGGTATGGTGTCGATGCATAGGATTTTGCCGCCTGTTTCCACAAGATGCAATAATTGCTTAGCAGTTTCGGGATGGAGGCTTTCCACATCAATAAGTAGTAAAGTATTGTATTTTCTTTGGTTAAAGCAGAAGTTGCCTTTCTGGATGGACGATTGGTTGAGAATGTTCTCGCTCACGTAGTCCACACCGCCACCGCATTTGTTGATGGCTTCCCAAATGAGGGTCTTATAAGGTGCGCGGGTGGTGTTGGGGAAAGGCTCGTTCTGCATCCCTATGGTGCTCCACATGTCGTTTTCGGGGTTGAGGATGGCGATGTCGGCATAATAGGTGCCGTGTTGTAAAGCGTAGGAGAGACGTGCCTTGTATTCGTTGTATAGATGGAAATAAGGCCACCAATTATTGTTCTCGCTGTAATACGCGCCGTAGCGCACCCAGCCGGGGAATGGCGCTTCGAGATTGGGCGAGTAGTTGAAGCCATGAAAGACACTGTGTGTCACGCCCGACATGGCCGATTGGTCACCGCCAATCTTCAATTGTTCAAGGCTCATATTGAACACAGTGTAGGTGTTGGTCATTTCTTCGCAACTGATGGTGCGATTGCCAGAGAGATGGGCTGCCGATGACACAAACTTGTTGACCATAGTGTAGGCGCGACCACGGCGATAGTCGGTCTCCGACATTTCCTCGCCAGGCTTGTGGCGTAGCCAGTTGGTGGTCCACGACTCACCTTCGGGGATGTCGTAACCCATGGCATTCTCCAAGGGATAGAAACCGCGGCCATAGGCTTGGGCACGAGCTTTCACACCGAGTTGATGGCACCAATCAAGGTAAGTATTGGTGAAACGCTCCTGCATCAATTGGGCCTTGAAATCCTCGAAGTCGTAACGGGCACGTTGGATTTCCTTTTGGAAGTCTTTAGTCACGGGGACTATAGGATTATAGTTGAGCGCACTACCCATCGAGCCTATTTTGAAAAGGATGAAAGGCAGCCATTCAGCGATGTCGTAGCCGTAACGTTTTTGGAACTCTTCGGCCATATCGTTTGTCCAGTTGGCACCTTCTAACTCCATACTGTCGGTAAACAAGGCGCGGATGTTGCCTTTCAGCGGTCCAATTTGCGCCTCTATCTTGTCCGACATGTTATAAAGGTAGCGGTTAACTGCTTCAGTGTTGAAATGGTCGAGCACCGGACCCGCTGCGCCAGGTGCCCCATTAATGACCTCAAGGAATCCGTTGATTTTCACCAAAGCAGTCAAGGTGTATTCTCCTTCAGGGACTTCGATAGAGAAAACGCTGTCAAGTTGAGGTCCCTGAGCCTGTCGAAGGGCCGACCAAACCGTAATCCCATCTTCAACGTTTGAAGCGGGATTCGGATAAAGCTTCAGCATTATTAATTCTTTAGTGTTATCCTTATATGGCGAACTCACCTTGGGCATAGCCTTGACGCAGAGGCTGTCGCGGATAATAGTCAAAGTCGTTGGACCTGTCACTGATTCCGCATAGTTGACCACGATTTGCGCCCGCTCATCTTCCTCAAGGAACTCAGCACCGAATGGCCAGCCCGAACCTACGAGGAGATCGCAGGTCATATCGAGTTGTTTGGCCTCGTCGAAACACACTTTGAGCATATCAATCCATTCGGGACTAAGCCATTGCAGCGAAGGCTTTCCGATGCTGTCACAATAACTTGGAAAGGCAATGGGGTTGATTTCCACACCGCCGATTCCAGCTTGTTTGAGGAGCCGCAATTCACGAACCAGTTCTTCTGCCTCCACCTTGTCGCCGTTCCACCACCAGCGCACAAAAGGATGGTATTGCGAAGCAGGCTGCTGAAACTCGGCATACAATTGTTCTGTGCTTAGCCCTTCGTTTTTGGGTTGGCATTGGCAAAGGAAAAGCACAAATCCTATCAAAAGGAAAAGCGGTTTCTGTCGCTTCATGGATATTTCTATTGGATAATGCAGCAAAAATAGGAAAAAACTCGTATTTTTGCGCCTCAATTTCATAATTCGAGAAGTTCAATAACTTATTGC
>JAEEGK010013617.1_pt1 | contig 18300 bp, 10 predicted proteins | sample 8958771 | NCBI WGS metagenome assembly JAEEGK01 (sample SAMN16246547, study PRJNA631951) | gut metagenome | biome: gut microbiome; feature: rumen; material: SC-attached | host: Bos | place: Iran: Karaj | collected 2018-10
AAAGCTTCTTGCATATCAAAAAATAAAGCGGGAAGTAATTTAATTTCATCATAATTTAAAAGATTAGATTCTTGAATAGATTTCATTGAATTCACAAATTTTTTACTTTCTAATAATTCTTGAATTCTTTCAGCATTATTTTCTAATATGGGATTATTAAATTTATTATTTATTTGAATTGATTGTTTATTATTATCATTATTATTGATTAATAGATTAGTATTTGATTTCATTTTTTTTAATTTATATTATTTAATTTTAATTTAAATTGAAAAAAAATTATTTTTAAATTAATTTCATATATAAGTAAAATAAGAAAATTAAAATCAAATTGAAATGGAACCAAAAAAACCAGAAATTAAAAAATATAAAATTAAAACATTTATAAAATTTTTTAAGGATTATTTGAAGAAAATTAATCAGACAGAAAAAATTAAAAATATAAAAGAAGAAATTAAAAAAGCAATATCAATAACATCAAAATTAGCTGAAAAAAATTTATTTAGTTCAAACCATATTATTTCATTAGGAATGGTTTATTATTGTTTTGAAAATGAGAAAATATATGATGAATACTATTTTAATGAAATTAAAAATCCTTTCCTTAATATAATTCATCAAGAATTAAATGATGAAATTCCAAATTATTCAGATTTTCAAAAAAAAATTGGTAATATTTCACATCAAACTAAAATTATTTCTTATATTTCTGGAAGGTGTAGTGAAATATTAAATCAAACAAATTATTTACAAAATTTTATGTTTTTAATTATTAAAAAGGAATTTGATATAAATGGGAAAAATTTATTATATAAAGTACTAAAAACAATAAAAAAGGAAATTCCTTCAAATTTAACTTTTGAAATTTTTCAAAAAATAATTGCAAATATTGATCTTTCTATGGAAGTTTTAATAAATTTTCCAGAACAATTATATATTATATTAAACTCCGAAATAAAAGAAGTAAAAATGGAAGAAATAAAAGAAAAAGAAAAAGAAGAAAAAAAGGAAGAAATAAAAGAAGTAAAAATGGAAGAAATAAAAGAAAAAGAAAAAGAAGAAAAAAAGGAAGAAATAATAGAAGTAAAAAAGGAAGAAATAATAGAAAAAGTAAAAGAAGTAAAAAAGGAAGAAATAAAAGAAGATATAAAAGAAGAAAAAAATATTGTTGATGAAAAAAATGAATCAAATAAAAATGAATCGTCAAAAAAAGAAGAAAGAGAAGAAGAAGAATCAAATAAAAGTACCTTAACAATAAATAATGAAAAATTTTATAATCAAATGAATGAATTAAAAGAAGATATGGAGAATAAAATTTCAAAAATACAAACAGAAATGAATAAAAATGTAACAGAATTAAATGATAAAATTAATCAATTACTTATTGATAGAAAAAATGATAATAAAAAAATAATTCAATTAGTAGATGAAAATTGTAAATTAAAAGAAGATATATCTACTTTAAAAGAAAAAGTAAATAAATTAGTATATGAAAATTCAAAATTAAAAGAAAAATTAAATAAATTATTAGATGAAAATTCAAAATTAAAAGAAAAAGTAACAATATTAAAAGAAAATATAAATCAATTAGTAGATGATAATTATAAATACAAAGAAAAAGTAAATAAATTAAAAGATGAAAAATCTAAATTAAAAGAAGAGGTATCTACTTTAAAAGAAAAAATAAGTAAATTAGTAGATGAAAATTCAAAATTAAAAGAAAAAGTAAATAAATTAGTAGATGAAAATACTAAATTAAAAGAAAAAGTAAATAAATTAGAAAATAAAAATGTTGAAATGAAGAATGAACTTAATGCATTATTCAGAGGGCATTTAAAAGTAATATTTAAATTAATATTAACCAATCAGCAACTTGTAATAAAAATTATTGCTCTTGAACGTTTAAGAAATTTTTTTACTCAGGATTATTTGAATAGAGATTCTAATTTAAGGGAACTATATGAAGGGAATAATCAAAATAAAGATAATAATAATAAAGAAAATAAAAAGAAATAAATAAATAAGAAAAAAATTTTAAAATTAATTTTTATTATTATTCATACAATAAATAAAAATTATATTTTTAAATCTTTCAAAACATTATCATTAAAATTTAATTTATTTTAAAATAATTGAAAATTTAATCTTGATAAAAATACATAATTTCATAAAAACCAATTTGATAAAAAAGAATATCTTTCTTTATTATCTAAAAATGATTTTTTAATTTTATCATTAAAATATAAAATATATGGTTCAATTATAAATAATTTAAAATTTTATATTATTTAAAAAATTAAAATATAACATATTTTAAAAAATAAAATTAAAATATTTTTTTGGAATAAAAATGTCAAAATCAATGCCAATAAGAAAGATATTTGGAATTGAATCATCACCTGATGGTTTCATATCAAATTTTTCTTTAGAAGAAGAAAAAAATAAAATAGCAAAAGATTCATACCACTTACATAATGAAATAGCAATTTTAGTAAAAGCATCTCGAAAATTGAATAATCCTTGTCCTGAATGGGATACTTTTAAACAAAAAAATGAATCTTTAATAATTAATAATTTAATTGATTTTATTTCAACAATTAAAAATGAAATTGAAGCTAAAGATTTATTAAATTTGTATATTTTTACAAATGAAGTATTTGAAATTGAGTCTTTAGAAGATGGAAATATAATTGAACAAATTGAAATTAAATATTTTAAAAATGATTATTCTAATTATGAAAATAATACTACTGATATTATTAAAATTATAGGATTATTATTTAATAAAATAAATAATAAAAATTTTAAAAAATCAAAAAACGGAAGATTTTTAAGAATTATTTTAATTACTGATGAAAATTCTAATCCTATAAAAATTGATAATTTAATTTCTGTTATGAAAACTTTTAGTTCTTCAAACAGAAATTATGAAAATGCTGTTTTGAATATTCTTACTATTGAAGAATGTGAAAATATTAAAAATTTAAAAAATGATGAATTATATAAAAAAATATGTGATAATTCAAATATAAATGATTCAATAGATATTTCTAATAATGAAATAAATGAAATTTATGATATTATTAAATATAAAGATAAAAAATTTTATAATGAAGTTGAAGAAATTAATTCAAAAAATATTGATTATTTAAGTAAAGATGTATTAAATAAATTTATAGGACATTTTGATGAGAGTTATATTGACATTCAAAATTTAAATAATGCAATATTAAATAATTTATCTCTTTTAAATGAGATTAAAAATCATACAAAAAAAAATAAAATACAAAATGAAATTCGTGATGAAGTAATTGAAAAAAATTTAATAAATAAAGTAATTGAAAAAGTAAAAGGAATTGTTCAAGAAAATAAAAATGATATTAATGATTGGGAAAAAGATTTTAAAAAAGCTATTTCTGATTCACAAAAAAATATTGAAGATTTAAAATCAGAATTTAATATTAATTTAGATAATGATTATTGGAATAAAAAATATGATTTTATTCAACATAAAATTGAAAATATTGAAAATTTTAACAATAAAATTATAAATATTAATTCATTTCTTGATTATGTTAATGATGAAATTTCAAAAAATGCTGAAAAGGCAATTGAATCACCACAATAAAAAAATATTATTTTTTTAAAAAAAACCATTATTTAAAAATATTTTTTAAAATATTTTTTTTCTCAATTTAAAATAAATTAAAAAAAAGATAATTTATATGAATTAAACATAATTTATAAAAAATCAAAATTAGATTTGTAAATTAGGATCAATATCAAAATCACTTTTCTTTTTATTTTCAATCATCATTTTTTCAACATCTTTATCATTTAAAATACTATTAACTTCATTAGTAACAAAATTATAAAATTCACAATCAATTTTTGAAGGATTTTTATTTTGATATTCACTACCTTCATAATTTTGAGCAATTTTAAGAAATTTCCAAAACATATCTTCAGCAAATTTTTTAGAAACCATATTAATAATACTTTGAGGAATAAAACTTATTTTAGGATTAATATTACATAATCCTCTAACAATAACTTGTTCCATATTAATAATTCTAATTTCAAAACCAAAAATTAAAATATCACCTCTTACAAATTTATCTGTATTTGTTTGTTTAAATTCTCTTTGAAAAATATTAGAATCTTTATTTATTCCTCTACATAAAATTAATATTGTTCCATTTTCTCTTAATCTATTTATTCCAAAACCATAAACTAAAAAATCTCTATTTTTAATAATTGGAATTTCTACTATCATATATACACATTTTTTTGCCTTTCCAGGTTGATTTAAAGTTTCACTTACATGACAATAAGGATACCATTTTTTGTAATAATTAACTTCATATATTAAAGATAATAAATGTATTAAATTTACTTTTATTTCTTTTTCAAAACGTAATGTTATTGTATTTCCTGTTATTCTAGTTGCAAAATTTAATATACTTCCACTCACTTTTTCATATCCTTCTTTTTCATTTACTTCTTTTAAAAAGAAATTTATTACTTTTTCTTCAAAATTTAATAAATTTTGAAATGATGATGATTTTGCATTTAAAATTTTTTGCTTTAAAAGAGTGTTTTTATTTATTGTTGATAGGAAAATAAATAATTCTTCTTTATAGTATTTTGTTAATGTTTCATTCATTTTTTTTTGAAATTCTTTTTCTTCTTTTTCTTTTTGTTCTTTTTCTTTTAAAAATGAAGTTATTAATTTTAAATATTGGTTATTTTTTTTCTTCTCATCTTCTTGATTTTTTTTTTTAATTTCTGATAATGAAATATTATTATTATTGTTAAATATTTCTTTTTCAATATTGTGATTTTGTTTATATAATTCAGGAATTATTTTAAATATTGGATCTTTAGAATATTTTCTCATTATTTCATCAGGTAAATTTATTAGGAATATATATGAATCATCAATATATTTTTGATTTAGAAAATTAGTAAAATATTCTTTTTTAATTTGGTTTATTTTTTGGTTTAATAAATCCATTTTTTTTTCTTTTATTTATTTAATCATTTCTTAATTTATAATTTTTACTTTATATTTTAAAAATATGATTGAATAAATTTATATAAATAAATATTAACAAATCTTTATAAAATTATATAAAAAATAATATCATTGTTTTAGAATACGTTTAAAAAAAAGGATTTAATAAATCATATGTATAAACAATTTTATACATCATTTCTATTCATTTTTTTTCATTTTTATAGGTATTTTTTTCTTTTTTAAAGGATGAATTTGAGGAATATTAGTTAAACCATTTTTTAAAGGTTTTAAAAAATTACCAATTAAAATAGAACTTTCATTCTCTTCTATTTTTTTTTTTTCTAATAAAAATTTATCATAAATACTTTTTTCCTTATTTTTTTCAAAACTATAGTTTTTATATATACTTCTTTTTATAGAATAAAAACTTGGATTTTGAGTATTCATTAAATTTTTATAAAAAGCATTTTTTGGGTTAATTTTATTCCTAAATTCATATGAATTATTTTGATTTGGAATACTACCAAACTGAAATTTATCATTCATATTATTTTTTTCTTCTAAAGAAATTTGATGATTTTTTGAATTATTTAAATTATCTTTTGATAAATTTAAACATAACTTTTTTTCCTTTTTTTTATTTTGTGATTTAGTAAAATATTTTTGAATATTATTATTAATTTCATCCATTTTTTCACCTAAAATATGAATTTTATTATTTAAATCATCTTTTACCGTTGATAAATTTTTTTCATTATTTTTAATTAATTCTAATAAATTATTTTCATTTTTATCATTATTATTATTTTCATTTATTTCTTTAAAATTATTTGTAGAGTCTGAATTATAATCAATTGAACTACTTTTATTAGAATTTTTTGAAGATAGAATACTTGAAGTATTGTTTTCTTCTTTAATATTTTGATTAATTGATTTATTATTAATATTATCTGCATTTTGTGTACTTATTATATTTAAACTTGAAAAATATTTTGGTGTAGGTAATTTTTTTGATGATAAATTATAACCTAATGAATCTGCTTTTATTTTTTTTTCATCTTCTTTAAATTTTCTTATTGATTTATTTGTTAAAGAACGCATTTTTAATCTTGATTTTATAGTATTTTTTGCCCCTTCCATTTCATTTATTATACCTTTTATATTTTCATCTTCATTTTTTGAATTTTTTTTATGTGAATTTATTAAATTTAATATTAAATTATTTATTTGACTTCTTGTAATTTCATTTTTATTTATATTTTTTTTATTATGTAATTGATTTATATATTTTATTATAGTTATTAAACTTGATTTTAATAATTCATATTCATTTGTTATAAATTTTAAATCATTTTTATCATTTTCATTATTTAAACTATTATTCAATTCATTTATTTCTTTTTTAAAATTTATTTTATTTGACTCAAATTCAATTTTTGTTTTTTGAATATCATCTTTTAATTCTGTTATTTTTTGATTTTGAAAAGTTTTTAATTCATCTATTTTTAAATTCATAAAATCAAAATTTGTTTGTTTTAAAGCATTAATTTGTCTTGATAAATCATTATCTAAATGTTCAATTTTATCTTTAAATTCTTTTAATACTATTCCTTGTTTTTTATTATAATTATCGAATTGTAAAAATTGATTAAATGTATATTCTAAATATTCTCTTAAATTTTTATATTTACAAAAATCACCTATTTTACCTGGAAGCATTAAATTATTTATAAAGATTTTATCGTATTTAAAACAAGCATTACTTAAATCTTTAATTAAATTATTAATTCTTAAATCATGAGAAGTTAATAATTCATTCATTTTTTCTATTTTTTGTACTAAATTATCAATTTTATCATTTTTTGCTAAACAAGTATTTGTTTTTGTGAATAAATCATTTTCTTTTATTGTGATTCCTTTTATTTCATTTTCTAAATCATTTACATATGTGAACATTCTATTATCGTAGTTAATAAATTTTTTATTTAAATCATCTTTAAAACTTGCCATTTCTTTTGTTATTTCATTTTGAAGAAAAATATGAATTGCAATTTTTTGTTCTTTTGAAAATATTTTATCTATGCTTTGATATAAAGTTTCATCCATATTAAATAAATCTTTTTCTATTGAATTATCATAAAGTGACATAATAGTTGTTAATTATATAATTTTTTTTAAAAAGTAATATATTATATATATTATTTTTATATTTTTTTCATTGTAATTTTATATTTTAATTTGATATAATTTAAAAAATATAAAATATGTTATAAAAATTAATTTTGAAATTATTAATTGTTTATTGATATTGTAGAGAAAAATTATCTTTAATTTGTTTTTTATATACTTTTATAAAATCTATTTCTTCTTTTTTAAAATTAGAAATCAATGGATTTTCATTATTATTTTTTTCATCATTATTATTATTATTAATATTCAAATCATTATTTATATGAAATAATGTGCTAAATCTTCTTCGACCATATTTAAATACAGTTTTATACATTTTTCTTCTTTCTTTTTCATTATCATTAATATTTCTAGAATAATTATTTTTAAGTGAATCAATCATATTTTGTATAATTTTATCATGTTCAATTTGAGCTAAATTTTCTTTATGATTTAATTTTTTAGTTCTAATTTTATAAATAGTTTTATTAATATCTTTTTTAATATCTAATAAATTTTTGTTAATATCAGTTTTTAATCTTTTAGATAATTTTTCTTTTAAATTTCTTCCTTTAGATTCTTTTTTATTGGAATCCAAATTAATAGTTTCATCTTTTATCTTATAAAAACCATCTTCTTCATTTATTCTATCAGTAAGAGAAATTTTTTTAAAATTATTACCAACATTACTTTGAAAAAAATATGAAGGATCTTCATTAATTAATCTCTTTTCTTTTATAGATAATTTTTTTTCTAATATTTTATCTTTTAATTCTTCATTATTTTTCATTGAATCAATATCAATTAACATTTTATATCTATCATGTGCTTCTCCATTTTCAATTTTATCAAATCTAAAAATTGAATGAAATTTAATTGATTGATTTAAATTATGTTTTCCTGATAAGTAATCTAATGTTTTTATATTAAATGATGAATTTTTTGCTTCAAATTCATTACACATATCATATGATTCCATTTGAATTATTTTGTTTATCTTTAATTTTAGTCTTCTCATATCGTTTAATTTTTTTATTTTATTTAATAGATAAATTTTTTTCTTTTTTGAATTTTCTCTTATTTCATTGAATTTTTTCTCTTTTTCTTTATATTGTTCAATATACATTTCATTTTTTTTATTAAGGATTAATTTTTTATTTTCTTGTGCTAATAGTATTTTTTGGTCTAAATTTAATCTTTCATTTTTACTATATTTTAAAGGAGTTATCTTTTTATAATTATTATTATTATTATTTATTTTTCTTCTTATTTTGTTATATGTAAAATTTGTTTCTAAAGTTGAATTTGGAGTATAAAAAGATTGTACTGTAGAAGGTGTAATATTTTGATATGAAACAATATGACTATTTTCTCTTGTTCTTGTTCTTTCTGATGTTTCTGTTGTTAAATAAATTTGTTTTATACTTCTTCTTATTTTTAAAGGTTGTTTAAAATTTTGTTGCGTTTGAATAATTTGATTAAAAGATGAATTTATAATATTTTTTTGATTTTGACTTTTTGTTAACATTTATTATTTTTGTTTTTTAATTAAATTTTATAATTAATTTTTTAAATTAGTTAAAATATTCTTATCATTACAAGTTACTTTACAATTTTTATTTATTTCTGAAAAAATTTCTTTAATATTTGCTTTACTTATATTAAATTGTGATATATCAAGTTCTTCTAAAGAAGAACATTTATAAAACATAAAACTCATATTAACTACATTTTCAGTTTTAAAATTACCTAAATCTAATTTTTTCAAAGAAATACAATTTGAAAACATTTCTTTCATATTAATTACATTACTAGTATTAAATTGTTTTAAATCAACATTGATTAATGAAGAACAAGAAGAAAACATGTGATTCATAAATATGACATTATTAGTATTAAAACTAGATAAATTAACTTCATTTAATAATTCACATTCACTAAACATATTACTCATATTTGTTACTTTTTCTGTTTTAAAATTACTTAAATCTAATTTCTGAATTGATGAACAATATGAAAATAAATGACTCATGTTAATTACATTACTAGTATTAAAATTGGATAAATCTAAACTATTTAATAAAGAACAATTAGAAAACATATGATTAATATCAGTAACTTTATTAATGTTAAATTTTGTTAAATCTAATAAAAATAAAGATGAACAATTATAAAACATATAACTCATATCTGTTACATTACTTGTATTAAAATTTAATAGATCTATATTATTTAATTGAGTACATTTATAAAACATACATTTCATATTATTTGATAAATTAGTTATAAAATTTGTTAAATCAATATAAATTAAAGTTGTACATTCATAAAATAAATTACTCATATTTTTGATAGGTTTATTAAATATAATTTTTAAAGTATATTCACCTTCTTTTTCAAATTTATAATCAAATGAAAAATCAATTTTCATTCCATTTAAAAACATTTCACATGAATTTTCAATTTCATTTTTATTATCATTATTACAATTAATAAATTGAATTTTATCATCTAAATCATTTTTTGTAATATTATAAACCGCAATTATATAATTTAAATTATTATCAGGTTGAATAAATTTATTAATATCAAAATTAAAAGTATTTTGACTTTTTAAAGTTTTTTTATCAAAAAATTCAGTTTTTAAAATTTGTGTAGAAAAAATAGTTTCAGAAATATTAGTTAAATTATCATCAACAATTTCTTTATATTTTCCTAAATAAAATAAATGAATTTCATAATAAAAAAAATTATCTTTTTCTTTAATATCAATATCCAAAACTTCAAAACTTGAAAAAGGAAAAAATAATATTTCATCTTCAGAAAAAAAAGAATAATCTTTAATATTTGCATTTGATGCATTATTTTTATCAATTTCATTTCCTTTTTCAATTATATAAAAAGCATAATTTTCATTATCATTTAATGTTTTACTTTTCATATATTCAAAAGCAATATTTTCATTATTTGTAGATGAAAAAAAACTATTACAAAAACAAATACAACCTGGTAAATTTTCTTGTTTTTCTTTTGAAAATTTTTTTATCATTTCTATTTCATTATCATTTATTTTTGCACCTCTAAATAATAAACTATTAAAAAAAGGAGATATTGCATTTAATTTTAATCCTTCATATAATACTTTTGTATAAGTATCATAATCATCTCCTAATCTTCTTATTAAATAATTATTCATTTCTGAATAAAAATATGATTCTAAAGAATAAACTCTTAACCAAAATTTAGATATTATTTCAATTGGAATTTCTGTTTTTATTAATGTTTGATTTATTAAATTTGATAAATGTTGACTTGATGAAAATTTATCTAAGAGAAATATATTAAATTTTAATATTTCATCTTTATTTGGAATATTTATTAAATTTTGATAATATAAAGGTAATTTTAAATCATCTTTATTATTTATATATTGAAAAGTAAAATAAGGATCTTCTTTTGAAAATTTTGTCAAAGGAATTTTTTTTGGTGTATATTTTTTTTGTAATTTTATTTCATTTAATATTGATTGAAATGATGAGAATATTAAATTTTTATCATAAAAATAATATTTTGAATATTCATTATTTTCTATTAACTTGTTATTTTGAGAAAATATTAATATTTCTGGAATTATTTTTAATGTTCTTATTGAGTTTTGTAACATTTGAAAAAAATTTTTTATTAATGTTTCATTTATTATAACAATTGTTTTTTGAAAAGAAATTGATGTCATTTTTTCAAATGCTTCTTTTATATTTTTAAAAGGGAAAATTACTATATTTTGAATTGAATCTATTTGATTTTGATAACTTAAATTTTCATTAATATCAATATTTAAATCAATCCAAATTAAATTTATAGTTTCATCATCATTCATTTTAAATAAAAAATTAAATATATATACAAATTCCAATAAAAAAAAGTGAAAAATTTATAAAAAATAATAAATATTCTATCAAGAAATTAAATTTATTGTTTTTTGAAATTTTTTTTCCTAAATTAAATTAAATTTTAAATTATATAATTCATAAAATAAAAAAAACTTTCTTATTAAATGAATTATATAATCAATAATTATTTATTTAAAAATTATTAAAAAAATGAATTCAACAAAAATAATATCTCCAGAATCTAATAACATTTCAGAAACAACAATTCTTCAAAATAAAAACAACCTAATATCAAATTATCCAGATTTAATGATGAATACAGAATTTGACGAAAATATATATTTCACTCATTTTTTTAATACTTTCCAACATTTAGAATATGAAAACAATAAAACAATAGAATTTCCATTTTTACTAGTAAAAGAATTTAATTATGGATACTTTGAAGAAATAAAAATAATAAAAGAACCAAATATATTATCTATAAATACAATAACAGGACATATAAAAAAATTTCAAAACACATCAGATTCAATTTTTAAAAAAAACTTTATAGATAATATCCTAATATATTCTGAATCAATAGGAATTGAAAAAACAAATAATTTATTAATTCCTGCATTAGCAAGAATAGTTGATGAAACTTTAGATATAAAAATTCGTTTTTTAAAAATTTTAATTCCTTTTATTGATATTTTATCATCAAATGGTGATTTAGGATATAAAATATTAAAATATAATATTATGAATATAATAGATGAATTATATCATCCTAGAAGTTTTGAAATTGAAGATGAAGAAATGAAAAAATTACTTTTTGAAAATTTATTAAAAGTTTCTAAAGCAATTATTCCAAAAGATAAAGGAAAAGATGATATGATTTTAAAATTAATTTTATCTTTTGTAAGTGATGTTAATGATAGTTCAAAACATAGTGAATTATGTATTAAATTAATACAAAATTTATGTGAAGATTTTGGAGAAAAAATAAGTGAAAATTATTTATTACCTCAATTAAATTTTTTTTCAGATGATAAAAGAGAAAAAATAAGAAAATATGTTTTATTATCTTTACCAAATATATGTGAAGTAATATCTTCTGAAATGATAAAAACTACTGTTTATAATATTATTAAAAAATTATCAAATGATTTACTTTGGCAAATTAGAAAATGTTGTGTTGAAATAATTCCTAGTGTTTTAAAAAGTTTTAAAGAGAAAAGTTTTCATAATTTAAATTTAGTTATAACTGGAACAAATGCAAAACCATTTTTAGAAATAATAGAAAAATTAATTTCAGATAATCAAAAATATGTTCGCAATACAATAATAAAAAAAATAGGAGAAATAATTTGTCATTTAGATAAAGATGAATTATCAATTAAATTATTTGATTATTATAAAGAAACACTTGATGAATATTATTCAAATAAAGATAAATTAAATAATAATAATGGTAATTTTACACATTTTAATATTGATGACTTATTATATGATTATGCATATAATTTTCCTTCAGTTCTTTTTTGTTATGGCTCATCTTTTTGGCCAAAATTAAGGAATTTATATTTTAATTTGTGTAATGAAAAAGATTTAAGAATTAGAAAAAGTATTATTTCTTCTTTTCATGAAGTTTCTACTATTTTAGGTAAAGAAATAACAGAAAATGAATTATTAACAATTTATGATAAATTTTTAGATAGTGATGAAAAAACTGAAAAAAATCTTTCTTTAAGAAATTTACCTAAAATATTAAATAATGTTAATAAAGAAACTAAAGAAAAATATTATAAATATTTTGAGGCTGTTTCTATTTTTCAAAATAATAATAAGAATAAAGTTAGAAATTTTAATTTTATTAATTGGAAAAATAAATTAGATGTTGCTGAAAGTATTTTATGTTATTTTAATTTATATGAAAATGAAGTAATTTATCAATCAATTTTTCCACAATGTATTACTTTTTGTTTAGATAATATTTATCAAGTAAGAAAAGTTAGTGCAAAAGTTTTAGGTAGTTTAATAGTTTATTTATATAATGAAAATTTTAAGAAAGATAAATTAAATGAAGTTATTAAAACTTTTGCTTTTCATAAAAAATTTCAAAATAGAATCACTTTTGTTAAAATGTGTAAAATATTTTTAATGAATTATCATATTTATTCTGAAATTGTTAAAGATATTTTGATTAAGATATCAAATGATCAAATTAGTAATGTTAGAATTGCAATTTGTAAAATGTTAAAAAAAATTGTTATTAATGATAAATGTCCTTGTAATAATGATGAAGATATCTATAATATTTGTAAGAAATTATATGATAAAAATTCTAAGTCTATAGTTAATATTTTTCAAGGAGTTACTAAAATTAAATTTGATAATTTAGATAATAACAATAATAAATTTAATGAAAAATTTGATGGTAATTTTGATTTCTTTGAAAAAGAGTTTAATATTGACCTTTTATCAATTTAATTTTTAAAAAAATGTCATTTAATAATTAGAGAGTAAATAAATAAGAAAGAAAAGTTATTTCTACAATTCTAATAAATAGTAATTTAAATTAAATATTAATATATTTTTTTTCAAATAAAAAATAATGAAAAAAATAAATTAAAAAGAATGTTATATAAATCAAAATCACAAGCAATTTATAATAATATAAAAAGAAATACAAAAATAAATGAAATAAATGATTTTTATTCTGTTGTAATAAATGCAATCAATCAAAATAATGATAATATAGTAAATAAACAGGAATGTATTGAAAAAATTCTTCAAATAAAATCATCTAGAAGAAATGAAAATAGGAAAAATAAAATTAATATAAATTCATTATTAAATAAAGAAAGAACAAAAATAAAAAATAAATTATTACAATTTTCAAATTATGAAAATAAAAAAGAAGAAATGAATAATAATAATAATTCAGATATAAAAATATTAAATCAAAATAATTCTCAACCAGAATTATTATCAGAAGTTCAAAAAAAAGAAAGTAAAAAATAATATTATATAATAAATTAAAAAAAAATAGTAAATCAAGAAGAAAAAAAAAATCAAAAACCAAAAAAAGAAGTATTAAAAAGATATAATACATTTAAAAGAATAAAAAATTATTTAGAAAGTAATAACATTCTTTTATCAGATTTTATACAAAAAAATCCTTTTCAAGAAAAACCATTTCAAATAAGAAATTCATCTGAATTTTTAGATAGTGTGAAATTTTCAAATTATGATTTTGTAAATCAAGCATTAAATCAAAATAAAAATTTTTTATTTTCATTTGATTATTTTGGCCAAACTGCATTTCATTGGAGTGCAAAATTAGGAGATTTAAAAATGTTAAAAATACTAATTTCAAAAGGAAAAAATTTAAATATTAAAGATAATAAAGGAAGAACTCCGATTTATTTTGCAGCTTTAAATAATAATTTAGATTGTGTTAAATTTTTATATGAAAATGGAGGAAATGTTTTTATTGAAGATAATAATGGAAAAAAACCAGTTGATGTTACTAATGATATTAAAATTAAATATTATTTAACTGATATAATGGATATTCCTTATAATAATCCTTTTATTAAAAGAAGTATTGCTAGAATTTTAAAATTTAGAGAAGATAAAATTACTAAAAAAGAAATGAAAAATAAATTTTTGAAAGATAATATTTTCGAAAATAAAATAAATAAAAAAATTGATGAAAGAAATGAATAAAAATAATCTTTTTAAAATATAATTTTTTATTTAATAAGATAATTAATTTATTTTAAATTTCATCATCATTTAATATTAAATTTGTAATTCCATTTTCAATTTTATATTCTCTACCACAATTATTACATTTTAATATTCCATCTTCAATAATAATTTCATATAAAAGATTATTTATATAATCTAAAAATTCTTTTGATTTTTTTTGTTCTTCTGTTAAATTTTCTGGATCACATTTTAATGGAATATTTAAATCATTACATGCACTTTTTAATCCATTCCAATCGATTTTTTGAATAAATCTAATTAATGTTTCTTCATTATATTCATGTGATACATTTATTATTTTTGTTGCTATTATTTTTAAGGGATAATTATTAATGGAACATCCTTTTTTATTACACATTAAGATATTATGTGTGTATAATTTCATTTTTGTAGAAATGAAATATATTTTTTTTTAATTATTATATATTAATAATGATTATAAATAATAATATTATATTTATTATAATAAAATATTATTTGATTAATAATTTATTGAACATATTGTTTTAAATGATATTATACATTATTTTTAATTTCTAATCTTTGATAATAATATAAAATATTATTAAATTAAGAAAAGCGTATTTTTTACTTGTAATAATAATTAATTAAAAAGAATATATTTTAATGATATTTTATTATATCATATATTAATTATTAATTTAAATTATAATAAAAATATTATTTGATAAGCAGTCCAAAAAAATGATTTTAAATATTATTAAATATTTTAATTAAAAAATACAGAACATATCATTATCATTCCTTCTTTAGAATATATCCTAAAAACAAAAATCAATGCATTTTATTTATAAATTTAAAAAAAATAATTACAATATATTTAATTTAATTTCTAATTTAATGAATACTATTTATTTTTAATATTTTGCATAAATTTATAATTATTAAAAATGTTTTAAATTTATATTTTTGTTTTAAATAAAAATTTTATTATTATTATCAAGATAAGGATTTTATTAAAATAAAATATATCTTTTTTTTTCTTATGATATTGATTAATATATTAAAAACAAAAAATTATATTTTTATTCTCTTATTAATAATTTTTGTGTAAATAATACTCTTTTGAATTTCTTTATATTTAGATTTATTAAATAAAGAATATTTAATAAAAAATAAAAATAAAAAAAAAACAATTTAAATTCAGAACATGATTTATTAAAATGATATTACTATAAATATAAATATAAATACATATTATATGAAAGATTAGATATTATTCTTTATATTATTTTTTACAAAATCATATTTATTTAAATTGAATGTCAAAATATATAAAAAAATTATTAAAATATTATTACTTCACTACTTAATATGTATCAATTTTTTTAATCCTAACTTTCGTCATAGAATGAATGTTAAAATTATTTTTAAATATAAATAATCCTTTTTAATTAAAAAAACCAATTAAAAAAAAATAAAAATGAATGATAATTTTTTGATAATTGATTTTTTATTTTTTTAAATTATTGTATTAACAAAGATAAATAAATTTCTTAATATATTCAAAATGAAGAGAACATCAAGTACAATAATTCAAAATACCAAACGAAATAGTTTACTAAAAATAGATAAAGATAATATAGAAAATTTAAAAATGTTAACAGGTGAATTAGATGATGAAGATTTGGCTTTACTAAGAGAAAAATATAATGAAAAAAAAGAATTATCAGAAGCAGCAAATTTTGTAAAAGATTTTGTAAATGAATTAAAAGAAGGAATGAAAGATAATTATGATGAATATAATTTTTTAAAATTGAATACTCATATAATATCTCCAAAATATAAAAAGAATAATAAAAGTGATATGATATTAAAACAATATATTCAAAAAGTCTCATTAGGTGAACATATATATGACAATAGTAATAATTTATTTACTAAAAGATCTAAACATTCAAAAAAATCTAAAAAATCAAAACATAGTGCAAGTGGTTCGGGTGATGAAGGTATTTATTTTAAAAGAAAAACTGTAAATCCAAATTTATTAAAAATTAATGTTCATTATGATGATAATAATACAATTGCTAAAAAAGATTCTATTTTAGTTAGACCTAATAAAACTTATAAATTTCCTTTTTTTGAAGATTCAAATAATTATTTTGAAAAAAAAAAAACTATTAAAGAAAATTTATATGGAAGAAAAAAAAGTACTAGTTTTTTAGAAAATATGTTTTTTGAAAAACAAAAAAGTAATAATAGTTTTTTTGAAAAAAAAGGTAGTTTTATTTCATACAATGATTTAGAAAGTAAAAAAAGTTATAATAGTCCTTTATTAAAAACTTCTTTTAAAAAAAAAAAAAGACCGATTTCTAAATTAAAAGTAGGGTTTGAAGGAGATAAAAATGAAAGTGATACTAAAACAGAAGATGAGAGGAGTGTTTCAAAATTTAATAATATTCCAATATCAAAAACTTTTAAAACAAGTTATTCATTAAATTCAATTAAAAAAGGAAAAACTTATAAATCTCATGCTCCTTTAAATAAAAAAAAAAATTCAAATTTAGAAAAAAAAAAAAGTAGTGATAGTGATAGTAATGAAAAAATATTAAAACAAACAAGAATAACAAATGAAAATTTATTAAAATTAAATGATTTAAGAAAAGAATTAAAAAGTACTTTTATAGGAGATTTAAAATTTAATGAAAATATGAATAAAAAATTTGTAACAGATGATTCTTTAAATGACTTAAAACTTATAGTTGAAAATGAAGATAGTATAATTAAAGAAATAAGATATAGAAACTTACAAAAAAAAAGTTATGTTTATGATTCTTTAGATGATGAAGAAATAATAGAAGATTTACATATTCATTATATAAGACCAGATTCATTTTATGTTATTTTATTAGATTTTTTAGTTTGTATTTGTTCTTTTATTAATTTAATTTATATTCCTTATTTTTTAGGCTCAAATAATATTTATTGTAATCATTCTATTTTTAGTTGGGATAATTTATTTGAATATTTTATTGATATTATTTATGTTTGTGATATTATTTTACCTTTTTTTGTTGCATTTTATAATTTTGATGAAGTTTTGACTACAGATTTAAATAGTATATCAAGAAAATATTTAGAAGAATGGTTTATTTATGATTTAATTGCAGTTTTACCAATAAAAAATATTTTAAGTTTTTTTGATAATAAATGTAAAAATGAAGTTTTTTTAATATCTCCTTTATATCATAAGAATTTTTATTATTTATTAATATCTTTTAGAATGATTAAATTATATAAAGTATTTTGTAAAAATAAATTTATTGAAATAGCATCAAATTTCTTTAATGAAATAGGACATTTAAATGATTATATAAAAATATATTCTCAATTAATAATATTTTTAATATGTCTTCATATAGTTTCGAACATATTTATTTTTATAGGAAAAAATGATTATCCAAATTGGATAATTTATTATGGATTTGAAAATGAATC
>JAEEGK010013619.1_pt1 | contig 18298 bp, 15 predicted proteins | sample 8958771 | NCBI WGS metagenome assembly JAEEGK01 (sample SAMN16246547, study PRJNA631951) | gut metagenome | biome: gut microbiome; feature: rumen; material: SC-attached | host: Bos | place: Iran: Karaj | collected 2018-10
AATTTTTTATTTTTTTTGCAGATTTATTTTTAGTAAGTTTATTAGACGAATTATTTGATGTTGTTGTTGCTGTGGTTTTTTTAGAAATATCTTTTTTTTCATGGATTGGATTTTCAACTTCTTTTTCAATAATTTCATTAATTTTAGTTTTCATAACATCATAAATAGAACTATCAAATAATAATTTTCTTTGTTGAATACTATTTTCTTTAATTTCTTTCATATGATTAGCATAATGTAATTTAGCATTATTTTTTTTTTTTAAAAATTCATCTTGAATTTCTTTTAATTTTTCTTCTTTATTTTTTAAAATTTGTTCTAAAATAGGATCATCATCTTCATATTTTTTTCTATTTTCATAATAATCATAATCATATTTTTCATTAATTAAATTTTGCTTGTTGATTTTTTCATTATAAATATCATCTAATTCTTTTGAATATTCTTCTTGTGCTTTTGAATAAGAACATTCAGCATTAATATCAATTTGAGAAAAAGATAAACTTAAAGTATTAATTTTATCATTTGATTCATCTAATATAATTTGAATTTTCTTTTTCATTCCATCTAAAGGATCTATCTCTTTTTTTTCTTGTTTTTTTGAAGTATTTAAATTTATATTTTTATTATTTGGAAGTTTATTATTATGTGGTTTACTTGATGCTTTTGTATTTTGCTTTGTTGTTACATTTGAATTTGGTTTTATATTTTTTTTCGTTGGTTCAGATTTTGGATTTTTTTTTGCATTTGAATTCATATCGGAAATAAAAATAAAAATGAATTAAAAATATATTATTTAAAATTAAATTTACAATATAATGAATGAAAGTAATAAAGTAAAATTAATTTCTAAAAATTTACCAAAACATTTTAATTTAAGACCTTCAATTCGAACTTGTATATTTACAATATTTTTTTTTTCAACAATAAGTTCTCATATGACAATGAGTTTATTTCGTGCATCTTCACAAGTAATAAAAAAAGAAATTAAACTTACAGATTCTCAATATGGTTTTTTTGGTTCATTATATCATTTAGGTAAATTTGTTGGAACAATTTTATTGATTTTTGTTATAAATACTCAAAATAGGAAAAGAATGATAATTAGTAATTTATTATGTTTAAGTATTTTACTATCTTTTTTCAAACTTACTTCAAATAAATTTATTTTAATGCCTTCTTTTTTTTTAATTGGTAATTTTGTAATGGCTATTAATATTTTTGTTCCTATTTGGATTGACCAATTTTGTATGATTAAATTAAAAACTATATTTTTAACTATGATTCAATTTGCTAAAGCATTTGGATTAGTATTAGGATTTATTATTAATTATATAATGAAAAGTGAAAATTATAAAAATCAATTTTTATTTAATTCAATTTCATTAATGATTTTTGCTATTTTATTATCATTTTTCCCTATTTTATATTTTTCATCAAGAGTATCAATATTACATGAAGTAAAAGGAAATGAAGAATTTAATTTAGTATTAAATAAATCAAAGACAAATAAAAAAGGTGATGAAATTGAAATTGATAGAGATAGTAATATAATAACAATGTTTGGAATAAGAACATCAAATGAATCAACAGCAGGAATAGATATTCGTAGTAAAATATTTAAAATATTACTAAATAAATTTTTTTTTTGTTGTGTATTTGCAACAATGATATTATTAACATCTGTAACATCATTTAATTTTTGGATAATTGAATATATTCCTTCAGTATTAAAAATATCAGATGAAAAATATAAATTATATACATATTTAATAATAACAATATCAGGACCTTTAGGAGGTTTAGTTACTAATATTATATTATCAATGATTTTAGGACAAAAAGAAATTACATATTCACCTCTTTTTATGTTTTTAATGTATTTAATTACTGTTATTGCAGGAAATTCAATTACTTTAATAGAAAATAATTATATTTTATTTTTAATTTCTAGTATTATTTATTCAATGGGTGCTTCTTCTGTTATTCCTATGATACAAGGTATTTGTTTATCTAGTGTTTCAATATCTTTAAAAGGTATTTCTTTTACTTTATATAATTTAATTGTTCATTTATTTGGTGAAGTTCCTTCTTCTTATATTTATGGTTATTTACAAGAAAAATATATTGAAGAAAATAAAGGAAATAAAAGTGAAAAATTTGAAAAAAAAGCAATGAGTATTATGATGATGTATACTATTTTAGGTGTTTTTTTTGCTTTTTTAATTTTTATTTTTAGTTGTTGTAAATCTGAAAATAAAGATAAAGAAAAAGAAATTTTTAATAATGAAAATAGTCAAGAAATGGAAAATAAAAATAATATTAGTACTATTAGTAATTTAAGTATTGATAATTCAAGACTTAGAGCACATAGAACATTAAAAAGTATGGAATCTGATAAATTAGATGTTGTTTCTGAAAATGCTGAAAATCTTGATAGTGAATTTGGAGATGATAATTAAAAGAAATAAAAGTAAATAAATAAATAAAAGCTCTTAGTTTAATTTATTATATTTTATTTAATGAAATTTAGAGTGTTTTTATTTTTAATGTTATTGTTTTTTTAAATAATAATTTAAATTAAAAATATTATTTATTGTTTAAATAATGAAATATGGTAATAATGCAAAAGTTGAAGAATCAAATTGTATTTGGACTAAAATTGAGAAAGTTTTAAAAAAGAAAAAATATAATGATAAAGATAAAATATTTTATCAAGAAACTTTAGGATTTAGTGTAATAGATAATAATATGTAAAATTATTAATTTTATCTTATTAGTCTTCTTGAAAAAGAACTTAAAAGATGGATTCAAATTTATAATGAATATAAATCAAAAATGAAATTATATTATATTCATTCTAAAAAGTATCATCCTATATTTAAATCAATAATTGATAAAGTAGAAAAAATTGAAAAAGTAAATAATATATTTTATTATATAGAAGGTTCAAATAAAAAAGGAAGATTATATTGAAGTTTTAGGTAATTATATTTTTAATAAAAGTGATGAATATGACTATAAAACAATAATAAAAATATTAAATTTTGGGGATATAATATTTAATGAAACAGATTTTGAAGAAATATCATTTAATCCTTTTAGAATGGTAATAGATGAAGATAAAAATTTTGAAAATTATGAATATATGAGAAATGCTTTAGATCAAGAAAATGAATATTTTTCAGAACAAATAAAATATATTATTGATATGTTAGATAAAATGACAGATTTATGTGAAACGCCTTCATTTCTTAATATAGAAACTCTTAAAAATTTAGATGCATTTTTAGACACATATTATCAAGATATTTTAGCGAATATTGAAAAATATTACATTGAATACAAAGATACATATTTATAATATTTTTATAAATAAAATAATGTTAATAAAAAAAGAAAATTAAAGTCGTATAGATATTTTTAATTTATTTTCATTATTATCTTTTTATATTATTATTTTTTTAATAAATAATTAATTTATAATATATTAATTTTTTATATAAAATTAAAATGTTATCTATTCCAGAGAAAAACGAAACAATATATCAAGTTATTTTAAATGCAATTAAAAAAGATAGTGATTATAGATTATTAGTAGAATTTGGATATTATAAATATCAAATTTTTCCAGAATTAAATGAAAAAGGTGAAACTAAAAAAATAATAATGGCATTTAAAGCATATGACTTTAAAAATATTTATAATTATTCAGGGAAAAAATTTTTAGAAAATGAATATAAAAACTATGAAATAGAAGAAAATTTAATATTCCAAAAAGAAAAATATGATATAGGAATAAAAGCAAATGTAGAAAAATATATTAAATTAAAAGAAAAAAAGAAAAAAAATAAAGAAGAAAAAAAAAAATTAACAGAAGAAGAAAAAAAGAAAAAAAAAGAAGAAGAGAAACCATTAAATGAAGAATTGAAAAAATTTGCTTTAGAAACAGCAGAAAAATTTAGTACATTTAGAATAAAAATATATTCTTCAGTTTTAAATCAAATGTTTTTAGATGTTCAAAAAGGAGAAAAAATACCAACATTTGAATTATTTTTAAATTCAACTAATAAATTATTTATTGTACCTTCATCAGATAGAATTCAATTAATTTATGGAATTGATTTTTCACAATCAACTGATATTTCTTTAGCAAAAATATTTTTACAAGAATTAGAAGAAGCAAAAAGACATGTTAAAAATTGTATTGATGCTAAATGTTATGCTGAAAATGATAATGTTCCTAATTATATTATTAATATTGCTAAACCTAAAGATTATTCTAATAATTTAGTTGTTTTTGATTTATATGTTAAAGATTATGAACAAATTAAAAAAAAATTCAGTTATTTTATTACTTTTAGAGAATATATTCAATTTCATATTCATTCTGTTAAAACTTTTCTACATATTAAAATGAATAAGAAAGGAAAAGAGTTAGAACAAAAATTAAATACTTGTAAAATTGTTCCTGATGAATATTTGAAAAATCTTGAAACTATTAATTTTTATACTAATTGGAATAAACAAGAAGAAAATATTAAATTATTTAATAAAGAATCTAAAAAATTAAATAACATTTAAAATATTTAATTATTTATAATAATTTAAAAAAAAAATATTTAATCTTAAAATTTAAAGTGAAATATCTAAATTTATATCCTATTCCTAATATTCAAAATAATAGTGAATAATTCACAAGAGTATTTTTAGTTATTTTCAACAAAATTTGGAATAGAATACATTTCTCTATTACAAGATAAAAAATCAAAATTATCATTATCATCATATCCTGTACAATAGTACATAAACATATTTGATACTAAAAATATATTAAATTAATTATATTTACTTTTTAACTTTGATTTATCACCCATATAATAATTATTATAATGTTCTTTCATTTTTTCAATTGCATATCTTATTTTTTTATATAAAGTCTCTTGGTCAATTTTATTTAAAATTTCTAATTTATTATCATTTAATGAAAAAAGATTATTATTATTTTCAAAATAACCATTATTAAGATTTGACATTTTACAATTATTTGAAAATGAATTTTCAACATTTCTATTTTTAGGATAAAAATTTAAAGAATTAATATTTTCTAACAAACTTAAATTTCCTGAACTTGTTGAACTACTAATACTTTGTGCAACAGTACTCAAAGAACTTCTATTAGAACTTATAATTTGATTTATTTGATTATTTGAATTTAATAAATCATTTTTTTCTTTTTTTTTTTGTTCCTTTACTTTAATTTGATTACCACAAAATATAACTCCATTCATTTCATTTAAACATTTTAAATATTCACTTTCATTTGTAAAAAGAACAAATCCATATCCTTTTGAAATTCCATTATCTAATATTACATTTGCATGATGGACACTTTCATATTTTTTTTTGAAAAAATTAAATAAGTCAATATCATTAATTTCTGGGCTGATATTTCCAACATAAACACTTTTATTTGAACCTTTATGATAATTTGCCCAATTTAATTTGAATATATATTGTGTACCTATTATTGGTTTATTATTTAATTTAATTAAAGCATCATTTGCATTTTGAATATTTGAAAAATTAACAAAACAATAATTTTTTATTTGATTTGTTTTTTTATCATTTATAAATTTTACTCCTGTAGGTCTTACATCATATTTATAAAAAGAATTAAGGATAAAAGATTCTGTCATTCCTGGAACGATATCTCCCATCCATAAACTTTTGTTCGTACTCATTGTTTAATTAATTTTTTTATTTTGAGGGAAGTAATATAATATATATTATTTTCACATACTAAAATATTCAACTTTAAAAAATAATATACTAATTCTTAAATAATAATAAATTAAAATATATTATTTAAATATAAAACATTTGAATTTAAATAATCATATTTATAATATTATAAAAAAAATCTTTATTTCAAAACAAAGCAAAAATTCTATAAAATAAATAAAAATAAAATATTATATAATGTTCAAATAAATTAATAATACGCAATTAATTAATAAATAATGGGTGTGTGTTGTATTAAACAAACCACAGATGAAGCAGATATTAAAGCAAGTCCAAAAGGACATAGAGATCTCAGTAATAAAAATAAATAATAAATAAATAGTAAAACTTTTTCAAAATAATCCAAAACTTTTTAATACTTTAATTCGAATTCAATCTCGTTTTAGAGGAATTAGAATGAGAAATCAAGTAAAACTTAGAGCCAAAAACCTAACCAGACAAACATATGAAACAAATTTCCTAAAAAATTCAGAAAACGAAGAAATAAATCCAAACTTTAAATCAATAATAGGAGAAGTAAACATCCCAAATAAAATAGATGAAAATGAGCCAAAACATTTAAAATCAAAATTCAATAAAAATGATGAATTAATAGAAGAAGAAAAAGAAAATATAAATAATCAAATAAAAGAAGAAAATGAAGAAGATGGATTAGAAAGAACAAACGAAGATTTATATTTAAAAACTCCAAAAGAAAAATTAGAAGAATGTTTTAAAAAATACGAACCACTAAAAGACAACGTAAATGTAGAATTAAAACCTCCAAAAGAATTAGAGAATCAAATAATATATTATGGTGAATGGGATCCATTAACAAATAAAAGACATGGAAGAGGAATTCAATATTGGCCAGATGAGTCTAAATATGAAGGTTATTGGGTAAATGATAAAGCAAATATAAAAGGTAAATTAGAACATAAAGATGGTGATTATTATGAAGGTGAATGGAAAGATGATAAAGCAGAAGGACATGGAATTTATTATCATTTAGATGGTGGAAAATATGAAGGTGAATGGAAAGATGATAAACAAAATGGTTATGGTGTTGAAAATTGGGCTGATGGAAGTAAATATGAAGGTTATTATTTAAATGGACTTAAAAATAATAAAGGGAAATTTCAATGGAGTGATGGTTCAATTTATGAAGGAAATTTTATTAATAATAATATTAATGGTAAAGGTGTTTATATTTGGAGTGATAAAAGAAAATATGAAGGTGATTGGGCTGATAATAAAATGGAAGGAAAAGGGGTTTTTAATTGGCCTGATGGAAGAGTTTATAAAGGAGAATATAAAAATGATAAAAAAGATGGCTATGGAGAATTTGAATGGAATGATGGAAGGAAATATTATGGTCAATGGAAAGATGGGAAACAAGATGGTAAAGGAAAGTTTTTTAATCCTAAACAAAATATATGGAAAGAAGGTATTTGGGAAAAAGGAAAAAGGGTTTCATGGGTTGATGAAAAAGAAAAGTCATGAATTTAATTTTTTTTTAAGATAAAATTTTTAATTTTTTTTTATTTAAAATTCATATTTAAAATATATTTTACGATATTTAAGATATTATGAAATTTAAATTAACTCAATAATATATAATATATATCAAAAATTATCAAAAAAAACTATATGTAAATTAATAAATATCTTTTAATTCATCTCCATTTCTTTCACTTTCTTTATCACCCATATAACCATTATCAGAATCAATATTATCATTAACAACATCATTATTAAAAGCAGAAGAAATGACTTGTTGATTAATACTATTCCTCAATCTTTCAACTAAAGTCTCTTTACTCTCTCTTGACCCAAAAATTTCTTTATTTTCTTTATGATATTTTCTAAAAATAAAAGATAAAAATAAAAAAAAATCACCAATATAAGCAATACTCATTAAAAAAATCATTCCAATTTTATTATTTATATATGAAAAATTCTGTTGTATAACACCATAAATATAAGGAGATGGGAATTTACCTAAAAAAGTAGTAATTAAACTATTAATTCCATTTCCTAATCCTTTTAATTCTTTTGGCATTGACCATAATATTAATCCAGTATTAACTGGAATAACAGCAGAATTAAAAAGGAAAAAAAAACACATTATTATATTAAAAGATTTAATATTATTACAAAAAATAATAAAAGTTCCAATAACACTTGCAATTAATTGTAAAAAAAAAATTAATAAGACACTTTTTCTTTTTTCATAACCTCCTGTTAAAGAACCTAAAAATCCTCCAATAAAAAGACCAAGACATGGTCCTATTATAATTACTATTACATATGATATTATTTTTGGTAAATTTTCTTTTACTTCTAATTGCTTTTCTAAAAAATCTGTTAACCAAAAACCAATTCCAGAACAAATAAATTGTGTTGTTGATTTATATATTACTGAACATAAAAACATTTTATTTGTTATTATTGTTATAATATTTAAACAAAATGATTGATTTTCTTCTGATTTATTTTTATTTGGAATATAAAATATTGATGTTGATCTTTTTTGACTTAATAATGATTCTTTATTTAATGTACTAGGTTTTTCAATTTGATATTTAAAAAAAACATTTTTAGCAAAATAAGTTTTTGGATAAAATAAAAGGAAACAAATTAAAATACATTCACATATAAATTCTAATAAAAAACCTAATCTCCATTTTTTACTTCCTAATATTGAATTAATTAAATAACCAGTTACCATTCCCAAAGGAGGAGCTAATTGAATAAAAGTCATCATTAAAGTTTTTCTTTTCTGAATTCCAAATTGATCAATCCATATAGGGAAATAAATAAAACCAAAAACTTGACAAATACCATTTATCCCTCTTTCAATATATAATATTTTTTTATTATTAGTCTTAGTAAAAAGATAAATTGAAAATGCATTAATTAGAAGAGGGATAATTATAACAAACTTTCTATTATATTTATTAATAATTATCATAAATAATAAAGTACCAATTATTCTTCCACCTCCATTAAAAGTTCCTAATAAACCAAATTCTTTATTATCAAGTTTAAAATCTTTTTTAATTTGTGATGTTGCTGCATTAAAAATTCCAACATTAAGCATTAATACAACATATAATAATGTAAATATTGTCATTAATGACCATCTTATTCCTTTATTTAAAGAAAATTCTTTTCTATCTGAATTCCCCTCTAAAAATGCTATACTCATTTTGAAAAAATTAAATAATGAAATTTTTATTTTAATAATTTAAAAATGGATTATAAAAAAAAGAAGAGAGAAGATAATAATAATAATACAAATTTTAATCAATTTCCACAAAATTTTCAATATAATAATTTTCGTCCTAATAATTTTTATTATCAATCAACTTCTAATATTCCTCCAATAACAAAAAATGAGTTAGAAGGAATTGTAGTTGATTATTTAATTAATAATCAAAATTATCCAATTGATTCTTTTACACTTTTTAGAAATATAAAAAGTGCTTTTAGGAATATTGATTATTCAGTTTTTGTTTTTAAAAATTTAGATATAAATTCAATAATAAGAGATTTAATTGAACATAATTTAATTGAATGTGAAGAAATTGCAATTAACTTAAAAAGGTGTTATTTAATTAAAAACATTTCAATAGAAAAATTAAAACAATTTAAAGAAGAAAACTTAGATACTTTCACAATAAATCAAGATTTTGATAAATATAGTGAAAAAGCAAAATCAATAACATTAAATTTTTTAAAAGGTGATTATTTTATAAATATAATAGATGATTTAATGCAAATTTCCTATTCAAATTCAAATGATTATTCCTATTATTATAATATGAATCAAGTAAATAATTACACAAATAAAAAAAGACAAAGAGATATAGAACAACCAATAATCCAAAACCAACAAAAAAAAGAAGAAAAAATGTTAAATGAAGAAGAAGAATTCATTAATAATTTCTTATTTGCCCCAACAGCAAAAGCAATAATATCAAGTGATCATTATAAAGATGCTAAAAATTTACTAAGTCAAAATTTTTCAGGTAACTATTCATCAGTTTTAGAAAAAATAAAAACAAAATATGGTTCATCAATGTTAAAACCATTTTGTGAATATGGAACAAGAGAAGAATGTGCAAAGCACATGAAAGGAGAATGTCATAAAGTACATTTTAAACCAATTATAGGAGCACATACAGATACAGCATTAGGTGATTGTTCATATTTAGATACATGTCGTCATATGGAAATATGTAGATTTGTTCATTATCAAATTGAAGAAAGTGATTCAATACCTTCAAATAGAAAAGAATTAATATTAAGTGGTGATGAAAAAACTTTACCTTCACAATGGATTAATTGTGATATAAGATATTTTGATTATTCTATTTTAGGAAAATTTGATGTTATTATGGCTGATCCTCCTTGGGATATTCATATGGATTTACCTTATGGTACTTTAAGTGATGATGAAATGAAAAATTTACCTGTTAAAAATTTACAAGATGAGGGTGTTATATTTTTATGGGTTACTGGAAGAGCTACTGAACTTGCAAGAGAATGTTTAGAATTATGGGGTTATGAAAGGAGAGAAGAATTAGTTTGGATTAAAACTAATCAATTACAAAGACTTATAAGAACTGGGAGAACTGGACATTGGTTAAATCATAGTAAAGAACATTGTTTAATTGGAATTAAAGGTAATCCTAAAATACATAAAAATGTTGATTGTGATGTTTTAGTTAGTGAAGTTAGGGAAACTAGTAGAAAACCTGATGAAATTTATGAATTAATTGAAAGAATGAAACCTGGTGGAAGAAAATTAGAATTATTTGCTAGAGCTCATAACAGAAGACAAGGATGGATTAGTTTAGGTAATCAATTGCCTGGAATTTATTTTGTTGAGAAAGAAATGATTGATAGATTTAATAAAGCTTATCCTGAAAATCCTTTAACTGAGGAAATTATGAATGAAAATAGGAAAATTTCTACAATGAAAAAAGAAATTTAAAAAATTTCTTTTTTTTACTTGAAATTAATTTTTATAAAATATTAAATAATAATTATTATAAAAGACTTTGATATAAAAAAAACTCTTTTAATTATTTATTTTAAAAAATAATCATATTAAAAAAATATAATTTTTTAAAATTTTTTTTCCATATTTAACTTCAACTAAAATTTAATTAAAAATAAAACAAAAACAAATTTCAGTTGAATTAATGAATACGAAAATAGAATCAATAAACATAAACACAATACCAAAATTTTCACAAAATGAAATAAAAATGCCACAATCTCAAGAGAGTATATATAGAATGCATAAATATCTTCTTGGAATGAATCGTCATATTGATTTAAATATTTCTGCATTTGACACAGATCAAAATTTAACTAATGCAGAAAGTTTGAATTCATCTTCAAAAGAAAAATTAAATAATTCATCAATTCCTCCTAATCATAGATTTTCAGGATTTAGAAATTCAATGTTTGATATTTCTATTATTAATTCTCCTTCAACTAATAAATCAAATGTTAAAGGAATTTTACCTCCTATTAAATATAATTTTTTTGCTGATGAAGAAACTTTGAAAATTGAATTAGAACAAGCAAAAAAAAGAAGAAGTATGATGAATGGAAAATTAAATTGTCAATTGAAAGATTTGGATAATCAATTTGAAATTAATTTATCTTCTTTTAAAAAACCTTGTTCTTTTAATACTGAAAAAATGAATAATTGTAATTATGATAAAAAAGAAAATTCTAATTTTTCACTTGATAAAAAAGAAATTAGTAATTTAATTAATGACTTAGATAATTCTAAAATTAAAAGATATTCTCAATTTTCTAATTTTACTGCAATTGAAGGAAAAGTTAATGAAGAAGATGATGAAGGAAATGATAGTGATTTTAGTGATTTTGATTCAGATTCTTAAAAACTTAGTTTTTGTTATTTTTATTTATGTATATATTTTATATATATATATAATAGATATAAATATAAATGATATGGATTCTTTTGTGATTTAAGAGAATATATTATATTCTGGTCTTTATAAATTTTTTTAATTTATATATTTTATTTTTAATTTTTAAATTTTAATAATGGGAAAAATTTTTAAAATAAAAATCTTTTTATATATATAAAAAATAAGTTTTTTTCTGTAAAAAATAAATATTTATTTGACTAATAAAATTTAACTTTTTTAAGCAATACAAAAATAAATCATTATTTATTTTTTTTTCATATCTACATTTATTTATATTTTTAGAAATATCAAAATATTGATAGAAAGGATTTTAATTACTTTTTTTAAAATCAGGAGTTGATTGTTGACTTTGATGAGTAAATAAACTACCAAATCCAAAAGTTCTTCTTAATAATTGATTAGTTCTTTTATTAGTATTTAATGAACTTGTTTCAAATGTAATTATAACTGGATAAATTTCTTTTAATCTTTGAGTTCTTTTTACAACATTTTGATTATAATTTATACCAAAAAATGAATTAGTTCTTGTATTTTCTATTTTTTTTCTCATTGCTTCATAATTTTCTACTTTATTACTAAAAGCACTTTTAATTAATAAAATATCTTTAAAAGAACTTTTATGTGTATTTTCAGTATTGTTATTTGAATATGATAAAATTCCATCTGATAGTTTTCTTTTTTTTATAGGATATGATTCATTTTCTTCTAATGATTCTTTTTCTTTTTTAAAATCAGTTATAAAAGATTCAAATGTTTTAACAAATGTATTGTTATAAAAATCTATTAATGGAATATATTTATTATTATCTATCTTTACATGTGTAAATATTTTTTGAAGAATATTTGTTTCATCTTGTTTACTTCTTTGATATATATTTTTTATTGTTGAAAGAGGAATTTTAGGCCTTAAATCAATATTATTTTGAATATTTGTTGTATTTTCTTCATCCTTAAATAAATTATTTATTTTTAATATTGTAATTATAACACAAATTACAAATTGATCAATATGATGTTGGAATAATATTTTTATATATTCTTCATTAACTAAAATACTTTTTAAAAATTTTTCACTTTCTATTGCAATTTCATTTGATAATCCTAAACAATTAAAAATCTTTTTATTTAATAAATTACAATAACTAATTATTCTTCTTAATACAATACTTACTCCATTTAAAAAAGGATATGATTTAATATAATCTCTTATATTTTTAAAAATATCTAATTTATATTCTTCTTCTTTTTTAATAAAATCTAAACAAAAATCATTTTTATTATGTAATAAAAACAAACTTTGATAATCGAATTCAAAATCTGATAATTTTTCAATAGCAATTTTTAATTGTTCATTCATATCTTGATTAAATAAATTTTTAATATCATCTTTAAAATTTGTAGAAGGATTTCTCCACATTAAAAAAGATAAAATCTGATATTCAATTTCATCTAAATGTTCTTTTATTTCTTTATGAAATATAATATAATTGTTTTTAGTTGGATTTATTATTTTCCAAAAATCATAAATATCTAAATCAATACTTTCATAAATTTTATTAAATGGAATTTCTTCAATATCTTCAATAAATAGTACAATTTCAAATGATATTGCAATCATTGCTTTTGCAAATATTTCATTATATAATAACATTGAACAAAATTCTTCATTAAAAATATTTTCATCTTTTTGAATTAAATTTTGAATAAATTTTAAACATAATTTAGTTCTTTCTTCAATATTGGTAAATAATTTTACTTTATAAAATGAAATTAATTTTTCAAATTTATCTGTTAATATATTATTAATATATTTGGAAATAGGTTTTAAATCTTTATTATATTCATATTGAGGACAATACTTTTCTTGTAGATTTAAAACAAAATTTGGTTCATAATCAGCAATATAATTTTTAGCCCATTGTTTAAGAGTAACAACTCTAGTAAAAGGAGTCATTGAAATTAAATTATGTTGTGTTTTATTTTGTAAAAAATTATTTGAAATAGAATGATTATTCTCATTTGGAACTGAAAATAATTGCCTAGCACAACTTACTATATTTGTAGGTTGTAAAAATTGATTAATTTTTTTAGGTGATGATAAAGTTTTAGTAAATATCTCATAATATAATATTCTTTCATCAAAAATATCTGATTCAAGAACAAATTCATTTTTATATTTTGTATAAAAAATTTCAGTATATTTATCACTATTTGAATAATCTAATTTTTCAATATTTGCCTGATTTAATTCAATTTGAACTTGAGAATAATTAGCTTGTTCTATTAAATTTTTATCAATTTTTGAAATTTGAAAAACTATTTTTTGAATTATTTCATTTTTATTTTCTTCAGTTATTTTAAGAGTAAGTGGAAAATATTCAATTGAAATTTTTGTAGCTAATATATTAAATATATAAACAAGTAAACAATAACCTTCTAATAAATTATTTGAATTTGGATATAATTTTGACCTTATATAAATAAATGCCGCCCAAATTGTTTTTTTTAATTTTAAATTATTCACAGTATTTTCTAAAAAATGTAAAAAAAATTCATTTAATTTTCTTGAATAATCTCTTCCTTGAGAATATTGATCAAGTATTTTATTAGGTAAAACTAATTCTGGGTCATTTCTAATTTGTGGATATGAAATAATTCCTTTAATTGCTTTTAAAACATTTATTAATGATAATAATGGTGAATTATCTTTTCCAAAAAATAATTTTTCTTTATAAGGTGTATATAATTTTTCTAAATATGAATTATATTCATTCTCAGTATATTCTTTTGTTTTTTTTAAATTTGTATATAATGTAAAAATTGAAGCTTTTATAAAATATTCTTCTTTAAATGGAAGAGATTTATCTTTATATAATTCTGAATACAGATTCTTTAATTTTGAATATATTTTTGTAAATTGTTCTATTTCATTTTCATTTAGTTGAAATAATTGAACATAAAAATTTTCCATTGATGCTTGGGAAATCATTTTATATATTCTTGATTAATTTTTCAAATCAATTATTGTTTTTAGAATAAATATTAAAAAAAACTTCTATATTAATTATTCTTTAACCGCATTAAAATTTCAAATTATGGATTAAATAATAATAAAGAATAATATAAAACAACAATTTAAATAATAAATATATATATATATTATCAAAAATTATATTTCCATTTGGAAAAAGGTATTTGAACACTATATTATATTGAAATTAATGTAAAATTAATTATTTATTATAATTATTTCTAAATGCAATTATATTTGTTATTGATTCAATATTATGACTATTATGTGTTTGGAATTGAAGTTCTTCTTCAATTGATAAACTCTTCATATTAGGTTTATTATATTGAAATTTCATTTTGAAAAACATGCAAACATAATTTATATATTCACTAATATCTTCTTTATTTATATTAAATTCACTTTCACATACATTATCAAAAAATTGTCTAAAAACAGTAACTTTACTTAAATTACTACAATTATTAAATAAATTAGAAACATCATTAAAAGTAAAATATTTCATACAAATTCCAACTAATAAAAAAACAATTGAAACACAAATTCCTTTTTCTTGAACAAATAATGAATAATAGTCAAGTGAAATAACATCCAAAATTACAAAAAAATTTATAAATAATTGATTACCATATTCTTTATCCATTCTAAACTTTGGTAAATTAAAATTTTTTAAAGCATATTCATCCCATTTCATCATAATATAATTACCCCAATCACTTAAATTTGGAAATTGAATTTTCCAATTTAATTCATTTAAAATTACCTTTTCAAAATTTAATATTTCTCCAGTAGTATAAGCATTAGCACAAGCTAAAGCAAAAAAATGTACATTAGGAATTTTAATTTCTTCATTTTTTGCACATAAAAATAAACAACAAACACCAACTAATTGTAATTCATTTGTTTTTAATTGATTATTATAATTTGAAAAAAATAAATCTACTAAAACAATACTTGAATAATATGTTCTTCTTTTAAAGCCTAATTGACTACAAACTTCCATCATCCAATCTAAAAGTATTATTCTTTTCTTTTCATCTAATACTTTTTGCTTTATTAAATAGTTTGAACGATATAAATGTAATTTTTCAGTATCAATTTCTAAGTTCTCTTCTATGAATAAATTGATTTTATTTATGCTTTTATAAAAATGGTTGTTTAATTCAAGTTTTTTCATTGTGTGTTAATTTAATATTATTTTTTTTAAGGTAATAATTTTATGAAATCTTTTATTATATTATTAAAGTTTTTTTAATATGATTGTTTAATAATAAGTTATATTTAATTATAGTTTTTATTCATCAGAAAATCCATTCTTTTAATTATATAAATAACTTTTTTTCTTTCAAATAGTTTTCATATTCAAAATCAAAATTAAATATTATTTTATTAATTTAAACATCCCCCCAAATTATTTATTTATAAATTTTATGAATTATTAAAAGAAAAAAATTAATATTATTTACACATTTATAAAAAATTATCAAATCTTTATTTTAATTTTTAACAAAACATCTAATTGTATGTTAAATATTATTCTTAATTTTTTATTTTAATAATAAATAGTATTAATTAAATTTTAATTTTTTTTTTATTAAATAAAATATCCGCAAATATTAATGAACAAAATTAAATTAAAATATATCAATATTCAAAATAACCATTTTTTAATTTATTAAATTATATTTAATCAAATAAAAAAAAGCAAAATTAAATGAATTTAAATTTTAACTTGTTTTTTTATAAACATTATCTAAAAAAATAATTTAAAATCCTGATTTAAAGAACATCATCATCTTGTAAAGAATCAGCAAGATTATTATCTTTCTTTTCTCCTTTACCATATGTTTTGAAAAAATCTTGTAAAACTTGTTGATTATTAGGATCTTTTTTACTAATTCTTTGAGTTAAATATTTAGCCCATTTATGTAAAGTTTCATCATTTAAAATATAAAAAGGACCAAGTTTTTGATTAATATTAACAGTATCATGAATTAAAATATCTAAAGCTTCATCTTGATATTTTTTATAAAAATAAATAATTCCTTTAATAACTTTTGTATATTTTGGTAAACATTCTTTTTCAACATGAGGTGGATTTTTATAATTTCTTAATCTTGGAAGTAATTCAGTTAAACCTTTTAATGAATTTACTCCAAAAACTTCATTCATTAAATCTAATTTTTCATGAAGAATATCAACAATTTTAATAAAGCATTCTGGTAAATTTGATAAATTTTGTAAACATAATATTGAATTTTGTTTAATATCATAATTTGGATCTTCTAATAATGCACAAATTTTTTCTAATATTTCATAATGAATAATATTTTTAGGATCATCATTAATAATTTTTCTAGGTTCAAATTTAACATCATCATCTTCAGGAAATTCACCTTTTAATATTCTTTCTCTTTTATCAACTCTAGCAATATATTCTTCCATATTAGTAAAATCACAAATTTGAATTTTAGCACCTAAAATATTAGTAATACTCATAAACATTGATGAAGAATATAATCTTTCTTTTTCTAATTGAGAATCTAAAAATTTACTTCCAGTAATAATTAAATGTTCTCTATAAGCTTCATTTTTTCCTTCAAAAGTTAATGTAATATTCTTACAAGCACTTAAAATTAATTCTTTCATTTGAGTATACATTCCTTTAGATAATTCACTAGAAAATTCTTCATCTTGATCATCTAAAATTAAATTAAAACTTCTCAATAATCCTTTACTTAAAGTATGTTTAATATTATAATCATATCTAGTGCAATTAATAATAGCTTCAAGTAAATAAAGTAAATAAATAATATTCTCTTCTATTTTTTCTTTAATACAATACATATTAAAAGCATCAACCATTTTAAAAATACTTCCACTTTTATTCATCATTAAAGTACCATCTTGATGTAAACTTAATCTATAAAGTAACCAACCAACACTTTCTCTAACTTTAACTTCTTCATCAAAAATTAATTTTTGCATAATTTGATAATTTTCAGCATTATCAAATTGTAACCGTCCAACATCTAAAAAAAGTAAAGAACCAACTAAATAAGCAGATTCAAATCTAACTGAAGGATTTTCATCTTTCATTAATGAAGTAGCATTTGTTACTATATTATTATTTACCATTAAAACTTTTGTTTCTTGATGAGATACTAATTCATTTAATGTATGTAAGGCATCTCTTCTTTTATCACTTGATAATGGAGGATATGTTAAAAGAGCTGCTAATTTTGGTATTGCTCTTTCATTATAGGCTATTGCTACTTGTTCTGGATCCATTAATGGACGTGGATTTGGATCTGGAATATATGGGTGACGGTCTTTTAGGAATTCTGATGCTGTGTATAGTGTGTATGATTGCATTTTTTTTTTTTTTTTTTTTGGTTTTTTTTTTTTTTTTTTTATTTTTTTTTTTTTTTTTTTTTTTTTTTTTTTATTTTTTTTTTTTTTTTTTTTTTTTTTTTTTTTTTTATTAATTGTTTTTTTTTTT
>JAEEGK010013620.1_pt1 | contig 18295 bp, 18 predicted proteins | sample 8958771 | NCBI WGS metagenome assembly JAEEGK01 (sample SAMN16246547, study PRJNA631951) | gut metagenome | biome: gut microbiome; feature: rumen; material: SC-attached | host: Bos | place: Iran: Karaj | collected 2018-10
GTGGAACGGTTCATTGCGTTGGCCTTTTCGGCCTGGAGCAAACGCTTTTTGCAAGACTTGTGTTGAGGCACCTTAAATTCTCCGGGTGAAAACCTACTTAAAAAAATGTTAGCACAAAGATAGTAAATGTTTTGAAATTGTCAAGGGGGGTGAATAGACGAAAGAACGCCGCTTCGCGGCTATAGACGACAAATGCGTAAGGCGAGCGAAGCGGGACCACTTGTGGGACCATTTTCGAGCCTAGCATTTGGGATTAGAGCGTAGCGATAATCCAAAGACGATAGAGATGTAGGCAGTGGTTAGTAAGCAGTGGTTAGTGGTTAGTGGTTGGTGGTTAGGAATTACGTCATTCTGAGCGAAGCGACTCAAAGGGCCAAAGGCCCGACCTCACACCTCATACCAGCCCCCTAACAACTATTGACCAATGACCATTAACTAAATTTCAACACATGATTCCCTTCATTAATCTACAGGCCCAGCGCGAAGCTTACAAAAAAGAATTTTTACAAGCAGAACAAGAAGTCCTCGACAGCGGTTGTTATATCAGCGGACCGGTAGTCAAAGCGCTGGAAGCAGAACTCGCTAGCTACACGGGAACAAAACACGTCATCACCTGCGGTAGCGGAACAGACGCACTCACGGTCGCACTCCTCGCTCTCGGACTTAAACCGGAAGATGAAGTCATCATCCCCGATTTTACGTTCATTGCACCCGCAGAATGCGTCATGCAACTAGGAGGCGTTCCGCGATTTGCAGACATCGACGCGGAGACACTCCAAATCAACGTCGAAAGTATAGAGTACCGCATTACCCCCAAAACTAAGGGAATTATCGCGGTCAACTTGTTCGGACAATGCCCGGATTACAAAAAAATCAAGGAATGCGCACAAGTTCACGGGCTATGGCTTATCGAAGATTCCGCACAAGCATTCGGCGCCACGCAATACGGACAAAACACCTGTACGTTCGGTGACATTTCCATCACAAGTTTTTACCCGGCAAAGCCGCTCGGCTGCTACGGCGACGGAGGAGCGCTCTTCACGCACGACGATGAACTCGCCCAAAAAATCCGCCTGATTGCAAACCACGGCAGCAGCACTCGATATCTCCATGAGATTTGCGGAATGAACAGCAGGCTCGACGCGATCCAAGCCGCAGTTCTACGCGTCAAACTCCGCCATCTGGACGAAGAGCTTAAAGTCCGCGAAAGAAACGCTCAAAAATACAACGATTTTTTCGCAAGCATTCCAGGAATCACACCGCAAAAAATCGCAGAAGGTAACACAAGCACTTACGCCCAATACACGCTGCTAGTCGAGAATCGCGATACGTTTTTGAAGCAGTTGGAGTCCGCACAAATTCCTTACTGCATCCACTACCCCATCCCATTGCACGAACAGCCGTGCTTTAAAGTACTCGCACAAGGCAACGAAAACAAAAACGCCACCGAAGCAAGTCACCAAGTTGTCAGCCTCCCCATGTGCGCCTTCACAAATGTTGATGCGATTGTAGAGAGATTAGTAGGAAGTAGGAAGTAGGAAGTAGACAGTAGGCAGTGGTTAGTGGTTAGTAAACAGTAGACAGTTGGAAGTATTGCGCGGTTGTCATCCAGACGCGGAGCCGCAGCTCAACGCCCCTGTAACCTAAAACCTAAAACCTAAAACCTAAAACCTACAAAACAAATTTCTCAATGACTTCGGTTATTCCCGAGTGGTTGTTGTCGCGCTCTGTTACGTAATCGGCAACCGACTTTGCAGTCTCGCTCGCATTCGCCATAGCAACACCGACTCCAGCCGCTTCAATCATCGGGCAGTCATTTTCTTCGTCACCGACAGCTACAGTATTTTCAATCGGTTCATGATAAAAATCCGCCATGTAGCGTACAGCAGCACCTTTATTCGAAAGCATGTGCGAGAACTCCAGCATTTCGGGTTTGCTGAACACATCAAAAAGTTTGTCCGCAGTCACCTTTCGCATATCCGCACGGAAATCGACTAAGCTAGAATGTTCAAACGGCGTAATGACGTTAACCTTAATGGGAGGCTTCACCACGACATTGATCGGTCCTTTATCGCCATAATACTCGCGGATATCATCGACAACAACATAATCCATTTGCATCAAGCGGCAATACGTCTTGAGTTGTTCCGTTTCGTATTCAGAAACGACCAAGTCGCCGGCATACGTGTGCGCATGCATTCCACGCTTGTGCGCTTCGTCCATGATGAACTTCACCTGATCGACAGAAATGCGACGCGTCAAGATGGATTCCCCAGAACCGCAATCGTAAATCAAGCCACCGTTAAAACTCACTAGAAAATATCCCGGCTGCAAAAATCCGTACTTTTCCGCAATTCGCTTCACGCTTGTGAGCGGTCGCCCAGTCGTCATCACGAACTTGTGGCCAGCGTCAATCATCGCATGGATCGACGCCATGTCCGCATCACTAATCGCTTTGGAATCATCCAAAAGCGTACCGTCTAAATCAGAAAATAAAAGTTTCATCGTACCAAATATAGATTAGCAATGAGTTTTGAGTTATGAGCCTAATAAATAAGTTTTATATTTAATCTATACGAAGGAGCTTTTTATGCAATTGGATGAATTATTAAAAGAATCGAAAAAAGTATCCATTTTTGGACACGTCCGCCCAGACGGCGACTGCGTGGGATCCACCCTTGGACTTTACAATTACATTTGTGACAACTATCCGACCATTAAAGTCAACATTTATCTAGAACGTTTCCCAGAAAGTTATAAGATTCTTCCTCGATCAAACGAAATCATTGAAATTTTCGACGAAAACGACAAAAAAAGGTTCAGATCCAATTTTGAAGAATGCGACTCCTGCGATTTAGCAATACTTCTAGACACGCCTTCGTTCGAACGTGTCGGCGCCAACGGCGAAAAATGTCTTAAGGCAGCAAAAAAAACTTGCAACATAGACCACCACATCAGCAACCCGCTGAATTTGTGCACAATCAACTTTGTCGATGCCAAAGCAAGTTCAGCAAGCGAAGTGTTGTACTTTTTATTAGACAACAACAAAATAAGCAAGGATGCCGCAGAATGTTTCTATCTCGGAATCGTTCACGACACAGGAGCATTCAAGTTCAGCAGCACCGGCCAACAGACGATGATTGCCATCGGCAACTTGTTGGACAAGGGTATTGACTTTACTCGCCTCATGAACGAGACGTATTTCACAAGAACTTACATACAGACGCTTGTCACGGGATACGTGATGATGAGCAGCAAGCTCGCTCTCGACGGAAAGGTCATTTACAGCTACATGACCCCCGAAGACATGGACCGCTATTCCGTGACTCCAGTGGAACTCAGCAACGTCATCGACACCTTGCGAGAAGTCAGCGGAACCGAAGTCGCCATATTCATCTACCCCGTCAATGGTGAATACAAAATAAGTCTCCGCAGCAATTACATCGTCGATGTCAACAAAATCGCATCTAATTTCGGCGGAGGCGGACATGTTCGTGCCGCAGGCGGAAGTTCCAAGGATTCCCCCGAAGAAACCATCAAAAAATTGCTGTTACTCATTCAAGAGCAACTGAATAAGTAACAGCCCCAAAATTAACGAACGCCCTCCAATTTTATGATGCAGATTCAATAAAGTTGGAGGGTATTTTTTTGCAATGTTATTCGTTAACGAAAAATAAGCCAATCGCAAGGAACACAAATACACAACCGCTGAACCAGTTGAGGTTGCGGTTTGCCTTTGGCGAATTTAAAAGATACTTCTTGACGGTTCCCGCCAAAAGCGCAATCGAACCAAATACAATCATCGTCGCCAAGATAAATTCCGCACCTAAAATAGCCGTCTGCACACTCGGAGGAATCGGACGGTCCAATCGCACCGCTGATGGGATTAGCGATAAAATAAAGAGAATCACCTTCGGGTTCGTCATGTTCATGATAACGCCACGCAAGTAAAGCTTGCGAGCTGAAGGAAGAGACTGCTCTGGATCCATCGACTTCCCCCTATCGCTACGCACCAAGGTCCGCCCAGGATGACACACGCGACTGTCATTCTGGAGGGGTTCAGCCGCGATGCTTGCCTCACTTGTCATTCCCGGCTCCGACCGGGAATCTCGTCTTTCGTCTAAACACACCGTTCCTTCGCGCACTTGAAAACTCTTGTACGCCAAATACAACAGATACGCGGCACCAAGGCATTGAATCACAAAGAACGCAATCGGACTCGCAGCAATCAGTGCAGACACCCCCGCTACAAGGAGGCAAATCTGCAACGCAATTCCCGTACAAAGTCCAAGGATAATGCAAAAAGCGAGACGAGCGCCATAAGTCGCACTCTGGGCAAGCACGAACAAGTTGTCCGGTCCTGGAGCAATCCCAATACCAAGGGCTGCAATAAAGAATTGAAACATATAAAGCTATTTAAAAAACAAAATTGAAAAGATTACTCATTGTTCAAAGTTTACTCAAGAAAGCATCGACATCCATCTCGTCCAAATCTTTTTGCAGAACATCAAGGACATCGTCCGTTATCGAAGGATGTTCTTCCTGTTCGCGTTCAGCAGCACGAGAATTCGAAACATCGACCAGCTTTTTGAGCGAGTTTGCCACTTCGCCCACAGTGCCATCTTGACGCATCACGACATCTAGAACTTTCGAAAGTCGTTGACGCAATTTCGTAAATTCCTCGCGATCGAGTTCCGAAATTTCGCCATGATAGCACATCAAAGGAGTCTGGCACCTCGCGCACGGGAACACCATCATGTTCGAGAAGTCACCATCAACCTGAACCTTAAATTTCGTTCCGCAATGCGGACATTCGATATGCATTTCACTCATGCCCTATAATGTAGAATTTTTTACAAACGCATGCCAATACAATCGTAAAATTTTATTTTTGCAATGAAAAATCCTAAAACCTTTTACCTAAAACCTGACACCTAACTATGCTTTGTCATTGGCTCTATCAAACAACACACATTGACCTTTTCGACGGTCGTCTATTCCGTGCGGGTACTGCCGCCATGCTTTCCATCATCTTGGTGCTCTTCTTTATGCCCAAGTACATCCGTTTCTTGCAGAGGCTCGATGCCACAAGCGATTTCGACAAGGATGGCAAGACAAAATCTCCTCCTATCATGGGTGGTCTTCTCCTCGTTATCGTCGTAGAAGTTGTTTCGCTGCTCGTATGCCAAATGAACGGCTACACCATCTCGACTCTCGTCATTCTTGCATTATTCAGTGCAGTCGGAGCAACCGACGATATGGCCAAAGTCCGCGCCAAACGCCTCGTGAATCAGGGAAAACTCAAAGCCGCCGAGTACATGGACAAAGCGGACGGTATATCCAGTACGCTTAGGCTCGTTCTCTACTTTTTGTTCAGCTTCGTTGTCGCCATATTCTGCTACAAATTCATTCCAGAACTCAAAGGCGACCTCACCATTCCGTTCTGCCCCATTGACGTGTTCCAGATCCACCTCCCCAACTGGATTTTCGTCGCATTCATGACGTTTGTCATTGCCGCATCTGCGAACGGAACAAACTTCACAGACGGCCTCGACAGCCTTGTTTCCGTGCCGATTCTTACTAGCATGTTCTTCGTCGGACTTGTGGCCTACGTGAGTGGAAACTTTATCTTTAGCCAGTACCTGAGCGTTCCGTACCTCCCTGGCTGCGACGAACTCTTCCCGCTAGCCACCTCCATCGCTGGTGCGTTGCTCGCTTATCTGTGGTTCAACAGCCCTCCCGCCGAAATCTACATGGGTGATGCCGGTTCCGTCGGCTTTGGCGCCACGATCGGTATAATGTTCATCCTCGTGCAGGCCGGGCTTTTCCTCCCCATCGTCTGCATCATCATCATCGCCGAAGCATGCTCTGTGCTGATGCAAATTACTTGGTTCAAAATCACCAAGAAAACGACCGGTACAGGCAAGCGCATATTCCTTTGCGCCCCACTCCACCACCACTACCAAAAGAAGTGGGATGGCCGCTTCCCGAGCAAGCCGCTCATGAATTCCAAAATCGTATGGCGCATGCATTTGGTGAGCATATTCGCGCTCATCTTCAGCATGGTCGTGTTCTTTGGCATCAGATAGCGACCTTCGCCGCCTAATATCAGTGGCTAGGACGAGCTACGAGCATTGAGGTAATGGCTCTTTGCTCAAAGCTCACCGCTTAGCTCTTTTATGCAGCGGACGCTAAGCGCCTCATTTTTGTAATCAAGCTTCAGACTTGGATCATTTAGTTTAGCTGAAGATGTTGATACAAAGCTCATGTAATAAGCAAAAGAGTTATCGTTTTCTGCGGAACTCCAAAAGAATGCCACGCGTTTCTCATTGAGATAAGTTCCGCCGACATCCCTAAATCCACCGGGAAGCATCGAAAAACCGACATCATCCGTGCCATTCAAATTATCAAACCAGCCATTCGTAGATTTCAGTCCCTGACACGCAGAAGATGAATCCCCGACTACAGCAAACAAGGTAAGCCATTCTTCCTTACTCGGCAAATGCCACCCCATAGGGCAAGACTCCTTCGCCGTAGCCCACGTATAAAGACGACCATACTTTTCGCAATATTCAGTAGAATCGTTGTAGCAATAACTATCCGCCGTCTTGAAATCTAGGTTTTCTGCCATCCAAACCTGATTGCCGATTTGAACTGTCTTGTATGTCTGCCCATCGCGAGAATCGGCCAAAGTCCCAAACGAAATCGTTCCATTAGAAGCAGAATTGCTAGAATCGTCGCCGCATGCGGTTAATACAGACATTGCAGCAATCACAGCAAACAGCATTTTTGAATATTTCATCCTCGTCTCCTTTAAAAAAAGCATTTTTTTTGCAAGCAATATTCAAGTCCAGCAACTAAAGACCATTGACTAATGACTAGACTTAATCTTCGATACAACGGATGGAAAGAGCGTCGCCTTTATAAAAAATAGTCAATAGCCCATCAGCAATTCAGATTCTCAGCCATCATGGTCACCAATTTTCACGGTTTTATAGATTTTGCCGTCGCGAGCGTCCGTTAACGAACCATATTCGCAAGAATCTGTACTGTCTGTTTTACAGCCTTGCCAAAGCGACAGAGCTAGAGGATTCACTATTTTTCAAATGCATTCACAACTCCTTTATGCATAAACAAAAAAGAGCCCCGGAATAAAATCCAGGGCTACAATTAAAAGAATATATCAAAGACGTTTACTATATCTTTTGTTCGATATTACTGATTCCAGCCATCGTCGTGAGAGTTTTCCGGAGCAGGAGCAGCCGGAGTTTCACCAGAAGCCGCTGTTTCTTCAACAGGCTTGAGTTCCGGAGCAGCGCCAGACTTTTCCTCGGACTTTTCAGATATAGGAATGTTGCCGATATAATTGCGGATGATTCTCGGAGTCACGAAAATCACGAGGTCCTTCTTCGTGATGGACTTACGCGTGTACTTGAAGAGGTTTCCGAGAAGCGGGATATCCTTGAGGAACGGGATGCCGCTTTCGCTTTCCGTGTTTTCATTACGAGTAAGACCGCCGATCACAACCGTTTCACCATCAGCCACGACAACCTTGGTCTTTGCTTCCTGAGTCGAAATCACGATTTCGCCCTTTTCGTCATAGCCATAAGAGTTGTTCTGCGGATAAAGGTCAAGCAAAATGCGGTTATCGCCCGTGACATGCGGAGTCACAGTCAACTTGATACCCGTTTCCACCATCTTGGTCGAAGATTCACCGCTATCGTCAATCACGCGGATGGAGACCTGGTCACCCATGAACACGCGGGCTTCGGTATTATCAAGCGTCGATACCTGCGGGCTGGCAAGCACTTCGGTAGAAGCATCACCCATCAAATTCGAAATTGCAATCTGGAGGTTATTGTCCAAGAGGCTAGCCGTAATGGCTGTACTCGGATTGCCCACAGCAGGAGAAGCTCTGTTCGGGAAGGACTTGATAGCACCACTGATTCGGCTAGAGTTCGCAGCAGCAGCGCCAGTAGCAGCAGTAGCCGTACCCGGAGTAAGCGAAGCGGAACCAACCGCGGCCGTCCAGTCCACACCAAGTTCACGAGCAAGTTCGCTGTTCACAACGACGAGCTTTGCCGTAATCATGATTTGAAGTGTCTCGACATCGAGTTCAGTGAGAGCATTCGCCATCTGCTCGATTTTGTTTTCTGTATCATAGACAATGATGGAGTTCGTGCGTTCCACGACAGAAATCTTGCCACGGTTCGACTTCATGTTATCGAGCACCTTGACAAGTTCATCAGCCTTGGCATGATGCACTTGGAAATTCTTACGCACGAGAGGTGCCATCTGCTCGGCCTGCTTTTCCTCATCGGCAATTTTCTTCTGCTTTGCCTGATAAGTGCTCTGGCGCTGGATGGAAATGTACTTGTCCTGAATAACCCAAGTAAGGTCATTCATGTTACAAATAATGTCCAAGGTTTCTTGCCAGGTCTTCTTTGTCACATGCAAACTGATTTTTCCCTTGACATCGGGAGCAATCAAGATATCCACGCCAGCAATGACCGAGACGGAGCGGAATATCGCATCGTAGTCCATGTTGACGAAGTTAAAGTCGTATAACTTCTTATTCGGAGCAATAGAACCCTCGGCAGGAGCCGCCCACGCGGTAGCAAAACTTGCCACCATAATAAGAACCGTCAGAATTTTAGTCAGCTTTTTCACTTTTGACCCCCAAATTTATCGGGAAGACCCATAGAGTAGCGACGGCTCACCCCGAATTCTTGAATCAAGAAGAGCACATCAGTTTGTGTGATTTTAAGAACTTTTCCGTTCATGATCTTATCGCCTTCCTTAAGTGTATAAGACACTCCCGGATTTTTGGTTTCGACGAGGATAGCCACCGGCTCCTCAGCTTCCCAAATAATACCCACCAATTCAACCTGGTCGATGTTAATGCCTTCTTCGACCAAGCCCTTGATTTCAACAAAAGGATCACGACGACCAAACGAGCTGTAAGTCACGCGGTCTTCGTAAAGATCGGAAAGAGCACTACCAACAGCTTTCTTCCCTTGTGTAAGCTTTTCACCGCGTTCCTGATCCACTTTCTTCAGACGTTCAATCTGAACGGCGGAAAGTTCATCAGAGAAACTAACGGCGCGTCTGTTCACGTAACCAATCTTGTTTCCAAGCTGCACCTTGCGATAAAGCCCCGTCAAATCCATATTCACGAGACGATCGCCAAAGACGACACGTTGCATAACCTGCGCCTTGTCGTTCGGAGCTGCAAAGAATTCGGTTTCGTCGGCAACAACGATAAGTTCACGAACTACCGGACGCAAATGGAAGGTCTGCACGCTAGAAATAAACTTCTTGCTTTCCGCTTCGTAGGATTTCACGAAATCAGAGAACTCAGGAGCACGATCAGAAGAATTCATCCAATTGCGGGTGTAAATACCGTTCGGACGAGCACTCCAATAAACAAAGCCATCACCAAGAACAGCCCTTTCGGAAGTCTGCAAGATGAGAGCACCTTCATGCACCAAGATTGTCGGATTCGCCCTGACAGCAAGCTGGATGTTCAAGCCATTTGCATCCCAGAACACAGAATTCACAAGAGAACCGGAGCCAATCTTGAAGACCGGAGATTTTTCTGGGCCCTTGATGGAAACCGTAATGACGTAAGTGCCGCTTACATTCGAGACCTTGTCAATGCTCAATCGGGTATCGGCAACCAAACGGAATTGTTCCATACCGGACCCGATAATGACCGTCATTTCCTTTAATCCCGGCAACAATGCAGAGGAGGATGTAATGACTTCATTCTGCTTGGTATTTATTCCAGCAGCCTTCTTGTAGAGGAGAGCCTGCTTTTCAGCAGCCTTCTGTTCGGCAGCTAAGCGTTTAGCCTCTTCACGAGCGGCCTTTTCGGCAGCCTTGCGCTCCGCTTCAGCGGCTTTCCTATCGAGAATAGCCTGCTTCTCGGCAGCTTTCTGTTCAGCGGCAAGCCGTTTTTCCTCTTCGCGGGCCGCCTTTTCTGCAGCCGCCTTCTTACTGGCGAAAAGCTTCGAAAGCGTCCAAGACTTAGCGTTCTTCGAATCGAATTTCAAAAGGAAATTGGACTTATCAAGCGCGATAGGATTCTTGTCGTTCGTGATAGACTGTCCAACAGTCATTTCGATCTTCAAGAAATTCATACCGCGGTACGGTTCCTTGAAAACCCTCATAGAACGCACAAGCGAAGACGATTGATCGACATCGTAATTTCCGACACCAAGAGCAAAGTCCGTTTCGGAAAATCCTACAGTCAATTTTTTGGAAGCATTATCATACTTCTGGAAGAACGTCGGCAAATCCTTGTCCGATGCAAACTGGAATTCCATCTGACAATTTTTTGCACAATTTAAACGAACATCCTTAATAAGCGCGGCCTGCAAAGCCACGGTACTAGATAACAGCATAAGAAGGAACTTGCATTTCATTATTTGCCAACCTTCTTGGATGTATATGTGGTCAAGTTAAAATTCACCGACATTGTAATCGGAGTCCAACCGTGTGTTTCCGCCTTCTGCACTTCGGCAGCAATGCCCGAATAGCGAGAAAGTTTCAAGTTCGTAATCGCAGTCGGATAGTTGAAATTCGCAATTTCAGCAAACAAATAACCGAGCATGTGATAACCGGAATTGACGGCAATGGAATAGCGGTTTTCCGTATAATGTTCCCTTTCGGAACGACCTTCAGGATTGAACTTCTGGATTTGTACACCAGAACTACGAATCACAGAATACAAGTCTTGCAAACGCAGCGGAACTTTTTCTTCTTCCGGGAACATTTCCTTTAATTTCTGGAAATCCTTTTCGGCCTGAACAATTTGCATTTCAAGTTCTGCAACACGATGCTTCTTGGAATTAATCTTGTCAAGTTCAGTCTGAGCCGTTTTCAACTGGCTTTCCAAATTTTCCTTTTCAGCAACAAACGGTTCCCACAAATATGAATAAACGCAATATCCACCTAAAAGGATAATGAAAGCAACGACAATTGCATAAACGGTTTTTTTGTCTTTCAAATCTACATTAAGAGCGCCCATATCAACCCTCCTCTGCAAAGTCGCGTTTGAGTTCAACTTTGAGCGTAAAGCTGTAAGCCTCGTCACCACTGACTTTCGTCGTAGAAATTGTCACCAACGAAACTTTGGCGATGCTAGACTGTTTTTCGAGCTTGACCATGTATTCCGCCACTTCGGAAAAGTCAAACGTCGTGCCCTTCATTTCGAGGTTGAATTCGCCAATCTGCGATATACTCATGAGCCACATATTCGGAGGCAACACCGATGAAATGTTCTCGAACAGAACCACCCAGCGTTTCTTGTTAATTTGGATGGACTTGAGAGCATTTATTTTTGTGTTGATGATGGACTGGCTCTTTTCTAGTTCACTGATTTTGACCAAGAGCGGACGCTGACGATCAACTTCAGCTCGCACAGCCTGCAATTCAGCTTCCTTACTAGAAATAGTTTCTAGCGTATAAGCATAAAGGAACAAACCAGCAACAATCGCAACAATCAAAATAATGGTAGGCCAGACAATACGTCGGTCCAATATCCAAGTCAAATCCGTTTGCTTCTTGCGATGTTCGCCAGGCAAAAGGTTGATGGTAATAGCAAGTGCCTTAGCACCTTTATTAGTCTTCGTAGCCATTAGAACTTCCTCATTGCAAGTCCCAAAGCCGGGGCATAAATGTTAGACAGGGCAATGGATATGCCTTCCGTACCGACTACACTAGAATCGCATTCTACCGAGCGGAATGGATTTACAGTATCCGTTTCAACTCCTGTTTTTTCGGCAATATAGTCCAAAAGCCCAGGAACTGCGGCACCGCCACCACCAATCAAAATCTTTTCAAGCGGGCGAGAATCTTCTGCAGAAGAATAGTAGCGAATACCGAACGTTATCTGCGACATCAATTCTTCGAAGGCGACCTTCATAGCATCTTCAAGAACCGATATGGCCACGTTGTCAATAACCTTCAAATCGTTCTTTTCGAACATTTCGTGGCATTTTTCAGCAGGAATATCAAGGCTTGATGAAAGTTTGTTTATAATGACATTCAGCGAACCGCCATTCATGGATCGAACAGAATGGAACTTTCCATCTTGAAGGAAGCCAACGCTCATCTTGTTATCGCCGATATTGAAAATGGCGGTTGTCTTCTTGCGGTCTTCCTCAGAAGCGGTTGCAACAAAAGAATTCAGAAGTCCAAAGATATCCACATCTAATGCAGACAGCTTAACGCCCTTGCGTGTAAAGAACTGCGACCACGACTCCAGCATCGAGTTCTTTGCAGCAACCACATTTACTTTGACTTCATCACCTTCGTGACCGACAACCTCGTAGTCCAGAACGTTGTCCTGGTCATCAAAAGGCGGACGGCTCTGGGCGGTCTGAACGATAATGGCATCTTCATTGCCGTTCTTCGGGACCTTGATCGAAAGGCGATCCACAAGCACACCACCTTCACCCGCACCGCAGTTCACCGACGCGACGACATCTGTATTTTCATCAATTTGGTGGCGAAGCATCAACTTGGAAAAAGCTTCGCCAAGCATGTCGAAGCCATCCTTTTCTTTCTTCGCTCCATTGTCGAGAGAAGCTTCATCGGATTCGCGCCTCTGGATAAGACCATTGATGATTGAACCCGCAGGTACGGGTTCGAGATCAACCTCACGCACAATCCTCTTACCGCTAGCATCGTGATAGACCTTAACATACTTGATGCTGTAATGACCAACATCAATGCCAACAGTCTCACGCTCTCCGCGAATTCTAGCAATTAAACCTAAAGCCAAAATTATACTCCGATAGGAAACAATACTATGTAAATTCTACTTTTATAAACACCGAATGTCAAGCGAAAAAAAGCACAAAAACGCATAAATCTAAGATATAACGCCATTTAGCCCCATTTTTTTTGTTTTTGTCTTGCGATTTACCTCAAAAATGTACTGCAAAATGTGTTCTTGGGTCCATGCATACGTCCCTGTAAACATCGCAGAGACCGAATAATACATCGGAAAATTGGAATTTCGATGCCCCAAATTGTTCAATATTTTCACATCAACATTCTGTTCACCAAACGTCGGAAGTTCAAACGTGATGGATATTTTCTGGTCCGGCTTAAAATCTATAGGAAGTCCTAGCAAAAGACCGCCAGCAGAAATATCATAAAGCATACCAGAGCACGTATCCCCGTTTTCAAGTCTAACCTCGACAGGGAAATCGACGACCTCACGAATCCACTTACGCAATTGTTCCTTGTCCAACTGTTCACTGTGGTTAAAGACAATCTTGTCTGAAGTCGCAGAAATAATAGGAAGCCAAGTCGAATACACGGCATCGTTTATGCGAGTCCAGCGAACCAACACGCGCATACCCACAGGGTTTTTGGCAATCGCATCCAAGCCTTCCACTTGGACGCTCCAATTCTTTTCGGAACGTTCAAGGATTACGGAACGCTTGATGACTCGAAAGTCATCGAATTCCAAATCGATGCGGTCACCTTCATTGAACTGTCTTGTCGAGCAGACCATCGTCAGAGGATTGGCCCCCGTAAAATCCATTTTGTTTCTCAAGGACGCAATAGCATCAAGAGTTTCATCGCGAACGGACAACACATTACGGACACGGTAAAACTCGTTCACGGCGGTTTCAAAAAGTATGGAAGAATTCAACACGGCATCCTTGTTTTCGAACTTGGATGTTCGCACCAATTTCTCCAACGTACGCACTTCCTTTGGTGTAAATTCAAACGCCTTGATCTTTTCGTTAAAGGCTTCTGTACCAAACATGACCTCGTTTTCACGACGGTTGTACATCAGCTGAATTTCAATCAGCACCAAAGCCACAAACGGCAGAACCGGAAGAATGTAGTAATGGAAAATATTCCAGACTTCTTGAAGAACGCCTGTCATCAACACCTCACCAAATTACAGTTCAGTCCAGACACTGTTGATGTAAGTCGCAAGGATTGACGACGGAATAGTCTTGCCCAACAGCGGCGAATTGCAGACATGGCCAGCAAAATCACCTTCGACGACCACGTGCGGTCTATCCGGCGCAAACACGACAACGTTATCTGTCGTAGGAGCAGAACCGGCCAAACGGGCAGGAGCTGTCGAGAGAAGTTCAATCGCACGAGCCTCCCCCACACGCTTGACAAGCTTGTTCCAAATCGAGGGAAGGGCGACTTCCAATGACAGTGCGCCTGGCACAGAATCCTCGAAATTCACGACCGTATCCTGACGGAGCACCGGGGTGTGGTTCATGCTGATGGCATCAACCGTCCCGTCAGCAACGCCCAGCCACAAGGCTTCGCGGTCCGCCGCCGAACGGATGGGTGGCAAAATGTGATAAGCTGAGTCCAACGTTTCAAGGCAAGAATCGTCCAACAGCAGGTGGTAGAGTCCCACGTCGCAAGTGACATCAATGTTGTTCTTACGGGCGTTGCGTACAAGTTCGAGCGTTTCGCCGCAAGTCACTTGTTTAAAATGCACCGGCACCTGCAAGAATCGCGCCATTTCAAGAATCGTATAGGCAGCAATCGTCTCTGCGATACGCGGAATGCCCTTCATACCGAGCATATCGGAGTAAGCGCCTTCGTGCACACAACCGCTATGGCGAAGCGTCTTGTCCATCGGCTGGAAGAAGAAGCGCTTGCCCGTCATCTTGCCGTATTCCATGGCAAGGCGAATAAAACGGGAATGCGGAATCACGCCGTTTCCATCGCCGAACCCGGCAACACCGGCTTCGGCAAGTTCCACCATTTCAGCCAAACTATCGGTTCCAAAACCTTTGCTGTAAGCGCCAAGGAACTTTATATCAAATTCGCTTTCGCCAAATTCCTCGGACTTGAAACGGTTTACCATAGCGGTAAACTTGTCTGCATCGTCAATCGGATTTGCCGCACTTTCGTAAAGTCCACCGTAAAAACCGCCTTTGTGCATGGCAGCGAAACCATCGAAAAACGTATAAACGTCATCGCGAAGCGGTTCCATGAAATCAAGGCCAAGCCCAAAAAGAGCAGGCATTACAAGAGCGCCCTTGCAATCAAATTCAGTTGTTTCCACATTTTTGCAAGCGTTCAGACAAACTTCACGGCGATGTTCAAAAGACGACCCGTTCCAAAACTTCGCATTTTTCAGAACGACATTCGAGACACGCCCCTTACAAGGTTTACGCATTTTCATTGTTGCGACCTCCAGCCAAAAGGAAGAGAACGGCCATACGGACTGCAACACCGTTGGTCACTTGATCAAGAATAACAGAATGTTCGCCGTCGGCGATATCGGAATCGAGTTCCACGCCACGGTTGATGGGCCCCGGATGCATGATGATAACTTTATCCTTGGCACATTCCAAAAGTTCTTCCGTAATGCCGAACGTATTGCGGTATTCTCGCATGCTCGGGAGAAGCGCATCGTCCATGCGTTCTTTCTGCAAACGAAGAGCGATAATGGCATCAGCATTCTCGACAGCCTTTTTCACGTCCGGTTCCCATGTCACGTGATTCATAAGGTCCGTGTTGCGCGGAACAAGCGTCGATGGTCCGCAAAGCGTCACATGGGCGCCCATCGTTGACATGCCCCAGAGGTTACTGCGGGCCACGCGGCTGTGGCGGATATCGCCAATGATTGTAACGTTCTTGCCTTCGAGCGTTCCAAGCTTTTCTTCGACCGTCAGCATGTCAAGGAGAGCCTGTGTCGGATGTTCGTGGGCGCCATCGCCAGCGTTCACGATAATCGCTTTACTGTTGTCGGCGAGGAACTTAGGCACGCCCGTTCCCTTGTGGCGAACAACTACGATATCGATTTTCATCGCTTCGATGTTGCGGAGCGTATCGACAAGCGTTTCGCCCTTCTTGACGCTAGAGTTAGAACTCGTGAAGTTCACCGTATCGGCAGAGAGGCGTTTTTCGGCTAGTTCAAAGCTCGTGCGGGTGCGGGTACTGTTCTCGAAGAACAAGTTCACAACCGTCATGCCCCGAAGGCTAGGCACCTTCTTGACCGGGCGTTCGAGAATTTCGCGGAACTGTTTCGCATGGTCCAGAATCAGACGGATATCATGCTTGGACACTCCGCGAAGTCCAAACAAGTGTTTAATTTCCAAAGCGCTCACTTTACGCCTCCACTTCTACGAGATAAACTGAATTTTCTTTGTCAATCGGGTCAATCGACACGCGGACTTCCTGGTTCTTTGCCGTTTCAACGGTAAGACCGGCACAGTCGGGGGCAATCGGAAGTTCGCGATGACCTCTATCTACAAGCACGCAAAGGCGAATCGCTGCCGGGCGCCCGAGATCCAAGATGGCACGCATGGCGGCAAGAGAAGAACGCCCCGTATAAAGCACATCATCTACAAGGATGACCGTTTTGTTTTCAACCGAAGCCGGCATTTCGGTAAAACGCATTTCGGTCGCCACTTTTTTGCGGTAATGGAAGTCGTCGCGATAGAACGTCGCATCGAGGCTACCCATTTCAATGGACTTGCCAAACTTCTGGGAAAGGCGTTCCGTGAGTTTCTTTGCCAGAGGGATTCCGCGGCTTGCCATGCCAAGGACAATCATGTTATCCGCAGACGGGTGCATTTTCGCAATTTTCGCGGCCATTTCATCAAGCGCAAATTCCATCGTCTGCGCCGTGAGAAGTTCACTTACTTTTTTGCAGTTGTCGTTCATAATAGTAGTAGGAAGTAGACAGTAGGAAGTTATTAGTGGTTAGTAAACAGTGGTTAGGTATTAGACGAAAGAAAGCGTCATCCTGAGCGTAACGTAGTGAAGTCGAAGGATCCGAAGCATTTCATACAGCATACCCTATTCATGTACACCACGAATCTAGCTTTTTTTTCGTTTACTGGAGTGCAGATTCTAGATTTCACCATTGATTCTTGAACTTTATCAATCTTTGACGCAACGGACAGAATAAGCCGATTTTTGCACATATTTCCCAATTATCTCAGCCGTACCTCCTCCAGCAGACAACTCTAAGGTATGAACCCGATATACATCACTTCCAAACGCATAACCTCGTGTAGAACTTACAAAAAAAGCATACAACTCCATTTTCTCAAAATCTCCCGTAAAGTCACAGCCGCCTCCCCCAAGTGCAGAAAAACCGAAATCATCCGAGCCACCGCACGGGATTTTTTCATTTTTAACCCAAATTTCGTCACACCATCCATCTGGTGATTTTAAAAGTTTTCCAGCATTCGCCCACCTGTAATTATTTTCTTCAGCCAAAGGCACTCCCACGAGATCGAGCATTATTTCAAATTCTTCTAAGCTAGGCAAATGCCACCCTTCGGGGCACACCCCTCGAACAGGATAGTCTGGATTGCATTTTGTCTCAGAATATATATCGATATCATCTCCGCAATCCTTTCCATCCGTAGAAAATATAGCAGCACTGTCCATAGCAGCGCTCCACGTATAAAGACGTCCATACAGATCGCAATTTTTTGAATTATTTTTATAACAAAAACTCTTAGCCGATCCCTCATGATAGCTGTAATTCAAGTTTTCAGCCATCCACCACTGATTCCCAATTTTCACTGTTTTGTAAGTCTGACCATTACGAACATCCTCCAGCACCGAATATTCAATTCGGCTTTTAGATTTTGCAATAGAGGATTCATCGTCACCACAAGACGTTAAAAACACTGTAGTAAAGCAAACCAGGAAGAACCAAAAACGGAAATATTCTCTTTCGAACATAAGCAACTTTTTTTTGCAATAGTAGCTAATTCAGCACCTCCGTCACACGCACTTTCAAACAATTACCTATATTAAAGCGGTAAATTCAACAACTCCAAGGAGATTTTTATGTTCAACCAACTCGACAAACCGCAGGCCGGCGAAACTATCGCCATCATGAAGACCAACCACGGCACGATGAAGCTTCGTCTTTTCGAAGAAATCGTCGGCGAATGCGCAACAAACTTTATTGAACTTGCCAAGCAGGGCAAGTACGACGGAGCACCGTTCCACCGCATCATCAAGGACTTCATGATCCAGGGGGGCGACTTCACCCGTAAAAACGGCACTGGTGGCCACGCAGCCCAAGGTCCGGGTTCTACTATCGGCGACAAGTACGACAGCCGCCTCACCCACATCCGCGGAGCCCTCAGCTGGGCAAAGACCGCTATGCCGCACTCCATCGGCAGCCAGTTCTTCATCGTCCACGGCAACAACGTGCACTTCCTCGACCACGACCAGTGCGGCCCCGGCCCGGCTGACGGCTACTCCGTATTCGGCCAGCTCTACGAAGGTTTCGAAGTGCTCGACGAAATCGCCGGCGTGC
>JAEEGK010013621.1_pt1 | contig 18293 bp, 21 predicted proteins | sample 8958771 | NCBI WGS metagenome assembly JAEEGK01 (sample SAMN16246547, study PRJNA631951) | gut metagenome | biome: gut microbiome; feature: rumen; material: SC-attached | host: Bos | place: Iran: Karaj | collected 2018-10
TAGAATCTATGGACATACCCCAGCTTGTGGGTATTGCCGACGAGCTTGGTATTAAGGTTTCGCCCGACGACCAGCTTACTGACGTGGTGTATGCCATACTCGACAAGGCTGCCGAACAGAGCGCCACTGCCGCCGAGGATTCGCCCAAACGCAAGCGTACACGTATTGCAAAAAAAGATACTAGCAAAGTTTATACAGTAAACGGCGAGGACGGTGAGAATCTTGACTCGAAGAGCAACCGTACCCGCAAAAAGGCCGAGCAGCCACAGCTGTTTGCCGACATGCCTGCTGCCCCCGCAGCCCCTGATGAGGCTGCAGCCGAAGAAGCACCTAAACCTAAGAAGCGCGGACGTAAGAGCAAGGCAGAGAAAGAGGCCGAAGAGGCAGCTGCACGTGCTGCCATTGAGGCTGCTGCTGCCAAAGCTGCAGCCGAGGCCGAGGATTTCGTAGTACCCGAGGCTGCCCAGTTTGCCGTTGGTGCCGATGATGCCGACGACGAGGTTGCACCTAATGCAATCGAGCAGCTGCGCGAAAAAATGGCTGCAACTAAGGTTGCTGCCCCCGAGCCAGAGTTTGAGCCCGAGGCCGAGCCAGAGCAGGCACCTGTAGACCAGGAGACTGCCCCCGACCCAATGACCGACGAGGTTGATGAGAACGGCGTCTGGATGGGTGACCCAGGTGATGGTACCGATTTTATTACTATCCTTGATATCCCCATTGAGGACCAGAGCGCTATACCTACACTCGATATGTTCGATCGTCCTGTAGTGCCCGTTGCTACCGATCAGCCCGTAATCAATCGTAATGTCGTTCCCAGCTCGCAGCCACGCTACGACTTCGCCGACCTGATTGATGCAAACGGCGTATTGGAGATTCTTACCGATGGCTACGGATTCCTGCGTTCTAGCGATTATAACTACCTGTCATCGCCTGATGATGTATACGTATCGCCCCAGCAGATTAAGCGTTACGGTTTAAAGACTGGCGACGTAGTGGAGTGTACCGTTCGTCCACCACACGAGGGTGAGAAATTCTTTGCTATGACTGATGTTAAGAGCATCAACGGTCGTCACCCCGACGAGGTTCGCAATCGTGTAGCTTTCGAGCACCTTACACCACTGTTCCCCGAGGAGAAGTTCACCCTTTGCGGTGATCGTGCCACTACCAACCCATCGGTTCGTATTGTCGATCTCTTCTCGCCAATCGGTAAGGGTCAGCGTGCCCTGATTGTGGCCCAGCCTAAGACCGGTAAAACCGTGCTCATGAAGGATATTGCCAACGCCATTGCCGCCAACCATCCCGAGGCTTATATCATGATGCTGCTGATTGATGAGCGCCCTGAGGAGGTTACCGATATGGCACGTACCGTAAATGCCGAGGTAATTGCATCAACCTTCGACGAGCCTGCCGAGCGCCACGTGAAAATTGCCGGTATCGTGCTCGAAAAGGCCAAGCGTATGGTAGAGTGTGGTCACGATGTAGTTATCTTCCTCGATTCAATCACCCGTCTGGCTCGTGCTTATAACACCGTAGCACCTACTTCAGGTAAAATCCTTACCGGTGGTGTAGATAGCAACGCCCTGCAGAAGCCAAAGCGTTTCTTCGGAGCAGCTCGTAACATCGAGGGTGGCGGTTCGCTCACCATTATTGCTACCGCTCTGGTTGATACCGGTTCTAAGATGGACGAGGTTATCTTCGAGGAGTTCAAGGGTACAGGTAACTCTGAAATCCAGCTTAACCGCTCGCTGGCCAACAAGCGCATCTTCCCAGCTATCGATATCGTGCTGTCTTCAACACGCCGCGACGATCTGCTACTTGATGATACCACACTTAACCGCATGTGGATTATGCGTAAGTTCATTGCCGATATGAATCCTATCGAGGCTATGAGCACCGTTCGCGATCGCTTGGTAACCACCCGTACTAACGAGGAGTTCCTCCTGTCGATGAACGGATAAATGATGAAGAAGATTCTTTTCGTTTGTCACGGAAACATCTGCCGCAGTCCGATGGCAGAGTACGTGATGAAATACTTAGTAGAACAGGCGCAGCTGACCGATCAATTCATGATTGCGTCAGCTGCTACTTCTACCGAGGAGATTGGTAATTCCGTTTATCCCCCAGCCCGTCGCAAACTGGCCGAGCACGGCATCAGCTGTAACGGCCATGCCGCCCGCCAGATGACCCGCGCTGACTATAGTCGTTACGACCTGCTTATAGGCATGGATTCTGCCAATCTACGCAATATGACTCGTATAGCCGGTGGCGATCCCGAAGGTAAAATCCGCCCCTTACTCTACGACAAGGATGTTGCCGACCCATGGTATACCGGTAACTTTGAAGCTACTTGGCAAGACGTTCTCCGCGGCTGCCAAGCGCTGCTCGATGAGTTACCAGATTAATTTTGAATCGTCATAATACACTATCGAAAGTCGGTAGTGCGCATCGTTTCCCTTAGCCGTATAGGTTTGGCAAGATTTTGCATCAAAAAATTGCAGTCGTCTCATATATAGTAGATTGTGTGTTGTTTCTCTAACCCAGAATGTGCTTTCGGTGTTGATTCTCATTGAAATAGATTCGAACTGATTAAGCAACTCCTGATTGTTGCGGATGATTGTAAGTACCTCTTCTACTTCGCTTGTTTTTGGGAAAGGGAAACTGTAATAATTGGTGTCATAAAACAGTTGTTCAACATCGTCTTTCACAAACGGCAAGCCATCAACTATATTAAGGAACGTTGCAGGTGTTTTGCCCAGAGTCTTTACTAATATGCCCGGCTTTCCGTTAGATGCTTTGCGAATGCATATATATCGCGACGAGATAAACTCCTTATATGCAGTCGTGCGATTTTTCTTCAGCATTTTGTCGATGCGCTGAAGAGTTACAATTTCACCGGTTTCCCAGTCGGTTGTCATAGGTTTCATACGTGTATTATAATTTTGTTAATATTTCATTTTTGTGCTGGCGCTTTTTTCTGTTAAGAAATAAGCGCAGCTCTACAGCTGATAATTATGCTCTATTCTTTTCGAGGTTAAAGTTCGGTATAGAACTTGAGCAATTTTTGTATTCTTATATAAGTTCGCTGCAAAGGTACAAAAAAAATAACGAGACTCCAAAAGAATCCCGTTGTTTTTATTAAATTTGTTAGAAATTCTCCTAAACAGCTCTTGTTTGATGGCTATTTGTAATACTTTGTGGTCAGTTTTTCTTCAGAAAATCTAATGGATTTATTTCCTCAAGTTTCTTTTTAATGAGCTGGCGGGCCTGGTCCTCGTCGAGGGTGTAAACGTGATTAAACACGCCTACGGATACCATGATGAACTCGCCATTATAATCTACAAAACCAAGACTATAAAAACGGCGGTCGCGAACCAGAAAGCTGGTGTTCAGAAACTGATTAACGGCAGTGGTGGCGGCTACCGAGGCTATTGAACCCAATGCACCATCGATATTGTTATCGCGCAATTCGGCATTTACAGCGCCTTTCATTACCGATTGAATGGCATCAACATGTTGCTGACGATCAGGCGTGGTGACCATTAAACCTAATGCAATGGCGCCTATAATCACCAAAAAGATAACTAACTTTTTCATAACCTATCTAAAAAGTAACTGTTATTCGCAATACGTTTGTGGTTTCTTTGCTCACACGGAAACGGTTATCGGTGCGGCGACCAATTAGCCACATAATAGCGCCTGTGGCATCGGTTACTACCTCCTGGTGGCGTTTATCCAAGATACTGACCTTCTGGTCGGTAAGATAGTCGCTCACCAGTTTGCTGCCTTTCATACCAAAAGGTACGAATCTGTCGCCCTGCTCTACAAGGCGCACCATGATCGGGAGCTGCACCTTATCAGCATCGAGCGTAGCCACATAGGGCTCACGCGATACGGTGGTATCGGTGGTTATCTCGAACTTAAAGGCCGTTTGGTCTTCGTCACGATAGGTACCTGTCTCGGGTATTTTAAGTGGTTTAATCGGGTCTTTAATAGGCTCAACCTCAAAGAATTCTCGATCTACCACTAACCTATGTGTTGCCGAAAGAAATTCACGCCCAGTCTCGTTCATGCAATCGAGTATCTGTTCGGTTTGCGTAGAGTTAAAGCCAAAAGGCGACAGCCACTCGTGGAGTATCGACGGCATTGACGGTGTTATGTCTGAATCTTTGTAGAATTTATTCTCAGATATAAAGTTATCAATATAATCTTTGATTTGCTTATTATATACCTCCTCGGCCTCGCGCAGGTAATTGACGGTTTTATAGATGTTGGCCATAGCGCCCGGGGCGATATCTTCGAGAAGCGGCAACACCATAAGACGAATTTTGTTACGCAGCACGTCGGCCTCGAGATTGCTTGAATCGGTAACGAATGTTTGTCCGATGGAATCGAGATATTGTAGGATCTCCTCTCGATTAATACACAATAATGGACGGCGCACGATATCGTTCTTAGGACGGATGCCTGTAAGCCCATGTATGCCAGCACCACGCGACAGGTTCATCATCAGCGTCTCAACAGCATCGTCGCGATGGTGGGCGATACACACATCTGTGGCTCCGATATCCTGACAAAGCTGACGGAAATAGCCGTAGCGCAAATCGCGTGCAGCCATCTCAATACTTACTTTATGTAATGCAGCGTATTCTTTTGTGTCGAAATGGATTACGTGAAGCGGAATATCGTGCTGCTTGCAAAGGTTACGTACAAACTGCTCGTCGCGATCGCTCTCTTCGCCACGTAAACGGAAATTACAATGTGCAGCCTCGATTCTATAGCCCAAATCCTTTAAAACCAAGAGCAAGGCTACTGAGTCGGCCCCACCGCTCAGTCCTACCAAATGCAGGTCGTAGCGATAAAGAAGCTTCTCGCGCTCAATAAACTTTCTAACCTTATTCAACATACAGCACCAGTCCTTTCAGATATTCGCCCTCGGGGTGATAGATATTAATAGGATGGTCGGCTGGCTGGTGCAGCTGGTGCAGAATGCGAACCTTGCGGCCGGCCTGCGCTGCAGCAGTGAATACGGCATTGCGGAAGTGATCCTTCGTAACTACCTGTGAGCAGCTGAATGTAAAGAGTATGCCGCCTGGCTGAATCTTCTGGAAAGCCTTGTTGTTCAGGCGGGTATAACCCTTAAGTGCATTGTGCAGGGCACCACGGTGCTTGGCAAATGCAGGAGGGTCGAGAATTATCAGATCGTAATTATTGCCTGCCTGCTCAAGATACTTAAAGGCATCTTCGCAGAAGGCCTCGTGGCGGTTATCGCCCTCAAAGTTAAGGGCTATATTGCGGTTGGTAAGCTCGATGGCCTTAGCGCTGCTATCTACCGAGTGTACCAGCTTGGCGCCACCGCGCATGGCGTAAACCGAGAATCCACCGGTGTAGCAGAACATGTTGAGCACGCTCTTGCCGGCCGAATAACGCTCGAGCAGCGAACGGTTGTCGCGCTGATCAACAAAGAAACCGGTTTTCTGACCGCGCAACCAGTCTACGTAGAACTTCAAGCCGTTCTCGAGTGCCACGTTATCCTCGCTGCCTCCATATACAAAGCCGTTCTCCATGTCGTCCATAAACGGCAGTGTGGTTTCGCTCTTGTAATATACATTATCAATACGGCTGCCCATTACCTTTACCAGTTGCTCGGCTATCTGCTTGCGCTGCAAGTGCATGCCAATGCTGTGAGCCTGCATAACGGCGGTGCGGTCGTAAACGTCGATAATCAGTCCTGGCAGGTTGTCGCCCTCGCCGTGTACCAAACGGTAGGTGTTGTTCTTTGGATTGTCGGCAATGCCGATGGATTGGCGCACTTTAAGTGCCGAGGCCAGTCGTGACGCCCAAAAATCGGCATCGATATCAACATCGCGGAACGAGAGAATACGTACGGCGATAGAGCCCATCTGGAAGTGACCAACAGCGATAAAATCGCCATGATTGGTTAAAACGCGAACCAGGTCACCATCCTTCAAATTTTCGTCGGCCTGTGCAATGGCGCCCGAGAATACCCATGGATGGAAACGCAATAAACTCTCTTCCTTACCTCGCTTAAGATATAGTTTCTTCATTATTCTTAGTTGTTATTTCTGGTACGATAACCAGTTGATAATCATTATTTTCAATCATTCTTTTAAACTCGTTGTAAAGCTGTACGCAGGCCCACGCATCGGTGGCTGCATAGCGCTTCTGATGGTCGTCGAGCACGTCGCGCTCCCAGTTGGTTAGCTGCTCGCGTTTGCTGATGCGCTCGCCAAATACGTTGGCGTAGAGCTTAGCCAGACTCTGATCCTCGATACCTATCTTTCGGGCCATATCCTGCAAATCAACAAACTCGCCCATTTCAAAATCGCCTAACTGGTGCAAGCCTAATGCATCGTTTCGCCATGCCAGGCCCACCTTGGTTACGGTGTTGTCGGCTAGCAAGCGTTTAACAGCAGGGCAAAGACCAATGTGATTCAAACGGAATAGGAAACAGCAGCTGTTGGTTGAAACCTGCAGCAATGAGCACTTGTGATGTACGCCCTTTTTAAAACTGGGGCGAGTTTCGGTATCGAACCCAAGCACGGGTTGAGCCAGCAGGTAATCAACTGCCCGCTCGGCTTCGGCTTGCGACACCACTACCACAATCTTTCCGTCGAAACTGGCACGTGGAAATTGCGAAATTGCCTTCTTATCTACCTTGTTTTGTATTAACTTTTTCATTTCTGCGTGCAAAATTATAAAAAAAATCCCGATTTATGATGAAATATGAGCGATTTTAGCTACTTTTGCACGAAAATATCATAAACTATATGAAGAAAGGAAAGAAAAAGACCTCAAACAACGAAAATAAAGAGCGCTTGAGTTTTATACTCGGTGCAATCATATTTGGTATATCTATCTATCTGTGTTTTGCATTCGTGTCGTACTTTACTACAGGTGCGGCCGACCAAACCCTGATAGAAGAACCTCGTGCCGGTGAGTTGATGAACGAACACCATGAGTTTGCCAATACCTGCGGCTCGCTTGGTGCTTATGCGTCGTGGTTCTTTATTAAGCATTGCTTTGGTTTGCCAGCATTCCTGATACCGGTACTGCTGTTTGTAATAGCCATCCACCTGATGAAGGCTTATCGTGTAAACCTGCTTAAGTGGGCACTCGCGTCGATGCTGCTCATGATATGGGCATCGGTAGCACTGGCTACATTTCTGGAGCCATTGTTTGCTAACGCCAGTTATAATCCTGGTGGCGATCACGGTTTGTATATTAGCAGTTTTATTGGTAACTTGGTGGGTGCGCCAGGTCTCACTGCCTTGCTTGTTCTGGTGGCTGTCGCATTTCTTACCTACTTCAGTGCTGCTACGGTTATCTTTATCCGCAAACTGCTTAACCCCGCCATCTATTATAATAAGGTAAAGTTTACCGTTAACAAGGGCGGTGAGCAGACGGATACTAATGAGTATGAGGACGAGGAAGCCGAGACATTGGTATTTGATGACCCCGCCAAGCAGGAGGTTATATTCGACGATAATGGCGGTGCTGTTGTTATCGACGAGGGCTACCAGAATGAGGATATTAATATAAAGGAAGGTCCGATGCCTAAGCCTGCCAAGCCCGAGCCTAAGCAGCCCGAAGCTACAGGCGAGATTGAGATGGTGGTTGAAGAGGCTAAGGGCGACACCGAGACTGCTAATGCCAAGACAGTGGCCGATGCAGTGGAGAGCAACGAGCCTTACGATCCCAAGCGCGATTTGGAGCACTATAAATACCCCACTCTCGATTTGCTAAAGAAATACGATAACGATGGCAAACCCTATATCGATATGGCTGAGCAGAATGCCAACAAGAACCGTATCGTGGATGTGCTGCGCACCTTCGGTGTAGAAATCAGCAGCATTAAAGCTACCGTAGGTCCTACCATTACACTTTACGAGATTACACTGGCACAAGGCGTTCGTATCCAGAAGGTGAAGAACCTTGAGGATGATATCGCTCTGAGTCTGGCTGCTCTCGGCATTCGTATCATCGCTCCAATGCCTGGTAAGGGCACGGTGGGTATCGAGGTACCAAATGCCAAGCCATCAACCGTATCGATGGAGTCGATCCTGAACTCTAAGAAGTTCCAGGAGTCGAAGATGGAACTGCCTTGTGCTATCGGTAAGACGATTACCAACGAGGTGTTTATGTTCGATTTGGCCAAGGCGCCACACTTGCTGGTGGCCGGTGCTACTGGTCAGGGTAAATCGGTTGGTTTGAATGCCATTATTACCTCTTTATTATATAAGAAGCACCCAGCCGAGCTAAAGATTGTGTTGGTTGACCCAAAGAAGGTGGAGTTCAGCTTCTATGAGCCTATCTGCAACCACTTCTTGGCGCAGGTGCCCGACGAAGAGGCCGATCCGATTATTACCGACGTAACCAAGGTGGTACGCACCTTGAACTCGCTGTGTAAGGAGATGGATACACGTTACGATCTGTTGAAGGTGGCCCGTGCACATAACATCAAGGAGTACAACCAGAAGTTTACAGCCCGTCAGCTGAATCCTAACAACGGTCATCGTTTCCTGCCATACATTGTGGTGGTGATCGATGAGTTCGGTGATCTGATTATGACTGCCGGTAAGGAGGTTGAGCTGCCTATCGCACGTATCGCCCAGCTGGCACGTGCCGTGGGTATCCACATGATTATCGCTACCCAGCGTCCAACAACCAATATCATTACCGGTACCATCAAGGCTAACTTCCCAAGCCGTATCGCCTTTAAGGTTTCGGCTGGTATCGACTCAAAGACTATTCTCGACCGTACAGGTGCTCAGCAGCTGATTGGTCGTGGTGATATGCTGGCGCTGGTAGGCGGTTCAGAGCCTGAGCGTGTACAGTGTGCCTTTGTGGATACACCCGAAGTTGAGCGTATTAACGAGTACATCAGCGAGCAGCAGAGTTACGGCGCACCATTCGAGCTGCCTGAGCCTGATATGCCTGAGGCAGATATGGGCGACGGTGGCGATAGAGATGTGGATATGGCTCATCTCGACCCATTGTTCGACGATGCTGCCCGACTGATTGTTATGAACCAGAGTGGTTCTACATCACTCATTCAGCGTAAGTTCGCTATCGGTTATAACCGTGCTGGCCGACTGATGGACCAGCTCGAGAAAGCCGGTGTGGTAGGTGCCGCCATGGGGTCGAAACCTCGTGAGGTACTGATTCAGGATGAAAATAGTTTGAATAATCTTTTAAATAGTTTACGATAAAATGAAACGATTAAGCATGATGCTGGTTGCTGCGCTACTGGCTGTAGGTGGCTATGCGCAGTCGGCAAAGAGCGTATTGGATAAGGCTGCTGCCACCATTACTGCCCCACAGGGCGTAAAAGCAAACTTTAAGATGAATGCCACTAGTGGCAGTACCAGTGGCACCATCGCCATCAAAGGTAAGAAGTTTTATGCCACCACACCTCAGGCCACCGTATGGTTCGACGGTAAAACACAGTGGACCTATATGAAGAATAACGACGAGGTGAACGTGAGCAATCCTACCGAGGCTCAGTTGCAGGCTATCAATCCCTACAACTTTATCAATCTGTACAAGCGTGGTTATAACTACACTATCAACACAGCTGGTAAGGATTATGTGGTACATCTGCTGGCCAACAGCGGTGAACGCAAAATCAAGGAACTGTTTGTTACCGTTGATAAGAAGAACTATCAGCCCAAGCAGGTAAAAATGTTACAGGGTAAGAAGTGGACCACCTTTGATATCACCAATATTAAGAAGGAGAAGCTGGCCGACGGTCAGTTCCGCTTCAACTCAAAAGACTTCCCTAAAGCCGAAATCATCGATCTTAGATAAAAACAAAACTTAAACAATGAACAAATTTCAACTGTACCGACTTCTTCGTAAGAACACTAACCTGAGTTATAAACGTAGTCCTGCTTTCGAGCAGAATAAATGGGCCAAGCTACTTATTTATTTAGGTGCTGGTATGTTTGCCTTTTACCTTATTATGTATGGTTGCATACTGGGTATGTCAGCCAAAGGTGAGGCGGGCATGATGCTGGCTTTTGCGCCCTTTTATATGGCCATTGATTTCCTGCTGCGTTTCATCGTGCAAACCACACCTGGCATGATGGTTAAACCTTACATTCTGCAACCTATTTCGCGCTATACCGCCATCGAGTGTTTCTTGATTGGCGAGCACGTGAGTGGCTACAATCTGCTGTGGCTTTGCATGTTTGTACCCTACTCTATCATCCTGCTGTTTGCTGGCGAGAGCTTCGGGCTGGTACTGCTCGAATTGGTAACCTGCGAGTTGCTCATGGTTCTGAACAGTCAGATTTATCTGTTTTTCCGTACGCTGATTAATCGCAGTGTGCTGTGGCTTATTCCTGGTTTGGTGTTCTACGCTCTGCCATTTACACCGCTGATGCTGTCGCCAAAGGACGACACCTTCGATAAAATGTTCGATATAATTATTGCTCATGGTTTGTCGTGGTACGCCCTGCCAATTGTGCTGCTGGTTATTTGCGGTTTGTTCTTTGTAAACCGTCACATGCAGTTTATCTTTGTGTATGAAGAAATCTCGAAGAAAACCGAGCGTGCACTCAAGCATGTGTCAGAGTTCGCATTCTTTAATCGTTTCGGATTGATTGGCGAATATCTCAAAATCGAGCTTAAGTCGAATATCCGCAACAAAACCATGCGCACACGCTGCATCTATAGTCTGTGTGCCGTGATTGCTTTCTCGCTGCTGGTGGCTTATACCACTCTTTACGACAGTGAGCTGATGCAGAACTTCTGGTGTCTGTACTGCTTTGCCCTTTATGGCGTTACAGCCCTGATTAAGATAATGGGCCAGGAAGGTAACTATATCGAGCTGCTGATGATGCACCGCGAAAACATCATCGCCTTGCTGCGCGCCAAGTTCATATTCTATAGTGCCGTGCTCATTATTCCCTTCGTTATCATGCTACCTGCTGTGTTCACTGGCAAGTACACCATACTGATGTTGTTTGCTTACATGTTGCTTACGGCCGGATTCCTGCATTTCGTCATCTTCCAGCTGGCAGTTTACAATAAGCAGACCTTGCCCTTGCAACTCAAGGTAACAGCCAAGGGTAACTTCGAAAATGGTATGCAGTTGGTCATCGAGTTGTTTGCACTTTTTGGTCCTGTGCTCATTACTGGTCTCGGATATTTGTTAGTGGGTCTTACATATACCTATATTTTTATGTGTATTGTGGGTTTGGCATTCATAATCGCACACCCCATTTGGATTCGCAACATTTACACCAGAATGATGAAAAGAAGGTATGAAAACCTCGAAGGATTCATGAATACACGCGATTTCTAGGCTTTTTTTTGAGTTTTTTGAAAGAAAATCGCGAAAAAGTTTGGTGGTTTCAAAAAATAGTCGTACCTTTGCACCCGCAATTCAGCAAGAGAGCTGATACAAAGCAAAAAATGATGCACCCGTAGCTCAGTTGGTAGAGCACCTGACTCTTAATCAGGGTGTCCAGAGTTCGAGCCTCTGCGGGTGTACTTTTTGCAAGAAAACAGGCCCTAAAAAGCCACCAAAATGATGCACCCGTAGCTCAGTTGGTAGAGCACCTGACTCTTAATCAGGGTGTCCAGAGTTCGAGCCTCTGCGGGTGTACTAAGAATAAGGAGATAAGTCCAAAAGCTTATCTCTTTTTTGTTTTTATTAGTTTTCTAATTTGTATCCTTTTACTACGATTGGTGGGCAGGCTGGAAGTTTTTTCATCTTACCCTTTACGGCGTTGCGGGCGTAGCTGCTTTTAAAGTTGGCTGGGAAGAATATACCACCATTACCTTTATGGTCAACCACACTCACACTGATACAATATTTCTTTTTACCCTTAAGCACGATGTGTTCATCGGGACTTACGCTGAATTTCTTGCCATCGTCTGCGGGTGATATATGTTTGTATATGGGTTTGTTCATGATGTTGATAAACTTCTTGCCCTGTAGCTCATAGACATTGAAACTAAGCACACACTCATCATATTTACATTTAGCTATGGTCAGAAGCATCTCACTTAGTACATAGTCCTTGCTGTTCTTGAATATCGGCCCCCACTCCGTGTCGCCGTTTATGTTTCCTATGAATCCTACTGTCCCTATTCTTACAAGCGAACGCCCCGATAACGTGTTCGTTTTGTTTTTCTTGCCGATTACCACCTCAGCCAGTTCTATCACTTTATCCTTTAGTACTACCTTCAGATCATTTCCTTTGCTGTAGGTGGCATAAGGCACGATAGCATCCTGATACGACACATGCGTGAACGATAAGTCCTTATTTCGTCCCGCAGGTATGGTGAGCGTAAAGTGCCCCTTCGCGTCGGAAATCACGCCCACACTATCCTCATCAAAACCAATGCTGACATATTCTACAGCCTCGCCGCGTTCGTTTACTACGTTGCCTCGTACAATGGTCTGAGCACTCGCTGTAATCATCAACTGCATAAATACAGTTAAGAGTATGGTCTTCTTCATTTTTTTGTAATTATAAGTGTTGCAAATTCGCATGCAAATGTAGTTATTATCCCTGAATTACTCGTCGTTTTTCAAATTCTTTGTGATATGTTTTGATAGTTTCAGGTTTATGATGATGTTTTACCACGTTTTATTTGTACCTTTGCAGCCCGAGATGTCTATTACAATATGATATGAGTAATATAATGATTAGGAATATTGCATTTGATTTGGGCGGTGTGGTTGTAGCCCTGAGCTATGAACAGGCTGTTAAGCGATTCGAGGAGCTTGGTCTCCGCGATGCCAGGAAGCATCTGGATGCGTTTTGTCAGAAAGGCATTTTTGGCGATCTGGAGAAAGGCATGATATCGCCTGAAGAGTTCCGTGCAGAGCTGAGTCAGCTTGTGGGTCGTGAGTTGTCTCACGATGAGTGTAAGTATGCCTGGCATGGTTATGTTGAGGCTGTACCACAAAAGAATCTGCAGATGCTGTTGAGATTGCGTGAACTCGGCTACAAGGTATGTCTGCTCTCCAACACCAATCCGTATATGATGCAGTGGGCCAAGAGTAACGAGTTTGATGGCAATGGCCACTCTATCGAATATTACTTCGACCATCTCTATCTGAGTTACGAGTGTAAACAGATGAAACCATCGGCAGAGATTTTCAGGATGATGCTCGATGGCCAGCAATCTTCAGCCGAAGAAACGCTCTTTATTGATGATGGACAAAAGAATATCGAAGCAGCGAAAGCACTTGGTATTCATACGCTCTTTCCTGAGAATAATGAAGACTGGACAGAGCCACTCGAAAGATTATTAGGCATAGATAAATAATACTATATTACGAATATTAAAAATGGAATATTTACCCAAAGATCCCGCTATATTGGTTTCGAGCGTGAACATGCTCCTGAGAGATGAGGAGTTTGACACGCTGGAATCACTTTGCTATAATTTTGGAACTGAACCCGCAGATATCAAAGATTACCTGTTCGGTCATGGATATGTGTATAGCGAAGAGCAACGTCAGTTCCGCCCTATTGGATATAACTCAGAGCAAAATGATAACAAAAGATAGTATCGAGACCGCCTATAGTTTCCTGCATCAAAAGCAGCGCATCTATGTTCACTCCACGCTCGACTGGCAGAAGGATGACATTGAGATGGCTATTGCTGCCTATGCCGACGATATGAGTCAGGAACTGTTTGAGGCCATCAGTGGTGGCAGGGCTGATTTCTTACACGATCATAAGCAGTTTCAAGATGATATCACCAAGGCGGTAGATATTCTTGAAACGATGCTATAGTTTTACAATCTGATAACCAATCATTACTGCAATCATACCAAGGGCAAGGCTTAACAACGTGTACAGCACAGCCGAAAGCATTGCTCCGTCGCGGCCCAGCAGTAAATTCTCGTTCATAAATGTAGAGAATGTAGTGAATCCACCACAGAAACCTGTTACCAACACCAGTTTGGTAGCGGGCGATATATGTCCTCCGAGCGACAGGCCGGATAGCAATCCAATCAGGAAACAGCCAATCACATTTACAGCCATCGTTCCCCAGGGAAAGGCTGCTAATATCCACGACTGAACAGCTTTGCCAACCAGATAACGTGCGCCACCTCCGAAGAAGCTGCCGATGCATACTAACAGTAATTCTTTCATCTATTTTCTTAAAGATATGTAAACTTGGTCACAAAAGTAAGAAAAATCGCAGAAAAATGAATATCTTTGTTGCAAGTTTTAACAAAAATATAAATAAAATCAAGAATATGAGTTTTTTAGATTTAGTAAAGCAGAGATATAGCTGCAGAAGCTATCAGGAGAAGAGTGTGGAACAGGAGAAGCTCGACTACGTGATGGAGTGCGTACGCTTTGCTCCTTCGGCTGTGAACAAGCAGCCTTGGATGTTCCGTGTGGTTAAGAACGATGCTGAAAAAGAAAATCTGCGTGAGTGCTATAGTCGCGATTGGTTTAATACAGCACCTATGTATATTATCTGCAGTATCCTGCACGATGAGGAATGGGTTCGCAAGGATGGCAAGCATCATGGCGATATCGACATAGCTATTGCTGTTGAGCATCTGTGTCTGGCTGCAACAGAGCAAGGTCTGGCTACCTGCTGGGTATGCAACTTTGATGCCGAGAAATGCAAGCAGCTTTTTACTTTTGCTGAGAATGAGGAGCCTGCCGTGCTGATTCCTATCGGTTATGCAGCCGACGAGGCGAAGGAAAAGAAACGCAAGGATATGGATCAGATTTGCAAATAATGAATAGCCGCCATCGTTGGTGGCTATTTTTATTATAACGAGAAAAGGCTCGCTTCACAGCGAACCTTTTCCGTACAATTACTTAAAAAACTAAATTAATCAACCATAAACCTTAACCATATTATCTATGCTGCAAAAGTACACATAAAACGGGAAATCAATGTTTGTTTATCGTCTATTTATGTTCAATCTACATTATTTGGCGCAGATTAAACAAAATTACACCGATTTTAAACATCGCCAGTCTATGCTACTACATGCTTGATGTGACGCGCTGTAGTTTTGTTGGCATCGTAGAGAACGGTTATCTCACGAGTGCGTGGATTGTACTTGGTATCCTTCACACCGTTGATACGCTCTGCCCGCGCCATCATCTTGGTAGGAGAATCGTGACGACTCAGCTTGAATGTGCAGATTCTCATCTCAGGATGATATGCATGTCTCTTGTCGAAGTGAGCAGTATGCTTATCAACCCTGTCGAAGTGCGTCTTTTTCTTGTCAACTACTGCAACCACTTTCTTATCGCGGTTGTTGTGATGCTTATTACCTGCCATTGCTGGCATTGCTGCTGTCATTGCCATCATCATCATGGCTGCTATCAGCCGATTAGTGCTAACTATCGTCATTTTCATAATCGTAATCTTTAAATGGTTCAACATTAAGTTATTATTCACATTGCAAAGATATGACGATTATGTGGGATATGAAAATGAAAACTCCTATACTTAATGGGGGAATACCCTATACTTGCGTAGGATATTCCCTCATGAGTGTTTTTATGAGTGGTACATACCATGTTTTTGTTTCCTGTTCGGTTGGCGTGTGGGCGCCGGGGAAATGGAATGCGTGCTGGTAGTGCTCTAAGAAGAGCGGTTCGAAGTGGGCCAAGGTATCTTGCTCGCCAAATAGGCCCCATATACGTTCGGGATTACGGCATGAATCGTTAGAGAACTGCTGGGCTTCCAGTTCAGCGAATTCATTGATAAGTGCTTCGTCGATAACAAAATCCTGATTACCATTGGCACGTGGCGATTTGTATTGCTGGGCGCCGATTCGGGGTTTCAGAAACTCGGTCATCTTGAAATGTGGATTACCAAGCAAAGCGGGAATGCCGATAGCAGGCGCAATCATCTGGGCGTAGAACGATCCGCAGCTGTTACCTACCAATACATCGGGCTTTTCGCGGTCGCACATATCGCGGATAAACGCCAAAGCCTCTTTGGGATGCAGGGGCAGATCGGGAGTCAGTACGATAGCCTCGCCATCGAATGCCTCCCTTAGTGCCTTTGCCGGCACGCATTGGCCACTGGCGTAGAATCCGTGTAGGAATAGAATCTTTGGGGTATCCATCGGATGCTTGGTAGTGTTATGAGATACCTAAGAGTTCGATTTCGAAAATGAGTGTTGAACCACCGGGGATGCCAGGCTGCGAGAACTTACCGTAGCCCATTTCGGCTGGGATGTAGAGTTCCCACTTGTCGCCCACATGCATCTGCTGGATAGCGATGATCCAGCCCTCGATCAGGTCGCACAATCTGCAAGCCAGAGGCACACCACCACGACTGCTATCAAACTTCTTGCCGTTAATCGTTCGGCCTGTATAATGTGCTGTGATGATACTGCGAACCGTTGGTTGGGCACTTGTCTGATCGCCCTCGCTTAATACCTTATAATATATACCCTTGGGCAATGCCTTTACGCCCTCCTCTTTTGCTTTAGCCTCCAGCCAATCCTTGTTGGCCTGGATATATTCACGTTTTCCCATATTTTATATCTTAATTTTTCTTGCAAAGATAGTAGATTTTGCTGAATATTCGAGTTTTATGTGTAATTTTGTGCCCAAAATTAACAAATTATGGGATACATGGATAAATTCACGAAGTCGGAAGACTTTCGTCGCGAAGAGTTGATACGAATAATCGAGCACTCTGTAGAGCACTTGACTCTACAGGAGCTCGAGGCATTATATTATGATATGACCACCAAGAATTTTATTAATGATTGAGGCGTTACCCCCAATCGCTGGTGGCTATTCTCTTCTTAAATTATAAGGATACGACAGTTTCCAGGGTGAATCTTCGAGTTTGAACTTCTTGGCGCCCTCTTGTGTGGCAGGAGTGCGTACAAGGGGAATGTCGGAGAGGTCCATCAGGTAATAATAATAGGCGAACAGCTGGGTTAAGCCGCCTTTTACCGAATAGCGTGCCGAGATATATTCGGGTGTGATGGCATCGTTGCCACGTATGGCTTCTACCTCTTTATTGTAGGCTATCAGTTTGGCTATGGCATTTTTATAGGATGCTAAGGTTGCTGTTGGCGATTTCTGAATCCAGCGCTGTAAAAGCTTGCGGTTGTACTGGGCTACAATCTCGCCTTCGCGCTTACGTCCCTCTATAAACCAGTCGGGTGTTTTCTTGGGGTTTTCGGCTGCTACGCGGGCACGCAGTTCGTCTTCGATGGCCTGCACCTGCTTGCACTCAGCCGACCCGAACCACTCTTTAATTATCTGCTTTACCAGTGGTGAATAAATATTGTAATAGAATCGTGGTGCACCGCCCTGTTTCTCGAGCAGCCACGATCCTCTGTCGAAATCTGCAGCCTCGGTATGAAGCACAATGTCGGTATTCATTTTGTAAAGCGATGTAATAACAGCTTTCATCTTGTCGAGCACCTTATTATATTGGGGCCATTTCTTGTCTACGTGAATGGTATCGAATGGCTGACCTTTGCGCGCTTTCTTGGCAATCTCCATTCGTAGCTTATTAAATCTGTCGCTTTCTGCTTTCAGTTCGGGTTCGGGCTCGTAATTATTCACGCCCTCGTTCAGTGGTCCAACTACACATACTGTATAGCGGGTCATTTTCTCACGTGTGTCAACTTCTGATGGATTAGGCAGTACGGGCAGATTCTTGTAAGCTTCCTCGTATGTGCTATACGAGTATTTCTCTACCAATGCCTTATGCTCCTCTTTACTGATTTTAAAGTCGGTTTGCAAGCCATTTCCTTCTTTGGCGGTATAGTCCCAGAACATGTGTCCACCCAGGTTCTGTGCGTAGTTACGCTCCTCGGGTTCTACATAAAGAATGTTAGTTTTTGTTGTTGTACCTTTGCCTTTGCTTTTGGCTTGGGTTTTCTTCTGTGCCTGCATGGGAGCAGCTCCCGCTAACAGTAAAGCAGCAACACAGATGTAGAGATGATGTTTCATAAAACTGATTAATTGATTCTTGTTTCTAAATATTTTTTATATCGACTGCAAAGATACTAATAAAAAGTGTAATTAAAATATCCTATGCCACCTGACGAACATAAAATATGAAACAAAGAACATTGATTTCTCATTTTTTATGTCTACTTTTGCACCCGACAACGTGAAATATCGAATATTATATGGATATCAAGGACTTAAAACCAAGAACTGGAGCAGGCAGCTTACGAATAGCCGACAGCGACGAACTGGTGGTTATGGAGCACTTTGGTGGCGTTCCAGCTGGCAGGGTACGTCCCTTAGATCATGGTCTTGTTATTATCTGTACTGCCGGTGTGG
>JAEEGK010013623.1_pt1 | contig 18292 bp, 22 predicted proteins | sample 8958771 | NCBI WGS metagenome assembly JAEEGK01 (sample SAMN16246547, study PRJNA631951) | gut metagenome | biome: gut microbiome; feature: rumen; material: SC-attached | host: Bos | place: Iran: Karaj | collected 2018-10
ATACTCCGGCTGCGGTGCCTTCCGTTCCTTTACCTTTCCCTCACAGCGGGCAACAGACGGAGTCTGTAGCCGCCGGATATCGCATATTCCAGCGGCGGTGCCCGTTAGTCTTTGTGCGCACCGGTATCAATACGGCTGCCTATTGATGGAGTTCCGAATGAACCTTTCTGCGCGGTCGTGGATTTCTGCGATTCGGAGAATCTCACTTAGCAATTCACGGCGCTCCTGGCTGTTGGTGTCCAGTGTGTCCAGGGCGTCTTTTGCCCGCCAAAGATTGTGGTGCAAGTCATTGAGCTTGACCTGGATAGCTGTTTCATTTCCGGAGAGGACTATGTTTCGGACATAGTCCTCATAGCTCATTCCGGAGCGGTGAGTGAGCAAATCCACTGCCTCCAGCACATCCTCTTCGACCCCTTGTGCCCTCAGATCAGAAATAGTCAGATCCGTGTCCTCCACTACATCGTGCAGGAGGCCGGCCTTTTTTTCCTCCACGGTCTTTCCCATAAGACCCACGGAGAGAACGTGTAAGATGGCGGGGTTTCCCACCATATCTTTTTGCCCGTCGTGTGCCGCTACGGCAATGCGGATGATGTCTTCAATACTGGTGGTAGTCATAGGGCGGCGGGTTTATTCGTGTGCGGTTTCGCAGAAAGTGATGGCACCCTTGACCAGAAGGGCGATAGCGCCGATGTACAGGCTCACGGTAACGAAAATCTCAAGCATATCTTTGTTCTTTTTCTGCAAAGATATACTCCGCTTGCGCCAAGACGCTGCGCAAGCAAAATTAATTCTGAGAAAGGAACCCGGCGCGGAGGGTCCTTGTGGAGCCGTTGTCAAACTGGACCTCGAAACTGGAGAAGTCCTTGTTGGCGGAGACGATTTTCCCTTCCCCGAAGACCGGATGCCGGACAGTGTCCCCAACCTTGAAGGGGCTCTCGTATTCGGCCCTCTCCTTCTCGAAGTAGTCCTCTTCGTCCAGGACGTGGCTGAGGTTCCGCGTTCCCTTCCACAGGTCCGGCGGAATGACGCCTTCGGTCACTACCAGTTCCCGCCGGATCTCCGCCAGGAAGCGTGACGGGTACTTGTTGGTCTTGGTGGAGACGTTGAAGCCCTCGGACTCCGTCAGGAAGAGAGCCTTTTCGGCCCGGGTGACGGCAACGTACATAAGGCGCCGCTCCTCCTCCTCGCCGTTCTTCTTGCCCTCGCGGATGGTGCGCATATTGGGGAAGATACCTTCACTCAGGCCGATAATGAAGACAAACGGGAACTCCAGGCCCTTTGCCTGGTGGATGGTCATAAGTTTCAGGGTAGGGGTGTCCCGCCGATGGTCGTCATTGGTATAGAGCGCCACGTCCTGCAGGTAATCTGCCAGGGTGCTTTCATCCGGGGTGCGGACACTCTCGTAGAAGCGGATGGAACTCAGGAACTCGTCCAGGTTCTCCAGGCGGTCTTCGTCCTGGTCTTCCCGGACCATCCTCTTGTAGCCGGAGCCTTCCAGGATGCGGTTCAGGAGGTCACTCACACGGTTCTCCCGGGCAAACTGTTTGGCATCTTCAATGAGGTCAATAAAGGCCGATGCCTTATCGGGGAAATAGACCTGCAGGGCACTGTAAAGGGAGATTCCTTCCCGCTCGGCCGTATCCCGGACGCTGTCCAGGAACTTCTTTCCCAGTTTCCGGGAAGGGACATTGATGATGCGCTCGAAGGAGAGGTCGTCGTCCTGGTTGGAGACCAGGCGGAGATAGCTGAGGGCATCCTTGATCTCCTTCCTCTCGAAAAAGCGCGTTCCGCCCCAGATGGTGTACTCGAGGTGGGCGTTCAGCAACTCCTGCTCGATAGCCCGGGACTGGTGGGTGCTGCGGTAGAGGATGGCGATGTCGTTGATGCCGGCACCGTTTCCCAGGAGCATCCGTATCTGGGAGACAATCCACTCCATCTCCTCCTTCTCGCTGCGACCGTGGAAGTGGATGACCGCTTTTCCTTCGGCCTTTCGCGTGAAAAGATCCTTGGGGATGCGGTTCTGGTTATTGGCTATGACGCAGTTGGCTACGTCCAGGATGCGGGGCGTGGAACGGTAGTTCTCATCCAGGATGATGGTCTTGTCTGCCGCGAAGTTTACGAAAAGATCCGGCCGGGCGCCGCGCCACTCGTAGATGGCCTGGTCCGGATCCCCGACCACAAAGAGGTTCCTGTGCTTGGCACTCAGGCGCTCTACCAGGTCCCAGTCGTCCAGGTTGCAATCCTGGGCCTCGTCCACCATAATGTAGTTGAGCGTGTTCTGCCAATGCTCGGCCGCATCCTGGAAGTGGTCCAGGATGTACTTGGTGACATTCATCAGGTCGTCAAAATCCAGCGCGTAATGCTTCATCTGACGGGATACATAGCCCGCCAGGCGGGAAGTGCGGCGCATCTCGTCGCTTATCTTGCACCCGGGGAGCATATAGGTCTGGATGTAGCCATTGAGGGCCTTGTCCTTGGCTACGGATTCGAGGAACTGGCGGACGGTCTTGTCCGTGCGCTTCAGGCCCATCTCGTCCATCGCCTGCTTGGCTATGGCCTTGGAGTCCTCCTCATCCAGGATGGTAAAAGTCTTGGGGAACCCCAGCCGATAAATCTCTTGCCTCAGGAACTTCACGCAGAATCCGTGAAGCGTGCACACGAAATCGTTGTAATCCCCGCTCTGGACCATCTCGGAGATACGGCTGCGCATCTCCGCCGCCGCCTTGTTGGTGAAAGTGAGGCAGAGGATATTGGCCGGGTCAATGCCCAGCACGTTGACAATGTAAGCGTAGCGGTGGGTGAGAGCCTTGGTCTTGCCCGTCCCGGCGCCCGCCACCACGCGGATGCGGCCCTCGGTAGTCTTCACGGCCTCCGCCTGCCTGTTGTTCAGTCCCTGGAAGATGTCTTTCATACAATCGGTTTGATAGGATTGGCCCCCCGTCCTTTCGTCCCTCCAAATCCCTTGTTTTTCAGGAGCTTTACAAATTCCTTCTTCGCTTTTACGTCAGATTTTTTGTTCGCCATAGTACCTTTTTTAGTGTTGACATATACTATATACTGCCGGCGATCGAAAATCTTACAGTGGTTACATTTCTTTCAACGACAGACCCACATATCTTATGTCCCATCTTTTATGGTACAGGACAATGCCCTGTGCTTTCTCTGTGAGTTCCGTTAGATCGATCTTTTCCGGATTTCGCTTGATTTCTCCGATTACCAGTTCCTTATCGGCCTCATTGACAGCTATGATATCAATCTCGTCCTTCCCGTCCTTTTTCTTCCAATAGTTTGTGACCAGATTGTACCTGCCGGTCTCGGCATATAACTGCCGGAAATAACGTTCCAGGACCAGACCGGAATAGGTTTCATAATCGGCCATAACCTTATCCTTGATCCATTCCAGGTTGCCCACTTCCACGGCACTCCGGTAACGGTAGATGAAGCGGAACCAGAAGTTCAGGAAGTTATCAGATATGGAGTACTCCACATTCTTGGATTTCTCTCCTGCTAGGTAGGGACGCCTGCGGGCAATGATACCGTAATCGTTTTCCAGTTTATCCAGGTACCCGCCAGCCTCTACGCCTGTATAGCTTTTGATTTCACCGCGGGAAGTCTCTCCCGTTGCCAGGGCAGACAGGATAGAAAAATAGTTGCCGTAGTCTTTCCCGAACTCATCCCGGAGCATTTCCTGGCCTTCGTCGAGGAAGTAGGAGCCCACGGAAAGGGCATCTCGGATGATTTCGTCCTTGGTGAGGGCACCTCGCGTTACCAGTTGCTCCACATATTTTGCCACCCCTCCGGTTATCATATACATCGCCAGAAGGTCTTCGTTGGTATAATCCGGCTTGATATCCCTCATAATTTCCTTTACGGTGGAGATGGAAAACGGCCGTACCTTGAAGCGTGCGGTAGCCCTTCCGTACAAAGGCTCGTCCTTGTCATCGAAAATCTTTTTCATCTTTGAGTAGATAGAGCCGCAGACCACCAGGTTAATCTTGCTCTCCTCTTTGTTGTCGTCCCAAACATTCTGTATATCGGAATAAATGGATCCGCGTGTGTGGGAAAGGTTTTGGAACTCATCCAGCACCAATGTGAAATTACGGTGTTTGCTAATGCCCATTATAGCTTTCAATAGCCTTGAAAAATCACTGAAGACACCAAGTTCTTCTCCCAGGGATTCCCGGATGATCTCGACAAGTTCCCCGCAAAGCAGCGTCTCACTCTTCTTTCCTACGAAGAAATACACGAAGGGAATGCGGGTGAAAGCCTTCTTGATGAGGGTGGTTTTGCCAATGCGCCGACGTCCGGTAATGACCGTCATCTGGGCATCGTGCTCAGAAAGCGCTTCAATCTTCCGGAGCGCCTCCATCTCTTGTTCTCTGTCGTAAAATTTCATAGGTCCCGCTTTTTAGTAACACATATTACTGTAACGCGCGTTGCGATTCAACGCAAAGGTAAGGATTAACTCGAAATAAACAAAACTATTTTGTGAAAGAATCGAGCCAACAGAGGGTATAATATGACCCACCCACTGGCCGAGCGTCAATTCGGGGCCTCAGCTATGACTGCTCCTCTTCTTCATCAGGAAAATCAACCTGATCCAGTATCTCTGCCATCTGGCCGATGACATCCTTGAAACGGTCCAGGGTGTTGTAGAGGGAGTCCTCTGCAAGAACTCCTCTGGGCAGTTCCTTGCGAATCTCGCCACGTTCGTCAGCCTCGAAGTCCTTCTGCCATTCGCCGGAAGTCATATACTCCGTAAGCGTGCAGATGTCTTCCCACTTGTCCAGCAGCATATCCATGGCAATCTCTGCCTCCTTCACGGCCTCCTCGACTCCTTTGTACCGCTCGCTGTTCATTATGACACGCCACTCTGTCTGGGAGAATTTCTTCTTGATTTCTTCAATGGGGCCGAACACCTTCTCGAACTCCTGGAGAGTCTTCTGCTGAATATCGTCTCTAAATTTCTGAATGTTTTTACTTGTAGGTTTCATGGTGTAAATGATGAATATGTTACGATGACATTTAAAAGTGATAAAGGGGTGGTAATTTCGAATGCTTACAGTCTACAGTATTTTCATTGCGATGTGCGCACAGGCCTCCGCGTCTTCGGTACCGCTTCTCGTTGAGAGAAGAGCTGTACCACAGCTCATCATGATGTGCCCGTGCCGGTTGATGACGTCAGTCAGCCAGATATACCTGTCGAAGTAGTTCTTTGCCATGTGTGTTGGATAAGATTACAACAAAGATAAATAAAACTTGCCAAATAGCGGCAGCGAATCTCCTCGAAAGAGGGCTGCTGCCGGGTACCGGGGGAAAGCGGGGACGAAGTGCACGGAGTGGACAAAGTGGACAGCGTTGCGGAGTGAAGAGGGCTTGACCGCTTTGATATCGGCATCGGCCCGGAAGAAAGCGAACGGGAAAGGACTGGGCATAAAAACAACCGCCTCCGGCGTTCGGGTGGGAACGGCTGGAGGCGGATATAGAGGGTAAAGGGCCGATTATTCCATGACGGGACGAACAGACTGGCCGACGCAGCGGTTGTTGTCGCTCCTGTTGACTCCACCCGAATAGAAGTACACGCGCCTGGCGCCATCCGAGTAGGAGCTGTACAGGGAGGAAGACCAGTAGTAGCCGTAGGAGCCCTCATAGTTAAGGTTGGCAGTGAACCGGTACCCCGCGGCAGGCAGGAAGATGGTGTTGTCCGTGTAGCCGGCAATCTTGCTGGTCACAAGCATACCGTTCACGCCGTCCTGAGTCGTCCATGTCCAGGTGCAATTCTCGCGCAGCCACGTCCACTCGGCATCCGTCGGCGTGCGCCAGCCTCCGCCCCAGTTGGCACTCGCAGCATCATGGGTACGCTCCAGCATGGTCTTGTTGTCCACGTAGCCATAGTTGCTGTCGATACAATACTTAATCATTGTTGTATTCGTCCCGTTACATAAGGAGTAGTTCGTCCAGTTATAGCCCGACTTGCCGCTAATCCAGTGTGTGCAAGGGCTCTCCTGTGCGTATCCTTCCTGATAATAAGGCATGGTCTCGCCCCACGCGAAGTAATCGCCGTAGTCGGTTTCGGACTCGGCACCCACGTTCATGTTCGCCCACTTCAATCCGTTGCCCATATCAATGGCTTTCAAGCCCGCAGGCGTCTTCTGGTTGGTCACGGGATTCACCGTTACGGTGCCTTCGCTCGTCCAGCCCGTGATGGCCGTCGTCGTGCCCACGGCGCGAAGATTCACGGTGATGTTGATGGTATAGAGCTGACCGGCAGCGAACTCCTTGCTGGCAACACTGTAGATGGCCGTGCCCTTGTCGGTGACAATAGAGAGCAACCCTCCGTCTATGGTCTGGGCGGGGATCACCACTGCTCCGTTGTTGCTCATAGCAATGGAGGTAGCGTCACCGCTGGCGCTACCCACGGCTCCAGTTGCCTTGTCGAAGGACACGGTGGGCTTCACGTTCAGGACACTGAGGCTGTTGATGCTGCTTACGCCCTGCCCGGCGGTTATGTTCACGTTAAGCTTGGTCATCTTGTGGGAGAAGGCAAGGTTCACAGGTGCGGCCTGCTTGGCCTGGTTGGTGACGGAGGCGAACATCAGGTCGCTGGCCTTGTAGGAGGCATCGGCGGTCTGGTCGGTAGCCACGGTGAACGACGTACCAGCCGTGGCGGGATAGTAGGCCACGATGTCGATGTTCTGAGAACCGGCAGGATAGTACGGTCCGGGATTGGGAGGGGTCATGGCGCCTGCATCTCCGGTGGTAAAGGTGTAATCCGTCCAGGAACCAGTACCGGTGTTGCTGACGCGAACTAAAACGCTCTCTCCGCTGGCGAAGGTGCCTTCGTTCAGGTTCTGGGCGGCTTTGGATTCAACGGCATCCACTGTGCTGTATGTGAGGGAAACAGGGACCTGCTCCACGGCGGGTTCCAACACTTCCTGGCTGCAGGCTGCAAGTACCACTGCGGCGGCTGCAAGAATGAAACGCTTATTATTCATGATTTGTCTGTTTTTCTTGATTACATGTAGATAGTGTCATCGATGGTTCCGCCATCAGTCCAATCGTTGATGGAGTTTTTATTCTGTTGCGGCGACTGGCAGACAAAAGCCTCGGTCTTGACTTCGACTACGGTTACGACAGGGGCTTCGTATAAGATTTTGCCTTCTTCTTTCATAGACAACATATGTGGTTAGTGTTTATTCTGTTTAAACAGAACAAATTTACAGTTCTTCCCCGAAAAAACAAAATGGAGAGCGGCCGGGGCCTGTTTCTTTTGCAAATTCTGAAACACTTTTGCAAGTTCTGAAAGTGGGGCGGGTACGAAGTGCACGGAGTGGACTAAGAGCGCACTACGTGACGCTCTACGACCTTCCTGTCCTCGTAAACGCAGAATGTTATCGTCCCAGAGCCTTCCGGGGCTCTTCCGAGCCATCGGCCCGCCTTCTCGCGGCAGGCCTTTTTGGCGGCTTTCAGGGCAGTTTCGGCGTCGGGATGAGGGATTCGTCGGCTGGTGTCTTTGGGTTTCTTTACGGGCCTTCCGGGAATCCAGGAGGGGCGGTCATAACGAGGCAACCAGACGTAATCTGGGATTTCGGTGATGGGTGGGGCAACAAAAATGGGCTCATGTGGATTCATGGGCCCAAAGGTAATGCAAGCTTGTGCCAAAGTGCTGCCGCGTCTACTGTCCACGGTCACAGGGCGTTTGGACGATGTTTTTAGGGTTGTCATTATTCTAGTTTGCCAATCTCAATCGTTGTTCCCCAACGGAGATGCTCGATTATTCTTGCTTCGAGCACGCCCTTTAAGTCACCGAGTCCTTGATTGCATGTCAGTACCATCTGCTTGTCTTTTTGGTACATCTGATCCATGACATGGAAGAAGCAGTTCTGTGTCCCTGGTCCTACAAGGTCCTGAAGATTGTCCAGGATTAAAACATCAACCTTGTCATACCGGTCCTTAAATTCAACTAATTTGTTCGACTTAACAGCATCCATATACTGACGCTTAAACTCATCTCCCGTAACATAGAGGATTGTCATGGCTAAGTTCCCGTTTTTAAGGGCATTCCCAATTGCGTTCACTAAGTGCGTTTTCCCACACCCGAAATCTCCAACGAGCAAGAAAGGATTATGTTCACGCTTCCCAGGCGAATAAATGACCTCCTTTGCCATTTGTAACGCTGCTGAATTACTATCAGTTTCTCTATAGTTATCAAGGATGAGGGTTGGATTGAGTTGTGACGATTCATTTTTTTGCGACGCCACGAGTGGTGTCAGGTTCTCAACTACTTTTTTATAGTATTTTCGATGATCCTCGACCAAATCAGTAAGATACATTTCGAGTAGTGTGGTAGCAGTTTTTGCTTTTAGCCCATATTGTTTACAAAGAGACATTACATCGTCAGCCCTTATTGCTTGAATAACGACATTGATTCCGACATTGTGCTCTTTTAGGTCATCATATGCAGCGATGTATTTCTTGGCCGCTTTTATGCATCTCTGAAAACACTCTTCGCTGGGTATCTCAATCATGAATTTCACCATAATTACTAAGCCTTCTTCGAATTACAATTCTTTGTTTTATAGGTATCCTCGGTTTGATTTCCTTGCGGCATTCCGGGCAGAGGGTGAGCCGGTAACCTTCCAGGTTGGTGGTGACGCCAATGGTGGCGCCGCAGCGTTCGCAGGTGTGCCAGGATGCCTCGATGGCCTCGTCTATAAGCAGTCTGATATCCTCTGGAGCGTTGTGGTGGTAGATTCGAAGCTCGCCAAACTTCTGCTTTATCTGGCTGACTTCGACAGGAGAGTCAGGGTGTGCGGCGTTGAAGGAATCAATGGCCGATGCGACTTTCTCGATCATCGGCCACCATCCTTTTCCGCACTCCCAGGGAATTTCTTTGATGGGCTTCATCATTTCAGCTTGGTTTTGTTCCTATAGGGCCAAAGGGCCTCGACCGCCATCATGGTGCGGCCGATGAAGTGGCCCTTGGGGGCAAGACTGGGGTCGGAAGTCTGTTCCTGGTAGACCGGGACTCCGTAGGTGTCGCGGAATTCTTTTCCGTAGTCTCCGCTCTGCTTCCGGCGAAGGATTTCCGGGAAGAGCCCGATGCGGCCGGGCCAGTAGAGGGCGTTCAGGAGGACCAGGTCGGACATCGATTCAGGGCCGAAGTCGAAGAGCCATTCACGCATCTTGTCGGACTCGAAGAAGATGGCTCCGTCCGTGGCACCGCGAGTGAAGAGTCGGAGAGTCGCTTCGTCCAGCGGGTGCCAGCCGTCTTTGAGCGTGCGGCTGAACTGATCCAGGGCGACGTAGGTGGTGATTCGGAGCTTGATGTTATGGAGCTCCGTCCCATCCAGGAAGGTGATTTCAAAGAGGCCTGGCTCGGTTTCGATGACCAGCTCGCTCTCGCGGCCGGAGAGGACTTTTCGGGCTACTTCAAGGCAACCGGAACCGGCCTCGAAGGGAATTTCGGCGCCGTCGTGGACGGACTTGGTGAAGCGGCTAAAGGGCAGGTCCCACTCAACTGGATTGACGCGGGTCACGCCAATCAGGAAGAGCAGGTAGGAATCGGGCAGGTAGCTGTGGCCGGGGCTGACCACGATGCGGGCGCTGCGCATCTTTGCGGCCAGTTCCTGCAGAAGGATGATGAGGCACTCGCGGCCGGTGCAGGCGTCCAGCCAGTCCAGTTCCTCGCTGAGGCGGGCCTGGAGGGCATCGATGGTGACCTGAGCGTAGTGGGTGGTTTTGGTGCGCCCGAGGGCGGTGTTGAGTGTTTGTAAGAGTTTTTTATTCATTAGCGGTTACTTTTACGATGATGGTTTTTTTCTTGGCCCGTTCGGCCTTCCGGATGGTGTCCCAAGTGCCTTTGGACGATGCGGTAACGAAGGCGAGGACCCAGTCGGCGTTTTTGACAATCAGCGAGTTTCGCTGAAGAGGTGCGCCACGTCCGTAGCGCGTGTAGTCCGGGAGGAATTCCATCAATGGAATCCGGTTTTTGGCAGCGAATTTCTTCGCAAGGGTGTCGGCTCCCGTCGCTCCGCCCGACACGATGAGGTCTATTTTTTGAGTTTGTTGGATTTTTGCGACCTCGCTGCAGAGGAGGTCGTAGTTGGTAAATTCTCTTGATCCTACAATTGCTAATCTCATATTTGAAACTTTGTTAACTTTGTATTCGTAATATAGTGCGGCCTTGGTACCGGAGGCCGCGGTTTTTCAGAGGATATCAGACTTGTCAAAGACTCGATGGCAACCTCCTCGTCAGGAAAAGTTACAAGTTATTAATACGAAGTCGCATTTTAAAAAGCCGCGTTTTTTTGCCTAAAACGGCATTCCTGGACAAATATTTTTACGAAAACGGCCTTGTAGGCCATTCTAAGGCGCTTGCGAAAATGCCAGCAAATTTTTACCTTTGTAGAAACCACTTTTTATGCCCCTGAAACTCTATCTTGACAAGCGTCAAAACAAGCACGGAGAGGCCCCTATCAGGGTTGTTTGGTCCTTCAATGGGGACCGGTATCAGACCACGATGGGATTCAGCATCCCACCTAAGGCCTGGGATGACCAGGAATGTCGCGTGACTCCTGCTGCATACAATCACAAGAACACGGCGTCCACAACCATCAATGCCTTTATTGAGGCGATAGAGAAGGCAGTGAACCGCCTGGAGAACTATGCTCGTGTCCAGAACGCGACTCTCACCAAACCCATCGTCAAGCAGGTAATCGCAGATGTCCTGGGCGCCGGTGGGGAATATCCAACTGCTCAGGAGCCTTTGTGGAAGAAGATGCTGAAGGAACGTGGCCTGACCAAATCCCGCTACTTTGAGCACTTCAAGGGAGGCAAGTACAAACTCATCGGCTTCGGCAAAGATTCCGAGACGCTGGAGGACGTCGTCATCTACCAAGCCCTGTATGGCGCCGGCCAGATCTGGGTGCGGCCGTATGACATCTTCTTCAGCAAGGCAAAAGACGAGAATGGGAACGAGGTGGATAGGTTTAAAGAAATTAAAATGTAACTATTATTTGACTATGAACACAGTAGATCTTATTTCTAATGCGGCTGAGAACAACCCCGTTTATTCTCTATTTAATAATAAAGAGGTACTAACGTTTCTTGAGGGTCTCGAAATCGAAAAGACCCTATGGAAAGATGATATAGAATCGGAACGATCACTGCGCCTGGCCACTAAATCGCCCAAGGAATCGGATGACCTCATCCATTCTTTTAAACTTGACCCTAAGTCTTTCCCCGCAAAATTCGAGGAAGCCATTGGAGGTGATGGTCAAGAATATAGGAGAATTAGGACATTGCACTCTTCTTCACTCATAAGCCTGCTTTGCTTCTACAATGTGTCCAAGACAAAACCGCTCTCCCTATCAATTGCTGGCCATGATATAGAGTTCGATGAATCTCATTTTGAAAAAAAGAATCCGATTGGACAAGATGAAGATGGTAAACCCCATGAGTCCAATATGGATGTATTATTGAAAGGACGGGACAAAGCAACAGGAAGGGATGTGGTTTTTTTTCTTGAATCAAAGTTCTCTGAGTATTTGACATGGGGAAAGCACACCGATATTTCCAATTATGTATACTGGAAAACGTATTCCCAACTATTCAATGGGGGGTATTTGGACAGAATGGGCCTAAAGTATGCTCCCATGGATAATAATAAACAGTACTCTGAACTGGCTTCAATTAAAGGCCGCACACATCACTATACCAGCGGCATTAAGCAGATGGTTTCACATTTCATTGGGGTAAAGAATATTGCTGATACTGATGAGTATAAAGACTATGACATTTATCTTGGAGAGATACTTTTTCGATTTCCTGAGCCCATTGACCCCAAGGGCAGAAAGTTCAACGACTACGACGGGTTGTATAAGACACTTGCGGAGGGGCTTAATCAATTATCTGAGGACAAATTCAAAGTCCTGGACCAATGCCTGACGTATCAGGATGTCTTCAAGGAGTATGACATAGAGGAATCCGTCCGCTTGTTCTATTCTCTCTGATTGCCATGACCCAGTACATCGCAGATGAAGCCCACTTCAAGGAAGTGATTGCCCGGGTGCCGAAGGTGAAAAGGTCGCTCTGGATTGGCACGGCCGACATCAAGGACCTCTATGTGGAGGAAAGGCCGTTCCTGGGACTGCTGGCCGACCTGATTAAGAAGGGCAAGGAGGTTCGTCTGATTCACACCAAGGAACCGGGTCCGAATTTCCGGGAAGATTTCTGCACTCTCCTGTTGTGTTGCGTGGCCTTACATGGCCAAGCACTCACATTGGTTGGTATCGGCCCCGCGTGACTGCTTGGAGATGAAACAGTCAGTCGGCCAGGATGTAGATGTCGGAGGCTTTGAACGTTCTTTTCCTGCCGCATTTGGGGCAGCCACATGCAGGGCTCCATAGTTGGAGTGTGCCTTTTGAACCGCACTCCTTGCAGTAGCAGTGTTCCAGCGCGGTATTTACGTTCTGAATCTGCTCTGCCGAGAGCCCCTCATCCTCAAAAGGAAAGGGCTCAGGGATTTGCAGATCAAACCGACGAAAATACCTTGATACAGTTTTGCATTTGCTGCATCTTGCAGTTACAAACTCATCAATCATCAAGGCATCATAGGGCCCCCTGCAAGTTTCTATCTCGTAGCCACAATGGCCACAGACATATCTGTATAGTTGTGCCATATGGAATTTAAAAAAGTTATATCATCAGCCGAATCCGTCCTTCAGACTTGACGAAGGTGTCTGGATGTGACATGATTACGGCATAGACCTGCTTATCAGTCACTGGCGCCTTGTCCAAGCGGGTATAGAGGCCGCGGGCATTGATTTCCCGAGCGATCTGCTCGGTCTTCATGCCGTGGCCAGAACTGGCCAGGATGTAGACTATGGCTTCTTCGAGTTTCATTGGCCGCTTATTATATGATACAGATCACGCCGGCAACCAGCGCAGCCGGGATGGCCAGAAACATGCCGATGAAGCCGCCCTTAATATGGAACCAGTAGTCGTGGTAGGCCGAAACCATATCTTCCGTTCCAGGAATCACGAAGTGCTTGTCATGGCAGAACCAGAGGCAGTCCAGGACAAAGGCGTCGAACCAATCCACGACACACCAAAGAGCGTATGCCGTGAGCACTCCACACCAGAAGGAGGTACAACCGTTCACGTAGCGGACCAGCAGGCCCAGCAGCACGCCGAACAGCAGCAAAGCAATTAGCTTTTTCGCATAGAAGACCGGTCTATGTATTCCGGACGATACCCGTTCAGTGTTCCGGTGATACCCGTTCACTTTTTGGGTGTTAAGACAGATTATCTGCTGCGAAGTTAATACTTTTTTCTTAGACTCTCTCCTTTTAGCTGGAAGCGTATTGCTTTGTGGATGATTCTATCCAGACACGCTTCCGCGATTAGTTCGTTTTTGAACAGAGCGTACCAGTCAGACACGGGCAACTGGCTGGCAATGATGAGGGCCTTCTTGTTGTAGCGGTCATCAAGGATTTGTTCGAAGTCGTTTTGGAACTGTCCCTCAATGGGTTTCATTCCAAAGTCATCGAGGATGATGAGGTCATACCGGGTCAGTTTTTCAAAGAACCGGAGTTCTTTTCCTTCCAACCTAGCCACCCTCATCTGATCTGAGAGACGCTGCATAGTGAAGTAAACGACCTTCTTGCCCTGCCTGCAGGCCTTTTCACCCAGGGCATTGGCCAGATAGGTTTTACCGGTGCCGGCCGGTCCGCTGATAATGACGGTGCCGCCTTGGCGGATATATTCGCCAGTTCCCAGTTGGGTAATAAGGTCTGCGGGCACGCCTCGGGCAGCGTCAATGTCCAGTTCCTCGATAGTGGCCGTAAGCCTGAACCCGGCGCCCTTGATGAGTTTGGCGATGCGATTGGTCTCCCGGCTGTCCATTTCTGCTTGTAAGAGAAGCGGCATACCGTCCCTTACAGACAGTTTGTCCAGCTGATGGGTCTCTTCCATCACCCGCCAGCTTTCTGCCATTCCTGGCATCTTTAGAGCCTTTAAGGCTGTTGTTATGGGTACTTCCATAGCGTAACGATTATTGATAAGAGGCTGCCCCTCTTGTATTTTCATGATTTTGGGGAACTACGTCCCACATAGTATCTTCCAGGTCCTTACTGGACTCCTGAACGATTCTGGACATTGTCAGGATGTCATCCTTGGAGAAGATATGGTTCTCTGCGCAGATACTGATCGTCTTGTTAAAGGCCTCGGCAGGAGTTTTGCGCTTTAGATGGAACAGGAAGTCGCACAAGTTGTAACAGATAGCATCTGTAACGCCGTATTTTCGGTTCATGAACAGGGCTTGTATGAAGGTTCCCAACTCTGGAGCATTCTCCTCTTGAGCCCTTTTGTAGTAGTATTCCGGCGAGCGGCTTAGCATAGCTTGGAGTTCAGGACTCAGGTGCTCCTTCGTCTGTGTATGCCCTCCAGGAGTCCGATCCCGGACATATGATGCGATGCACTTGTTATCGATGTAGACCTTAACCGATGACCTGGTATAGATGAGTTGCGCCTTGCGTGCAATATGTGCACAGGGTACCGTATAGTAGTGTTGGTCTTCGGATAGCTTCACTTCACCTTCCGGGCTCACCGTCACGGTGCTGGTGTATTTGACTTCGTAGATGTGTTCAGGCAACGGCAGTAGCTCGCCCCTTTCCATCGCATGGAAGCGTTCCTCACGCGTGTAAGGATGTTCCTGCATACGGGTCTGGTTATGAGCATTGACAAGATCAGATATGGCCTGATTCAACTCCATCAGGGAGTAAAAGACACGTTTACGCAGCTTAGCATATACACGCTGGTAGATGCGGTTCACATCGCTCTCCACAGGGGCCTTGTCCTTGGGCTTCCCAACCCGGGCAGGAAGGGTTACGAAGCCATAGTGATTGCCCATATCCATGAGAGACTTGTTCAGCTGTGGCGTCCATCTGTTCGGCTTTATGACGGCAGATTTCAGGTTGTCTGGGACAACCACATGGGGGACGCCTCCAAGAGCCTCGATGCACAGCCTGAGCGCATGGGCGAAGTCTTCCACCTTCTGTGTGGGAACCGCAATGGCAAAGGTGAAGCCGCTGTACGGCATAGTGCCCACAAACACTTCTACATGGACCATTTCACCGGTCTGCGTATCAATGTATGAGAGTTTGTCACCGGCAAAGTCAATCATCAGGATCTCGCCCGGATTGTACACATTGCGCAGTACGCCAACCTGTTTCTGGGCCACCAGATTCTGCTTCAGATGGAAGAAGAACTGGCTCTTTCCGTACCCGTCAGGATTTTCCCTGCGGTACTCCTCCCACAACAGGAGCCGCGTCACATGTTTGTCTTCCAACTGTTCGCGGAAGTACGGCAACTTCTCCAGGAAGATCTTCATGCGCTCATCCGTGTATGCCGGATTGCCGGCAAACATGTGGGCCTCAAGCTCCGGCTCTTCCAAGTTCAGAAGAGCATCCAGGCTTAAAGGATCTGCCTTGATTTTGCGTACATACTCGTTGACCGTGCACTTGTCAAGCCCGATGGTTTTCGCTATCGTCCTGTTGGACATGCCGTTGCGATGCATCAGTAAGACCTGTTTGATCTTGCTCATAGATGTGATTTTTCCTGCCATATCTGTCTTTCTTTGTTTTCCAAGGATTGGATCACAAAGATAAACGGAAGACAGGGAAAAGTGAACGAACATGCTCCGGAATACATTGAAGGACAGCGCATTGGTTTTACAAGTGAACGAACATGCTCCGGAAAAATGACGCCGGGAGGTCCGTTCCGGCCTTGATTCGGTCAGTCTTCTTCCGAGTGACCGAATATGCTCCGGAAAAGTGAGGACCGCAGCTCCGCCACCCGCCTCACGCGCGCTCATAAATATATATTTAAAAGCATTCAGTGCCATTTTTCATTCTTTTCCCTGTCTCCCAGAAAAGGAATGGGGCACCGGTTTTAGAGACTGATTTCAGTTCGTAACTGAACTTTTAGGCCGTCTCAGACTGGGTGGGTATGCTCCGGAATATGTAGCCAGAAAGAGTGACAATAGATTGTGCGACTTGTCAAAATAGGCGGGATCAATAAGGTCAATGGTGACAAACTTGTCTTTTTCTATCTTGGGATAGCCCTTGGTGTCAAAACCTGTTTTGTCTTGAAGCATACCGGCCACAGAAATCATACAGGAGGTCTTGCCAGTGCCTCGACCGCCCTCAAAGGCGAAGATATTGTTGTTGTAGTCAATATCTGCCTGGATATGCTCGGTATAACTCTTGTCCTTAGACTCTTTCTGACTTTCTTCAGTCTTCTCGAGTTCAAGTTCTCTCAAATAAGTCTCTATCTGAAGTAGAGACTGTCTGTATTGGGGCTCAAATAGTTTCCCCTCTATTTCTGACTCACGGATAGGACGGTTGTCATTGTCAAAATCAAAGGTGATGGTTCGTCTCTCTGCCATATCTTTATACATTAGCGTTAATCCACTTATTCATCGCAATATTCACCGGGGTTGCCTCGTAATGACCTTCCAAAAGTGCTTTCGTAAACAACTTCTGGTAATCTTCCTTCAAATTATTATAGATAGTGAACGAAGCAAATACTTTCTTACCGTAGGAGGCCTTCTCACTAAGATTCATTGCTGTCGTGATTGCTTCACCACTCCATGTGTACAGGGGAGTATCACCGCCCATACTTTTGACCAATAAGGCTTTAGCATAGTTCATCCCTACGCCATACGTAATGTCTCGCTGCATGGTCTGACCATAGACCTTATTAACTAAGTTAAACAGAGCCATAACCTTTCCGACGCTATCCAACGCACTGTCTATATCATTCTTGAAACCGGTGTTGAAAACACCCAATATATAGTTGCCAAGTGAAACTACGTCCTTACATTTAGGGTGTTCCGCAAAAGCAGCACATATGGATTCTGTGATTATTGCACGATCTGCCAAATTGCGGTAAGTTGTCTCATCAATATACACACTGACCACTGTAACATATACAACAGCCTTGCTGAAAGAGGACATATCGCCAATCTCACTCATGCTCTGAAGTTCTTCTATCTCCGCACTCCTTTGCAATGAGTTTTTTATTTTGGTGGCAAATGTCTCTATATCTATAGACGGATGAATCTCTATCATATATTTATTTTTACCGGCACCTTCCCAGAATAGATATCTGGTTTTGACTACACCAAATTCGGTATACCATTCAACTCATTCTGAATATACGTCAGACTCGCAATCTTCTCCTTCGTTTCCTCCAAATTTAGAATCTTAGTGTTATTCGAGTTAAACTCATCATTCAACGCACGCTTAGTATCACCTTCCTTGTAGTACTTATCGTAGTTCAAGTCACGGTTATCAGCCGACACAGCATAGAAGGTTCCCATGTCAATAATCTTTACAGGTTCTTCACAATATCAACAAAGTTTGTGATAACATACTCCACATCCTCATCTGTGAGTTTTGTATGCAACGGCAAAGTCACCTCATTCTCAAACAGATGATAAGCATTGGGATAATCCTTGCTATCAAATCCAAGTGACTTATATGCTGTCATCATAGGCAGCGGCTTGTAGTGCACATTGCAGGCAATACAACGCTCTGCCATCTGCTCAATCACCTTGTTCGCATCCTCACGGGTCTTACCCAGCAGACGCACAATGTAAAGGTGGCGTGACGAACAATGATCCTCACCCACATGATTCAGGTAGGCAACACCCTTGTTAAGATTATCGTTAGCGTTAGCGTTATCGTTAAGGTTAAGGTTAAGGTTAACGTTAAGTTCAGACTATCGCCTCCTTGATACTCTCCACGATATACCGCACATCCTCATCCGTCACATACGGCCCGGCGGGCAGGCAGAAGCCAACCTTGAACAGTTCTTCCTCGATGCCGTTGGTATATATAGGAGCACCGGCATACACCGGCTGCTTGTGCATGGGTTTCCACGTGGGGCGTGCCTCAATCTTCTTGCCGAGCATGAACACACGCAGAGCCTCAACGTTCTCATTGGGCTGACAATCCGTCGTGGCCGATTCCACCTGATGAATCACACCTGCAGCACCGCCCACGGCAGTCTTGATTACCTCTTTGTAAGCGTTTTCCTGCCCCTGAATCCGCACCTCCGGATCGAGCGTTGCGGCACACAGCCAGAAATTCGCATCATAGCGAGGATCAGCAGGCTGTTTGTGGATATGAACACCAGGAACGTCCTTCAGCAACTCTTCATACAGCGCCTGCACGTGCTTATGGTGGGCGATATGCGCATCCAGCACCTTCATCTGGCCGCGACC
>JAEEGK010013625.1_pt1 | contig 18290 bp, 14 predicted proteins | sample 8958771 | NCBI WGS metagenome assembly JAEEGK01 (sample SAMN16246547, study PRJNA631951) | gut metagenome | biome: gut microbiome; feature: rumen; material: SC-attached | host: Bos | place: Iran: Karaj | collected 2018-10
CATAACTGCAGATGATAACAAGATGGTGCTGGGACGATATTTGAATTCTTGTTTTTAATGCCTACTTGCGTTGAATACTCCAGTGCGGTAAAATAGAATGCTATTTCTTCAAAAAAGAGGTTTTCGTGTTTCTTAAAAGTCTGGACATATTCGGATTCAAATCGTTCGCTGACCGTACTCACATAGAATTCGCCGACGGTATTACTGCGCTGCTTGGACCAAACGGTTGCGGCAAGAGTAATGTCGTTGATGCTGTTAAATGGGTTCTTGGTGAGCAGGGCGCAAAGAATATGCGCGCCGAGAAGATGGAAGACGTCATTTTCAACGGTACGATGACACGGAAGCCTTTGAACGTAGCGGAAGTAACGCTCACAATATCGAACGAGCAGGGGCTTCTGCCGCTCGATTTAAGCGAAATCACGATAAAACGCAGGCTGTTCAGGTCTGGCGAGGCTGAATACTGGATTAACGGTACTCAGGCAAAGCTGAAGGACGTTAGGGAGCTTTTCTGGGACACAGGTGTCGGCAAGGCGGCATACTCCGTTATGGAGCAGGGCAAAATTGACCAGATTCTTTCCAGCAAGCCGGAAGACCGCCGCTACATTTTTGAGGAAGCAGCCGGAATTACGCGTTTTAAGGTGCGCCGGGCGGAAGCGGAGCGCAAGCTGGAGCGCACTCAGGAAAACATGCGCCAGGTGGAAGGCATTCTTGGCGAGGTAAAGCGTTCCTACGATGCTCTTAAAGTGCAGGCAGAGGCGACAATCCATTACCGCGAACTTAAAGAAAAGATTTTCAATCTGGAACTTGATATTCAGCTTCTGCGCCTTAAAAACTTCGTGCAGAACAAAAATAACAGAACATACGACATTCAAAAAGCAGAAAAAGAACGCGCTGCCGTAAAAGCAGAGATAGACGAAATAAACAGCCAGCTTGAGCATCATCTTGATGAAGTTAACGATATGCAGGAAAAAATCGTTAACATCCAAAAAGAAGTGTACGGTCTTGCTGTTGAAAAGAACGGAAAAGAAAGCCAGGTTAAGCTTTTGAACGAGCGCGAAAGCGAAGTTAAGCAAAAACTGAACCAGCTTGAAGGACGCAAGGCGGCGGTAGAGGAGCGCATAGAAACGCTTAAAGACGATGCCGACAGCCAGGAATCGTCATTGCACGACTTGAACAAGCGTCTTTCAGAAATTGCACGGAATATCGCTTCTTTTGAAGATAATATAAAAATAGCGGGCGAGCGCATAAGCGACAACGACAAGCAGAGCGCGGAATACGAAAGCCAGATTTCTGCTCTTGATGTTGAGCGCGGAAAGCTTAAATCGGAACTGGAAGAAATAACGGACGATATCGTCACACAGCTTGATTCACGGCTCCGTGACGCGGGATATTCATCGGCCGCGCGTCAAAAAGCGCAGGAAAACGTGGAGTTCGTTATCGGGCAGATTCGTGTTCTTGTTTCCGGACGCAAAGGCATTTTTGAGGACTTTTCAAAGCTGCACGACCCTGTAGAAAGCGATGTCCAGAAATTCGGGGCAAACGCTGTTTCTTCGTTCACAGAGCTTGAAAAACTTGTTCAGGAACTGGAAGGGGTTTTCAAAAGCTATGCGGCGACCACTCCGCAGTTTATAGACGATTTCCTTTCTCCGGAAGGAATTATCACTAAAAAACGTGGCATAGACAGAAAAATCGATGAGAACCGCGCGTTTGTTCAGGAAAAGCGCGATAAGATTCTTTCGCTCAAAAGCGACAATTCAGACCTTGTTAAGAAGATTGATGAATACCGCACGACTTTGGAAGATATGCGCATAAATCAGGCGCAGATGAAAACACAGGTCGCCGCATCCGAAGAGAATATGCGTCTTTTGCGCCGCGAGCTTTCAGGCCAGGAAGCCGCGCTCCATGACCTTGAAAACGAAATATATGATGAAACCCGCCGCCAGGACGAGCTTAAGGAGCAGATACTTGAGCTGGAAGGCGAACTTGCAAGCATTGAACGAAAGGGAACAAAGCTTACCGAAGAGCTGATGAAACTTGAATCGACTGTCCGGGAGCGCAATTCCGATGTTGTTGAAAAACAAGAAGCGTTGCAGGCTAAAAAAGAGGCTATGGCAACGTTCCAGGCTCAGATAGAAAAATACAACCTTGAGCTTGCGACTGCAGAAACTGAAATACGTGCCACAAAAGAAAACTTCCGCGAAATGCATTCACGCGATCTTGCCGAGTTTGAAGACCGTATGGAAGCGATAACGGCCGCTCCCGGAACTTTGCGGTATCAGCTTACGTCAGCGAAGCAGGCGCTGAACGATGTTGGTTCTGTAAACCTTATGGCTCCGGAAGAGTTCGCCGAGGCCAAAGAACGCTACGACTTCCTTTCTACGCAGCTTTCTGACTTGCAGAAAGCGTGCGACGACCTTGTGCGCATAACGGAAGAAATCCGCGCGGAATCAACGGAGCAGTTCCTTGCTACATACAACAAGATAAAGAAAAACTTCCACAATATGTTCAGGCGGCTTTTCGGCGGCGGACGCGCAGAGCTCCGTCTTGTGGATCCTCAGAATGTACTTGAATCTGGTATAGAAATATTCGCGCAGCCACCCGGAAAAAAACTGGAGAATATCGCGCTTCTTTCCGGCGGTGAAAAGACAATGACGGCTGTTTCGCTTCTTTTTGCGACGTATATGGTGCGTCCGTCGCCGTTCTGCCTTCTTGACGAGATTGACGCCGCGCTTGACGAGCAGAACGTACTGCGCTTTGTCCAGACTCTCCGCGAGTTCGGTAATGTAAGCCAGTACATCGTTATTACGCACAACAAAAAGACTGTTGCCGGCGCGGGTACAATGCTCGGCGTAACTATGGAGGAATCCGGCGTAAGTAAAGTCATTACGATTAAGCTTGAAGAAAACGGAAAGATTATTCTTCCGGAGCCGGAGCCGTTTGAAGAAGAAGATGTTCCGCCGGAGTCCGATGTTTATATTCCGCCGCATCCGCCCAAACGGACTGGTGCGAACCTGACTCGCGGCCTTATTGTGGAGACGGCGCAGAAAATAGAGCCGGTGAATGACGCTGGTTCAGAAGGCGACACAAACAATGAATGAGAAGATAAAAGCCATTATTAACAAAATAAAAGAGCTTTATGATAAGTTCATTTCTTTTGTTGTGGAACAGTGGGAAAACAACAGGACGATTTTTCTTGCCGCTTGTGCGCTAATTATTTGTATCCCTTTGATATTGATAGTTGTTATAGGATTAGGCGGTTCTAAGAACGATGTGCCTGTATCGGGTTCTGCTTCGGAAATAGAAGAATACATTTATCTGCCGGCAGAGCCAGAAATGGGGAATGATTTTATTCTTTCAAGAAACAAACAGTCTGAATGGAGCGAGGAAGAGGCAAACCGTTGGTTCGTTGAGCCAGACGAAAAAATGATGAATGATGTTCGCTCTGTTAATGATAAAATGATAAATGAACTACTGGAGGCTGTACCGTGATGAAACATCTGAAAAAGATAGTGACAATAATCGGCATACTTTGCCTGACAAATACATTTTTCGCACAAGCTGGTCTTTCAGAAAACGACGGTGGTGATTTTTTTGAATTTGTTGTAGTTGAAGAGACTGAAGCTTTTGACGCTTCAGAAGAAGATATAGAAGACGATTCGAGTGATGTTGTGCCGATGGTTTCTGGCAGAGCTGTAACCGCTGAAAGTGCGCCTGTTGCAGAGCCAGCAGAGTCTACTGCGGCTGATACAGCAGAAAGCGCAACCCCGGCAGAAAATGAGCCAGCGGCAACAGCGGCCGCTACAGAAGAGGCGACGAGTGTCGCAGAAATGGCGGCGGTTCCTGCTGCGACGACGACCGCCGACGACACAGGCGCTGTAACAGCACAGGCTACATCTTCGGCGAACGCGAATCCAGCGACTACGGCCAGTTCATCTGCGTCAAGTGCGGCAACACAAAGAGCGTTTGCCACGAGCACGGCCCCTGCGGCACAGACGGGAACCGCTACTACAAGTGGCGCAAGTTCAGCAGGCGCGAGTTCAGCAACTGGCGCTTCAGCGGCAGCTTCTTCGGCAGGCGCGAGTTCAGCAACCGGCACTTCTGCAACAGCTTCTTCGGCAGTCGCGGAAAGCAACGCCACCGCCGAAACAGAATCAATTCTTTACGAGCCGGAAGCCGAAGATGAAGAAATTGAAGAAACTCCAGTTGACGAGAAAGCTCCGTCACGGTCGGTCACAATAAAGAAACGCCAATACCTTGACGTAACGTATCCGGGCGAAGGCTGGCTTTACATGGGCGACGAATATAACTCCAAGGCTCTTTCGTTCAAAGGTCGCGAACAAAAAGGAAACTCCACTCTTATGAAGTTTTATTCCGACCGTGCCGGAGAAGCCTTACTCCACTTTTGTAAGCAAGATATCCTTACTGACACATACATACACGATTATCTGCTCGTAACAGTCGATAAAACAACAGGCAACAGACAGCATATAGAAGCCCCGGAGTATATTCCGGCTCCGGCACTCAACAAAGACACCGATATCGCTGATATTGGCGAAGAGCAGCTTGAAGAACAGGTAGAGGAAACTGAAATTACTGAAGTTGCGGAAGTTTCAGAGCCGGAAGAAAACGAAGGCGAAGAAATCGACTCTGAAATTGATTTCGGCGGCGGCATTTCGCTTGCAGACGAGCCGGATGTCGTATTCTCTTTTGGAGACGGAATAGACTTCTCTGATTACGGCGATGATGACTATTACCAGCAGCTTATAGATGAAGCAAACGACGCTTTCTTTGCAGGAAGAGGGCAGGAAGCCGTTGATAAAGCACAAATCGTAATTGATGACGGAAGCTATTTCTCTGACGAAGCCTTGTACATACAGGCCCAAGTATACGAAACAGATACAGCTTTGCTCGACGTGAACAAAGCCTACGGTCTGTACAAGATAATTGTAGATTATTATCCTGAAAGCTCTTTGTGGTCAAAAGCTTCGAAGCGCGTAACGTATCTTGAGCGGTACTATTACGCAATAAGATAAGTAAAATTTGCGCATCATTAAAATGCGCGACTTTAATGTATGCGAATCATTTTAGTGCGCGGCACACATAAAAAAAACAGCTTCCAAAACTGGAAGCTGTTTTTTTTAGCAACATAATGTACAGAAAGACTTACTCTCCGTCTATTGTAACGCCGTGGCGTTTCTGCTGGTAACGTTTAAGCATCGCAACACCGTTCCTCTTATCGTTGTATACGAATCCACCGTTCCAGTATTCAAGTGCGGCAAAAAGAGCGTTTCCGCCGTCGTGATCATCACTCTTATTTGTACGGAAAGAAACGAAATCAGCAAGCTGCTCAAAATTGCCTGTATGAAGGCATTCAAGTCTCTTTCTGTTGAACTCATTCCATTTTTCAAGGTCTTTAAAACCTTCGCCCTCATCTTCTACGATAAGATGTGCATGTGTCGGGCTGAAAGAGTACCAAACGCGAACTTTCTTGTTTGTATCGCATTCGTTTCCATGTTTTACAGCGTTTTTAATAACTTCACTTATCTGCTGTTCAAGAAGGTTTATCTCTTTAATTTCAAGCGGTGCAGACTGAACGATAAGAAGCGTAAAATATCTTATCTGACGGAAGTCTGATGGGAATTCCTTAAAAAGCATGCTTGTCTTATCGAAAAGCGGGTCGCTACCATCAGACCTTAACTCTTTGATCTCGTCCATAAAAACTTTCCTTTATAAAGTATTTTCGGTTGTGTCATGGCTCGTACAAAGCCCTGGCTCAACTTTCAGAGTTGATGATAAACCCTCTCTTAGTTTGCAATCTTCATCAACGCTTCTTCAACGCTGTTAGCAATAGGGAAGTAACCCATAAGCTTAGTAAGCTCGATAACTTTCTTAACAGAACCGTGAATGTTCGCTATAGAAAGCTTAAGGTTCATCTTCTTTATTGTAGAACAGATATAGATAAGCGCACCGATTCCCGATGAGTCGATGTAATCTACCTGCTCAAGGTTAATTATGAAACTGCGGACGTTCTTTTCGAGCATTTTCATAACTAATTCTTTCAGTTTATATGAATTATACAAATCCATTTCACCGTTTACATCGATGATATAGATATCTCCGTTTTTACGGATTTTAAGTTCCATATAAATCTCCTTATATAACCTTAATTATCAGCAGAGTCTGATCATCATGCTGCCGGGTCGAGCCCGTAAAGTTCTTGATATCAGCCTTGACAAGGCTTGCTATTTCCTTACTAGACAGTTTACTGTTACTCTTAATTGTGTCAATCAGTTTATCTGCTGAATACTGATTTCCAGAACTATTGACAGCTTCTACAATACCGTCGGTGTACATAGCGATAATATCACCGGAATGTACCTCCATCTCATTATCGGTATATTCTGTCATTTTCTCTACTCCAATAGGGTCTACTGAAGTGGAAATTTTTGATATATCTTCTGTCTGCGCGTTGTAATACAGGATAGGCGTGCTTCCTGCCGTCGCGAACTGGATTTTGTTCGTCGTCGTATCGTAGTTTATAAGCGCAAGACTGGCAAAATGGTCTATGTTGTTTTCTACAGAAATACCTCTGTTCGCCCATGAAAGGATTGTCGCCGCCGACTGCGTTGTGTTGACGATAAGCCTGAGAATGGCGCGTATCATGATCATAATCATGAGAGAGTTCATACCCTTTCCGGCGACGTCCGAAATAAGGAAAGAAACTCTGTCTTTGCGCGACGGCAGGACATCGTAGTAGTCGCCGCAAACACCTTCTGAAGTGTTCGTGAACGCACCGAGCGAAAGCCCAGGAATCTGCGGAAGCTGCTTTGGAATGAGCGTCTGCTGCAGCTTGCCCGAAATCTCGGCTTCGCGTGTCATTTCTGCATGTTCTTTTATCTCTTGGAACGAGAATACATTCTTTATAGAAGCGCAGGCATAGTCTGTAAGAATTTGTGCGCTGCGGAATTCTTTTTCTGTGAATACCTGTGTGCCGTAATTGCGGGCAAGCGCAACAACACCAATAACGTTATCCTGGAGCGTCATCGGTACGATGATGTAGCTTCCGCATTTAAGGAATTCTTCTGGCTCGTTCTGGTAGATACGAGGATCTGCCGCTGGCTCTGTAATAAGTTCAGCCTTACCTGCCGTCGCGACTGCGCCGAATATGTTTTCGTTGAGTGCGAACTGGGCAAAACGGAAAGAAGTTTCAACACGAACAACTTTGTGCGGAAGGTCTTCTGGAAGCTTATATGGCGGCGGGAAGTCGCCGGAGAAAGCCTTTACGCTTATTACGTCCTCAAAGTCATCAATAAGAAGAATAGCACCGCCGTCTGCCTTTGTTTCGTGGATAAGGTCTTTGTTTATGAACTCAAGCAGCTGTGTAAGGCCGTTCTCTTCTGAAAACGATTCGCCCGCGCGGATTACGAAGTTTTTGCCGGCTGTAAGAAGCGACATGTTGTTCTCGAAAAAAGCCTGCTCCGCTTTTCTTTCCTGCTCTCTTGGATCAGGTACGTCCTGTGCGGAAAGAACATCAATTCCCTGTCCTTTGTCTGGTCCTTCGTTTTTAAGGCTTCTGAAAAAAGGAATAACAAGAATTGAAGCAATGGCTGTCACAATCGCAAGAATAGAAATATCTGGTTTAACGACCGTTATAATAATTCCTACAATAAGGATGATAGGCACAGCAATCATTGAACCTGGAACTGTGCCGCTCGTTTTCTTATTTACAGAAAGAATTACTAAAAGAAGATAAAAAGATGCTATAAACGTTATTACTAATGGTATTAACGTGATGCTTTCACTGAACACGGAATACTCCCTTTTAACATATAATCGTTTGATAAATCATATAAATAGTAACATCGGAAAGACCTGTAGTCAAGTTTTTTCTTTATCTACGCTTAAACATCCTGGAAATGAAATAAGCCAGCTGCTTGAAGATTCCTCTGCCGAATTTTGTGCTGAATTCGTTCGCCGCATCGTCAATCGTAACGGCATCTCCGAATTTCTTTTTAAGGTCATCCCAGTATTTGATAATCCACACGTAAAGGTCGGCGGCTGTTCTGCCCCTGAAACGCCACAGAATCCGTCGTTTTTTTATGGCTGTTACAATCGGTAGGTATAACTTGTTGTACCATGAAAGAATAGCTTCTTCCATCGAGATTTCTTCTTCTTTGTCCTGGTTTATGTAGTATTTGTGAATCAGTATATGCTGATAAAGTACGTCATACTGACCAGGCGTTGAAAAATCGATGTTCCAGCAATCCGTAATGTCGCCGAACGACGTTTCAGAATAGAAAACACGCTTCTCGTACTGAATAACCTGCTTAAGAATGCGTTTTTCTGACCAGCCCGGCTTAAGTTTAATTTCGCTTTTTAGGCTTATAACCTCCGCGTCTATGTTTTCTATTCCTTGTGCTTTCGCTACAGACACGCGATGATTTCCGTCACGTACGAAGTAAAGCCCGCCTATCTCATAAAGTACTATTGGCGGAAGAATTACATCGGTAAGATGCGCCCTGTCTATGCTTTCCCATCTGCTTCTAAGGTGCATGCTTTTTGGGAAAAAGTGATTGTCAAAGTCGTGGTATCGTCCTTCGCTACCAACAATAAGTGAGATGGGGACGACCTGCATTCCCATGTATACTTCGCTTTTGGGCTTAAGCATGTCTTTGACTTGAGAGAACGAAAGGAGCTTTGACTCCTCTGGGTTCAGAAAATGCTGAAGCTCGTTGAACAGCGCTTTGTTACGGGCTTTAAGAAAATCGTTTTCGCTCTGGGCAATTATTGCCGGATTCATTGTTTTGTCCTTTCTTGTTTTGTTTCTTTTGCTTTCGGGTCTGGAATTTCCAGTATATAGTGACTGAAAGCATTTATTATCACCGTCGATTCAAACGGAGTTACTCTTTCATCGTGGTAGTCGTAAAGGTGTATGTGGCCGTGAATCATGTATTTTGGTCTGAACTTTTTAAGGAACCACAAATAGCATTTGAATCCCTTATGGCACGGATCCTGCTTGTCGTGAATGCCAAGCGGCGGCGCATGCGTCAAAAAGATGTCCAGATAGCGGCCGTACCGTATCTTGTTGCGAAGTAGGGCAGGAACCATTTTTAGAAGGCTTATGAACATCTGCCTGTCGGTGTACTGGCATTGCCCTTTGTTGTAGCGGATTGAGCCAGAAACCCCGGCAATAAGCAGATTCTGCTCCCTTATTGTTTTGAAGCCCGCGTAGACGGCTCCGTGCGAATGATTCAGTTCGTATCTGTCTGTTTTTATGTAGCCGCCGTTTTCTGCGGTCTTGTGGTAGTAAGGAAAGTCGTTAAGGTTATGGTTCCCGAAGATGAAGTACGTCGGCTTGTTGAGCGTGGTGACTACAAAATCGATGTAGTCGGTGGCAAGATCGCCCGCACAAAGCACAATATCAATGTCGGCAAAGCGTTCTTTAGCCGCGCTGCTGTATACTAGCGGGTCAATCTGGTCGGAAATGCAGAGTATCTTCATGGCCGGGCTTCTCGCAGGCTGCTACAAAGAGGCTTTGTCGAAAAGATTCTGGAGCCTCTGCTTGTCAATAAGCTCCAGCGGCCTGTTCTCCGAGAATTCAACTGCGGAGCGCGTGAAGCCTGCGCTCGTGCAGACAATTCCTTTAAGGAAGTTCTTTGATTTTATCGTTTCATGCAGCCTGCGCAAAACTGTGTCCTCAATAAGATCCGGTTCCCTGTAGAAAACGACGAGGAAAAGCTGCTGGCGTGTGTTCATCCAGTTTTCTGTCTTTGACTCTGTAGCCGATACGATGCAGCCGTATTTTTTCGGTTCAACCGTCTTTGCGGAAAGCTTAAGACCGTTCGTTACGATACGCTTGCAGATGGCGCAGAAGTTTTCGGAGTTACACGTAAGGTACTCTTTCATGTTGTCGTTTGCTTCTATGTCACCGTACTGCGTCAGTTTTGCCGGAACATCCTTAAAGTTGTGGCTCTTAGCATTTATGGCGTTCCACTGAACAATAGCCGATTCTATTTGGCGTGTTTTTTCGTAGCAGGCTGCAAGGAAATAGCGCGCATAAAGCGTTTCTTGTGAAGCGTCGTTTTGCGATGCTTTTACGGCCCTGTCGAACTCTACGATTGCTTTTTCCGTATTGTCTGCGGCTGCGTAGCACGAACCTCGTTCCAAGAGCGATTTCTGCTTGTATTCCGGGTCGCGGAGTGCTTTTCCAAAAGCTTCAACTGCCGCAGCATAATCTTTGTTTTCTTTAAGGATTTTGCCAAGGTAATAATATGACGAGAACGTATCTGGGCTAAGCTGGATGGCGATATCTATCTCTTTTTTTGCTTCGTTGTACTGCTTTGTCTTATAAAGTACGAGTCCTAAAGAAGCATGCGCCTTAACGTGACGTTTGTTCAGCTGTAACGCCTTCTGGTAAAATCCGAGCGCGTTATCTGTCTTTCCTTTTTGCTCAAAAAGTTTTCCCGCGCGGTAAAAGTTTTCTGCGTTGTTTGGATCAAGCTTTGTAAGCAAAAGATATTCTTTAAGTGCTTCTTCGCTCTGATTGAATTTTTCGTAAAGCTCGGCAATCTGTTTACGGAATGCTTTTTCTGATAGTCCTTTTTCAAAAATAGCATTCTGGTTTACGAACTTAAGCTCCATAAGGGCAAGCTCTGGTTTTCCGTCGCTGATATATGCCTGACCGAGCCAATAGTGAGCGAATACATCCTTTGGATCCTTTGCGATAAGGTTTTTGGCAAGTTTTATTGCAGCCTGATACTTTCCCTGTTTAACAAGTTTTTGTATGCCTTCAACTTTTTTTGGAGCAAGTATTGATTTTAAAATAGTATAGATTAAAAAAGCGATACCTGTACCTAAAACTGCAATAAGAATTATCTGAATAGAATCCATTTGAACTCCGATAAAGATAAAAGAGTAACTTTCTTTAGAGTAACTTTTTTATTGGAATATGTCAAATCGAATATGCCAAATGACGGAGGTCTGAAACATTGAATTTGCGTAGAAGAACGATAATGTGCATTTTGTTGCTTGCGTGCCTAGCCTGTACGCCGCTTATTGCCGGTAACTACGATAAGGGAGTTTCTTTGTTCAGCGAGAACAAGCCCGCCGAGGCTATAATATATTTGCAGCAAGCGATTTTAGAAAATGGCGTGAATCCTGATGTTTACAATTATCTTGGGCTTGCTTATTATCAGACAGGGCAGTACCAGAAATCGCTCGAAGTTTTCCAGCTTGGCACAGGCGTTAGCGGAACGGACAAGCGGCGGCTCTACTACAACGCTGGCAATTCAGCGTTTGCGCTCGGTTACTACGACAGGGCAGAGGAAATGTATTCATATGCGCTTGCCGCCAACCCTAATTTTGCTTCTGCGCTTTTGAACAGAGCAAATGCGCGCATGAAAGAACAAGCTTATGAAGACGCGATTATTGATTACACGCAGTACATAGAGCTTGAGCCGGACTCGTCTCAGGCAGAATCTATAAGACGGCTTATTTCGCTTCTTTCCATGGAAATAGTTAACCAAAAGCAGGAAGAAGAACGGCTCGCCATGGAAAACGAGCGTATTCAGCAGGAGCAGGAACGCGTTGCAGAAGAACGCAGAAGGCTTGAAGAAGAGCGGGCTGCGCAGGAAGCGGAAGCAGCGCGGAAAGAAGCGGAAAGACAGGCGGAGGAAGCAGAGCGCAGAAGAAAACTTTTGCAGCAAGTTGCCGATACGCTTAAGACAAATGATGCAGAAACAGTTTCTGTTAGTACACAAGGCTTGATTGAATACGAAGAGGAAGCAGAACTTGACTAAGAAGCAGAAAATTATTTTAGGTTCAGTAATAGGTTTGTTAGCAATAGGATGTATAGGTTCTATTGGTGCGCTGATTGGCAGTGCCGTGGGGAATCGCGGCGGCGGTTCCGGCTCTGGTGGCGGTTCGTATGGCGCTGGTAACGGCGGCAACGGTGTTTACGGTGAAGCCGGTCAGAACGGCGCAAACGCGACAGAGCGCGATAATATGATTATCCTTGCCAAGCGTTATATGGAACGCGGCGAGTACGAGCGCGCAATGAATATACTCGACAATCTTTTAATAAAAGACGCTACCGATGAAGACGCGCTCAATCTTATGGACGACGTTATTGCATTGCGCGGAACAAACCCGTCTGGTTCCGGTTCGTCGCAGCAGGACGGTACTAACGGAACGAACAGCGAGCTTCAGCAGGCTCTTGAAGAGATGGCCGAGGCTAACAGAGCCGCCGCAGCAGCACAGAATGCCGCCGCCGCGCAAAACGCGGCTATGCAGCAGCTTTTGAAAGAGCAGGCGGAACAAGAAACACGCCGTCGTGAGCAGGAGCAGCAAAAACAACAGCAGGAAGAAGCAGAGCGTCTGGCTGAAAAGCAGCGCCAGGAGCGGCTTGCACAAGAAGAAGCTGCAAAGCGCGCGAACGAAGAAGCGCTTGCTAAAAAAAGCAAAGAGATACAGGAACAGGTTGCGGCTGTTAACGACGAGTTCAATGCCGGAAAGAGCGCGCTTAAAGTGAGCAAGATAGAAGAAGCCCTGGAGCACTTTAAGAATGCGCACGATAAAATGCCGCAGTCAGAAAAAACATTTAATGCCGATATTCTTTCAAAAACATCAGAACTCTTGTACACAGAGGCTGTAGAAGAAGATTCGGGACTTACGGAAGCACAGGAGAAAAAGCTTAAGGAAGCTGCTTCAAAATACGCTGACGAAGCTGAAAAACTCGATAAAACCGCTCCTGGCGCGCATTTTGTTAAAGGTATGACCGCGGCGGCGGCGAAAAACTATCCGGAAGCCGAATCAGAGCTTAAGCTTGCCGTGCAGTACAATACAAACAACAGCAACTATTTCTACGAGCTTGGAAAAGTTCTTTATCTGCAGAAAAAATACACAGAAGCCCGTAAATCTTTCGAATCAGCCGTACAGCTTGATCCTAAGTTCGCAAATGCCCAGTACAACCTTGGTATGACTTACGAAAAGCTTAATCAGCAAGATTCCGCGCTTACTGCGTACAAAAAAGCTGTTTCAATAAACGAAGGCTATGCTAAGGCTCATCTTCAGATAGCACGCATTTACAGCAAAAAAGGCGATATGGACAACGCAATAAAATCGTATACGTCCGCGCTCCAGTATGATGATGGCAACCTTGCGGCAATGAAGGAAATCGCCTCTGTTTACGCATCGCAGGGGAACTACGCAAAAGCGGAGAACTACTTTAAAAAAGCGTTGACGTTTGATCCGAACGACAGCACGACGCAGTTCAACCTTGCAAAAGTTCTTAGCGACGATAAAAAGTATAGCGAGGCTCTGCCTTATGCGAAAAAAGCGGCTGATTCAAAGCCAGAGACAGCCGAATATTTCTGTCATTACGCGTTTGTTTGCGAAAAGCTTGGTGACCTTGATACGGCTATCATCTATTACAGCCGCACATTGCAGCTGAATAAAAAGAATTTTGATGCGAATATCAATCTTGGAAAGATTTACCTTGACAGTGACGTGCCAGACACCGCTCTTACGTACTTCAAGACAGCGGTGGAAATTGACCCTAAGAACTTTGAGGCACAGAAAAACATGGCGGCGGCGTACCTTAAGAAAGAGGATTACCCGAACGCCATAAACTGTTTCCGTGCGGCGCGTAATATAAAGCCGGATGATGTTAATATCCGCATTGACCTTGCGAAGGCTTACAGTGCTACGGGACTTTACGACGACGCTTCAACGCTGCTTACGGATGTTATAAAATCTAGCCCGAAGTCGTGGGATGCTTACATCGAGCTTTCAAGGGTTCTGATTGTTTCTGGCGACACAGACAGTGCGCTTGGGTATTTGCTTACGGTACAGCAAAATGCGCCGAACTACCGCAAGGCGGAAGTCGATTTGTTGATGTCAGGACTGTAATTTTAAATATAGCCTTTACGTCCGCTTTACGAGCGCGTAAAGGCTTTCTTTTGTCATGCGGATCCACACTGGTCTGCCGTGCGGACAGTGCGGGTCTGGCAGCTCGAATGCTTTTTCAATGATGCTTTCGGCTGTTTCCCTGTCCAAATAATCACCTTCCATAACAGCCGCTCGGCAAGAAGAATATGCCGCTATTGTTCGGATTATCTCCGAAGGCGATTTCCGCTCATCAAGAATCGCCTTTCTTATGTATTCTTCTGTTCCCTGCCATTTTTGTGGCACTGTCGAAATTTCCCAAATGTTATTTGCTTTTTTTATGCTGAATCCGGCTTTATCAAGTTCTTCAGAGACTGATTCAATATATTTGTCGTCTTCTTCCGATTCAGTCGCGATTCTGTACGGAATAAGGACCGGCTGCTTTAATCCGGCGTTTTTCATGAACTTGTCGAACAAATACCGTTCGTGGGCGGCGTGCTGGTCGATAAGATAAAGCTCGCTATCTTTTTCGACGACGAGAAACACCGAAAAAATCTGCCCTAAGTAGCGGAATGAGCGTTCTTGTGCGGATGTGTCGGTGTTGTCTGCGCCGTCCGTCTCTGCTTTGGGGATAGTGACAATAGGGCTTTGGAACGCTGTGTGTGGGAACGAAAGCCTGTCTGGGTATTGGCGCGAAGTGTGCGAAGTATGTGAAGTTTGCGCAGAGTAGGGTGAGTTTTCAAAGTTTCCCGCACCGTATGTGCCGCCCACCGAATCTCGCGAGCCACTCAATGTGCCGTATATTTCTTCTTTTTCAGCCGCGATTGTCCCAAAATCCGTATAAGACGGCGGTCTTTCATAAACATCGCGTTCCTGCTTGTAATCTGCTTGGTTGTATAAATCAGGCGCATTCGCATCTATATCGGTTTGTAACGTGCTTTCAGGGATATCCGACGTACTTCTGTAAAAGTTGCGTACAGCCGTGCTTATCGCGTGATGTGCCTCTGAAATATCCTTGAATCGCACTTCTTTTTTTGCCGGATGGATGTTGAAATCCACGAGAGAAGGCTTCATATCAAGAAAAAGGACAGCCGCCGGGTGCGTTCCATTCGGAAAATAGCCTGTCGCACCGTATTCTATCGCCTGTACGAGCGAAAACTCCTGAACGCGCCGTCCGTTCACGTAAATAAGAAGCAGCCTTTTGTCGTTACGGTACACGGAAGGGCTTCCTAAAATAAGGCGATACGTCCATTCCGGCTCGCCGTTGTTTCCTGTATGCGAACTTTTGCCTGTTATTTCTGAAAAAAAGCTCGGCGGTTCTGTAATGTCGAACGCCTCTACGAAGCGCTCCGCATAAGACTGGCCTGCCGGAAGCTCGTACTTCGTTTTGCCGTCGCATATTAAGCGGAAAGAGATGTCTGTGCGTGGAAGTGCTTTCTCTATAAAGATTTGGCGGCAAAGGTTCGTTTCGGAAGCAGGGCGTTTTAGGAAAAGCCTGCGAGCTGGGATATTCTCGAAAAGAGCTTCCGACTGAACTGTTGTGCCCTTGGCGCGCGAAGCTGGCGTAATTTTGTTTGCGGAAACTCCTGCCGGTGGAACAACGGCTTTCCAAGCGTTGTCTTCTGTTTCGCGCCGTGAAGTTATTTCAAGCCGGCTCACAGCCGCTATCGACGCGAGCGCTTCTCCACGGAAACCGAGCGTTGTAAGCGTTAAAAGGTCAGTTTCTGCCGTTATTTTGCTTGTTGTGTGTGGGCGCGCGCATGCTTCCAAGTCGGCTTTCGACATGCCGCATCCGTTGTCTGTAACTGTTATCCGTTCTATACCGCCGCCCGTAATTTCGGCTGTAATCATGTCCGCACCAGAATCGACGGCGTTATCAAGAAGTTCGCGGATAATTGAAGCAGGGCGGTCTATAACTTCTCCAGCGGCAATTTTGCGCGCGACTTCAGGCGGCAGTGTCCTTACTGGTGAAAAACGGCGGGCGGCTGCAGCCCCCGACGACCTTTGCTGATTAGCGGCGGTACTATCCATGCGCTATCCCTCTACTGAAGAAAAAAGGTCGAGTTCCGGCGGCTGTTCTGGAGTGTCAACTTTATTGTTCATAAGGATTTGTATCTTTCCTTCGATTTTGTCGATGTCTTTTTCCATGCTCTTAGCAAGGGTAATTCCTTCCTCAAAGAATTTAAGGGCTTCTTCAAGTTTCAGCTCCGGTTTTTTGATGGCGGCAGAAAGCTCTTCAAGCCGCTCCAGTTTTTCTTCAAAATCTTTCATATCGTTTCCTTTCGCGCAAAACTCGCGCCTTTCTTCATTTCAATCGCGCCGAAACTTATTCCGCGCGAAAAACGCCGCCAGACCTCATACAACGCGGCTCGCGCCTATACTCGTACTTCTGCCGTGATTCTGCCTTCGTGCGGCTGAATCTCCAAAAGCTGCCTGTCTCGCAAACCTTCCGAACTTCGGATAATCGCGCCTGTAGCCTTGTCGTACACCATCGAATATCCGCGGGCAAGAATCGCTTTTGGGTCAGCCGCTTCTAGCTGCAGCACTGCGTTTTGAATACGCTGCTTGTACGCCGCGCATTTGTCCGTCATGTTCTTAAGTAAATCGTCCTTCGCGTCGTCGAGTCGCGTCAAATAAGGCTGCTCTATGGCGCGGAACTTCATTTCAAGCGACTCTGCCGAAAACTGATTCATAAGAAGCCGCGCTTTTTCCGTGCGTGCTTTCATGTTGTCACACAAGTCTTTTTTTAGCCGAGCGATAGTCTCTATAACGTCAGAAAGAAGCGGCGTGCAAAGTTCCGCACCTGCCGACGGTGTAGGCGCGCGCTTGTCAGCCGCAAAGTCACTCAAAGCCCAGTCAATTTCGTGCCCTACAGCCGACACAACCGGAATCTCCGATGCAGCGACCGCACGGACAACTTGCTCGTCAGAAAACGGCAGCAAGTCTTCTATGGAGCCGCCCCCGCGCCCTACGATAAGTACGTCCGCCATGTGATACGCGTTCGCCGTCTGTATACAGCGCACAATCTGCGGAGCGGCTTCCGCGCCTTGTACCGCGCACGGAAAGATGATAATGCTTATCGCTGGGTTACGGCGCTTCATTATCTGCATTATGTCGCGGAGCGCGGCTCCTGTGGGGCTTGTGACAACGCCGACAGTGGCAGGAAAAAAGGGCAGGGGACGTTTGTTCTCCTCGTCAAAAAGCCCTTCCATCGCAAGCCGCCGCTTCCGTTCTTCAAGCATGGCAAGGATATCGCCAGTTCCTGCTTGCTCCATCGAATCTACGATAATCTGGTAACTTCCGCGCTGCGGATAAACCGAAAGCTTTCCCTTTATGCGCACGGTCATTCCGTCTTTCGGTACAAAGGGAAGATTGCTTTTGTATTTGAAAAGAACAGCCTGAATAACGGCTTTGTCATCTTTTAAGGAAAAATATATGTGTCCGGAGCTCGACGGTCTGTAGTTCGAGATTTCGCCCTCAATCGCTACCGGTGGAAACGCATTTTCCAGAAGTTGTTTTATTTGGTCTGTGAACTCGCTGACGGAAAGGTACGCGCTCTTCGCCATGCCGTCTGAATCTTGCAACATTGCACCAGTATACAATAAAACGCGGGATATGTGCAAATTCTGCTATTAGTCGTCTGTCAAAGTTCCAGCATCTGATCCTGATGATGTAGCGTGATACGTCATAATACCGTCAGAGCAGATAATCTTTACGTTATCAACATCTGTACCCATTTGAGTGGCTACTGTTTTTTCACGCCATTGAGATTTAGTGCCTTTATATATGACTTGTTCAAGCTTTGAGCAATTTTCAAAGTTTATCTGCGCCATATTATAGGTTCCGGCGGGAAGAGTTACAGATATAAGGTTGCTACAATTCCAGAAAAGAGCTGTAGGTACCGTTACAGGTACTGTCAGAATTATTATTTCTGTAAGATTTGTACAGCCATAGAAAAGTCTGTTGTTAATGGTTGTCAAACTTTCAGGCAGAACGACGCGGGTAAGATTCGTGCAATTCTCGAAAACCTTTGCTCCCAACGAGGTTATTGTATTAGGTAGTATTATCTCAGAAAGATGAGTACAATCCTTAAAGGCTTCTTGTGAAATCGTTGTCACCCCTGTAGTGTCAGACAAATCAAGCGATATTGTTACGCCAGCTGTCGTTATACCATTTATTGCACTTGCTAATGAGGAAAACTCGGTATCCGTTATTGTGCCTGAAACAGAAATTGCGCTGTTTGTTGTCATTGTTCCAATTGCCGATGTAGCATCAGATGCACTGGTATAATTCTGTCTTAAAGTAATTTTTCCTTCTGAATTAACATAATATTTGTTGCTGGCATTCGGCGTAACCGCGAATTTGCTGCAAGCCGCCGCGAATACATCGGATGAAACACCATCAGC
>JAEEGK010013626.1_pt1 | contig 18288 bp, 17 predicted proteins | sample 8958771 | NCBI WGS metagenome assembly JAEEGK01 (sample SAMN16246547, study PRJNA631951) | gut metagenome | biome: gut microbiome; feature: rumen; material: SC-attached | host: Bos | place: Iran: Karaj | collected 2018-10
GCGCCCTCGCCGGGGTTCACCCACGGGATGAGCTGCTCGTAGGAGATGCCCACGAGATCTTTGCCCTTGAACTCCTTCACACCCTCCGGGGCCTCCTTGAACGTCGTGGATACCAACGCTTTGGCCATCAGGATGTAGCAGGGCTGTTCGTTGTACGGATGCACGGTCTTCAGCATCACGTAGTCGATATTCGGACCCACGCACAACGCCGTGTTGCTCGGCAGCGTCCACGGGGTGGTCGTCCACGCAATCGCGTACACGGGAATGTTCGCGTCCGCCTCAACTGCTAACTGCTCACTGCTCACTGCTAACTTGAACAGTGCCACGCAGGTCAAATCCTTCACGTCGCGGTAGCAGCCGGGCAGGTTGAGCTCGTGGGAGCTGAGGCCGGTGCCGGCGGCGGGGGAGTAGGGCTGGATGGAGTAGCCCTTATAGAGCAGCCCTTTCTTGTAAAGTTCTGACAGTAAATACCATACGGTTTCAATATACTTGTTGTCGAAAGTGATGTAGGGGTGTTCGAGATCGACCCAGTAGCCCATTTCGCGGGTAAGGTCGTCCCATTTGTCCTTGAATTTCATCACCTCGCGGCGGCAGGCCTTGTTGTAGTCCTCCACGGAGATCTTCTTGCCGATGTCCTCCTTGGTGATGCCGAGGGTTTTCTCCACGCCGAGCTCCACGGGCAGACCGTGCGTGTCCCAGCCGCCCTTACGTCCGACGTACTTGCCGGTGAGGGTCTGGTAGCGGCAGACGATGTCCTTGATGGTGCGGGCCATCACGTGGTGGATGCCGGGCATACCGTTTGCGGACGGCGGTCCCTCAAAGAAAACGAACCGTTCGTGTCCCTCGCGGGTCGATAAACTCTTGGCGAAGATATCCTTGTCTTCCCAATACTTACGCATCTCTTCCCCTAAGTTCGGAAGATTAAGTTCTTTGTATTCAGTATATTTCATCGAAGTATAGATTTTTCCAAAAAACTGGCAAAGATACAATTTTTTCATTTTCTTTGGGCTTTCTGAAGCGGCGGCTTTCAAGCATTTCAAACTTGTAAAAGATTAGTCGGAAGTCTATTTTTGCGAAAAAAGTCATCTGATTATCAGTTGGTTATATTTCAAAAAAGGTCGTTTCAGAGACTATAGTCAAGCAATCACAGCATAAATCAATATTTTGTTAACGAAAAAAAGAACAGGGAAACGAAAAATTTTGTATTTTTGCCGCCGTTTTCAAGCAATGATGGGGCGTTAGCTCAGTTGGCTAGAGCGTTTGACTGGCAGTCAAGAGGTCGTGAGTTCGATTCTCATACGCTCCACAGAAAAGACACCTGCGAAACCGCAGGTGTCTTTTTATCTAGAAATCAATGATTTTCAATTCTGATTTCGCTCGGATCGAAGGAATGTGGTTGAAGTGCCACCATTCCGATATGCAGGTGATAAAACCGCTCTCCGTCATCACACGGCGCAACAGCTTGCGGTTTTCCAGTTCTTCTTTGGTAATCAGCCCGTTGGCGACTAATTCCGCTTCGTGATCGATGCGCGCTTCGGGTCCGAAATAGTCGTGCTTCGAACCCATCGCTAGCGGCGTGCCCGTACTGTCCATAATGGTGATATCCACTGCTGCGCCGTAGTTGTGCATTCCCCGACCCTTTGCCGGATTCGCCACGAACGAAACGTTAGGCGTACCCTTCACAGACTCCCACATCTCACGCTGTACACTCAACGGTCTTGCGGCATCGTAAATCAGCAACGACAAATCAGGCCGGATGGACTTCAGACGCTGTTGTGCCTTAACAAGTTTCTGCGCCATCGCGGGAATCGCAAACGCATGGTGAATGTCCGGATAAAGCACATGCCCGAGGAAATTATCCGGCGTGGCATAGACAATCTCAACCCCAATGGTGGAATCCACCTCCGCGATATCGACCAAGCCAAAATCGATCAGCTGTTGCTCCATAGCCGTATATATAACCGTATCTTCTTGACAATTAGATATTTCTATGGTGTCAGACACGCTTTCTGGTGTTTTTACCTCAGCAGAATGACAAGCCCACTGCAAAACAGCGAGGGAAGTCAACATAAAAGAGAGTAATAACTTGTTCATTCTGAATTATTTGCGAGGTTTTAACTCCAGAACGGTAAGCTCGCTGCGGGTGCCCAAACGCATAGGCGGACCGAACGTACCCGTTCCGCAGGAAGTATAAACCTGCATTTTCCCAAATTGATACAGCCCTTTGTTGAATTGGAACACGCGATTGTTTATCAAGGTGAGCGGGAAAAGCTGGCCGCCGTGCGTGTGTCCGGCCAAGTAGAGGTCAACACCTGCCTTTTCAAGGTATTGCCCGCCACAGGGATTGTGATGGAGCAGCACCACGGGCAAACTGTCGCTTGCCCGGAAAGTATCGCAAAAGCTACTGATGGTCACATCTCCAACCGGCGCATGCATGGAGTTGGCATCCGCATCGTCAGCCCTCATGTAATCCAAACCGACAATCTGCAATCCAAAATCCTCCACAACCTCCGTCTCAAGCACATGCACGCCCACTTGGCGAAGCAATGCTTTCACGGAATCGGCATTCACATACCCGTCATGATTGCCGTCAACAAAATAGACGGGTGCACGAAGCTGTTTCAACGGCTGAAGCGTCTTTGCATTGAGATTATACAGGCTTTCGAAACAGTCGCCCGTGAAAAACACCACATCCGGATTTGCGTCATTAATCAGATGCACAAGTCGTTGCACGTGCCGTTGGCCTCTGAAATGGCCAAGGTGCGTGTCCGTGAGATGCACCGCACGGAGAGGTTGCCGCAATTTGGGCAGCTCCACCGTCACAGGAGTCGGTTTGGGACGAAACGCGTTAATCGTGGCTCCCGTGCAGATTCCGGCGGTGAGCACCGCCACTATCGTTCCGAACAGCCAAGCTGGAAAATGTGCGAACAGCTGCACAACATCGACCACCAAGGTCACTAAAAGCAGATACAGCAGTACTCCCAGCATCTCGCTGAAAAAGCAGAACAGTACGTGTCCCGCAGGTGTGTTTGTCCATGGATAAGCGCCACCAAAGGTGAACACGAATGAGCCCGCCAGCAGCAACGAGTAAACAATATAAAACCAGATGGGGGAGCAGCCGAAGACAAAGGCCGTACGTTTGCCGAGATACCACACGGCAAGGCCGAAAATCGACAAAACAGCGATAGGGAAAAGCAAATTTCTCATAACAAATGGGTATTCTGGCTTGTCAATTTACATTTTCCACGCCTCGCGCACCTTCCCTGCTATCGCCTCCTCGTCAAATCCGACTTCCTTGTAAAGATGCGGGATATCGCCGTGGGAGATAAAACGATCGGGCAAGGCGATGTGTAGCAATCGATTAGAAAATGCGTGTTTTTCCATAAATTCCGAAATTTCGGAGAAGAGCCCGCCCTTTTCAGTGCCGTCCTCCACCGTAATCCACACGGAATAGCGGTTTGCAAATTTCTCCAACATCTCTTCGTCCATCGGTTTGAGGAACCGCACGTCATAGTGCGCCGCACGGATGCCTTCGGATTCCAACTGCGACAACACTTTCGCTACCGCGTTGCCCAAGGGTCCGAGGGTCAGCAGGAGCACTTTTTCTCCTTCGCGCAACAGCTGTCCTTTGCCGATGGGCAGTGCCTGCGGGTCATTGTGCCAATCCGTCAGCACACCGCGGCCACGAGGATAACGAATCACGAATGGAAGTCCTTGATTCTTGGCGTTTTGATAGGCAGTCAGCATCAGATTGCGCAGTTCATGCTCATTGAGTGGCGAGGCAATGATGAGATCCGGGATGCAACGCAGGAAAGCCAGGTCGAAAGAGCCTTGGTGCGTGGCTCCGTCCTCGCCCACGAGTCCAGCGCGGTCAATGCAGAAGACAACGGGCAGTTTCTGCAGTGCCACATCATGGATTACCTGGTCGTAACCGCGTTGCAGGAACGAGGAGTAGATATTGCAGAACGGGATGTAACCTTCTGTGGCCAAGCCGGCTGCAAAGGTCACGGCATGTTGTTCGGCAATGCCGACATCAAAGACACGTTCAGGATAAACCGCATCCATGATGGTAAGGGAGCAACCCGTGGCCATCGCCGGTGTGATGCCGACAACTTTCTCGTCCTGACGGGCGAACTCCAGTATCGTGTTTCCAAAAACATCCTGATATTTAGGCGGTTGCACTTTATCTTCAGAACTAATGATTTTTCCCGTGCCAGGATCGAATTTTCCTGGGGCATGGTACTGGGTCTGGTTCTGCTCCGCTGCCTCCAACCCTTTGCCTTTCACCGTGAGGACGTGGAACAGTTTCAGTCCGGGAAGTCTCTTAAGGTCACGCAGTGTCTTCACCAGATAGACCACATCGTGACCGTCGGCGGGTCCGAAATAGCGGTAGCCGAGGCTTTGGAACCAATTGCTGCCGCCAAACAGCCATCCTTTGACGGAATTACCCATTTTGCTGAAGAAATTGGTGACCTTGTTGGGATGGTTGGTACGGAACGTGAAGAAATTCCAAAGGCGGCTCTTGAAACGGTTGTAAGCGGGCGACGTGGTGATGGAGAGCAGGTATTTGCTCATCGCGCCGGTACTTTTGTCGATGGAAATCTTGTTGTCATTCAGTATCACCAGCATGTTGACATCGCGGTAGGGAGCTTGGTTCATAGCTTCAAAAGCCATACCTCCGCCGATAGCCCCGTCACCGATGACGGCAATGTGGTTGCGTTTCATGTTGCCTTCCATTTTGGCGGCTACGGCCATTCCCAAAATGGCAGAGACGGAAGTGGAAGAGTGTCCTGTGCCGAAAGCGTCGTATTCGCTCTCTTCACGGCGCGGGAATCCGCTGATTCCCTGATAACTGCGGTTCGTACGGAATTGTTCTTTGCGCCCTGTTAGTATTTTATGACAATAGGCTTGGTGCCCGACATCCCAGATCAGCTTGTCATTCGGTGTATCAAAGACATAGTGGATAGCCACGGTCAACTCTACTACGCCAAGACTGGAACCTAGATGCCCTGGATGCTGGGCTGTCTGTTCGATGATGAACTGACGTAACTCGTTGCATAATTTCGGCAACTCGTTGACTGGCAGTTTACGCAAATCTTCAACAGACTGTATGTGTGATAACAGATCACTCATCGTAAATTCAATATTTTTTGATAAAAATCGTCTAATTGTTGAGAAATAACCGTGTTGTTATGATGTACGGAAATATAATGTTGGGCATTTTCGCTGATGATGCTGCACAAATCCGGCATAGCCACACATTTGTTGATGACCGACACAAACTCCTCGGGGGTATTGGCGATAAACAAATGCTTACCGTCTTGAACGTCAAGACCTTCCGCACCAATAGAGGTGGTAATAACCACACGCCCCAACGCCATGGCCTCCACAATCTTGATGCGGATGCCGCTGCCGGAAAGCAACGGAACCACCATAATGTCGTAATCCATCATGAACTCGTTGGCGTTCGGCACCGCCCCCATCACCGTTACATTTTTGTCATGACGATTGCGTATGTTCTCGGGGATGTCGTGACCGGCAAGGGTAAACGTCAAATCGGGATGGGAGGAGAGAATCTCCGGCCACACCTCATCCAAGAACCACTCGATGCCCTCAATATTCGGGGACCAGTTCATGCTACCGAGATGAAACAGGGTCGGATGGTCGGTGGCTATGTAATCGTCATCCTCCATGTCATAGTTGTCCACATCAATGCCGAACGGGATGACCACGCCTGGCACATCGGGGGCCGTTTCATGAAAATAGCGGTAATCTGGTTCAGAAATGGACATGTAACCGTCCACTTCGTGCAATATTTTGCGTTCTACACGCTGCAATTGGTGAGCGTTGATGCGATAAGCCAATTTCAATACAGGATTGTTTTCGTTTTCGGACAACCTCTCCCAAATCTGATGTTCAATATTGTGCAGTCTTAGTAAGATTTTCGCCTTTGAATACTTTCTTAGCAGCGGGATATAGGGTGCCATATAAATCGATTCGATGTGTATGATATCGAATTGTTCATTTTTGACTATTCCTATTAACTTGGAAGCCATGTTTTTATGATAAAATCGTTCAATCTGATACGATTTACCCGTAAACAGTGTTTTTAAAGCTTCCATTTTGTGTGGAGTGGTGTCGATAAACACAGACTCAAAACGAGTTTTTTCCAAATAAGCTTTGGAATATGCTGAAACCACATACGGATGTTTAGGCGTAGCCACTGCCACTACTTTCACATCCATCCCACTGTCAAGCATACACTTAGTGATATTGTGAATGGCAATGCAACCTCCATCAATCGTAGGCAAAGGGGTTTTATGACAAAGTTGAAGGATTTTCATGTCTGTTTTTGGAAAATAGTTTTATATGTTTGATCTTTTCAATCCATTTTGAATAGGTGTCAGGGGAAAGTACAGCCGTATCCATCGTGGCATGGTAAGTTAGGAAAACACAGAGTGGCAATAGGATAAACGAAGACATCCATGTTCCGAACCACACGGGCATAGTGCTTCCATTGGCGATTTTCTCGCCAATTACTGATAAAGCGAAATAGATTACGAAGAACAGAACTGTCAAAACCAGTGGCACGGCGATTCCTCCTTTTCGGATGATAGATCCCAATGGAGCCCCGATAAAGAAGAAGAGCAGACAGGCTACTGCCAGTCGATATTTCCGCTGTAATTCAATCTGATACGTCCACATATATTTCGTCCTGTATGTGGCTTCTGTGTAATTGAATTGCATAGAATAGATATACGAACGGGATGCGTTTTCAGCTTGGTTCAGAACACGTTCGCGTACATTCGGAGACAAAGCAGCCAGATCGTTCTTCAATGCTGTTTTTTGTTCCTTAAATTGCTTGTTGTCACGAATATAAGAGTTGAAATAATACAGATTATTGAAAAATACATTTGCCGTGTTGTTTTCAAGATCCTCAATCTGCTTCTTCATAGTGTCTATTTGAACTTGCAATTGTCTGTTTGTCAAAGAAGAAGAATGACCTTCAAAAAGTTCTGCGTTCACTTGGTTCAAGGAGAAGTCAGACATGTCAAATCGTTTGTATTGTTTGTCGAAGGTGGCGCGCATCAATGGCAGCTGTGATCGTTTACCACGACTCACCCCCATGGTGGATGTTTCATCCCAGAAAGACCCGTTTTTCAGTGTGAACAAAAGATAATGCTTGTCAGGGGTGACTCTCATTGTACCTGAAGCGGCGTATGTGACGGAAGTGTTTCCTTGTCGGCGGGAATGGTCGTAAATCAGTATGTCTTTGATGGTTTCACCATCCGGCATCTTTTTGCCGACCAGTATCGAATAGTTGTCAAAACCATCGTAAAAAACCCCCTCTTCGATATTAAGTGCGGGTTTCTGCTCCTGAATGTCATAAAGCAACATCCTGAGTTTCAGGGTTGCACGTGGAATAATTTGGTCGGAAACCAAAAACGAGAGGATGGTGATGATCAATGTCAACACGGCCAGCGGTGTCATCATTTTGCGGGTGGAGATGCCCGCCGACTTCAGTGCCACGATTTCATACCGTTCACCCATATTCCCAAAAGTCATCAGCGAAGCGAGCATCACCGCTAACGGAAAAGCCATGGAAGAGAGGGAAACCGCCGCATAGAACAACAGTTTCAGCATTACGGTCACCTCTAACCCCTTGCCTACCAGCTCGTCCACCCATTTCCAGACAAACTGCATGAGCAGCACGAACAAGGCCACAAAGAAGGTCAGGAAAAAGGGCCCGAGAAAGTTTTTACAAAGGTATTTATTGACAATTTTCACGAGAGGAAAAATTAGTAATCCCCCAAAGTCTCCGGGAGTTGGGCTAAAGCGGCAGCGGCCTGCTCATCGTTAGGGGGCGTACCATGCCATTTGTGTGTGCCCATCATGAAATCAACACCTTGTCCCATCTCTGTCTTCATCAGGATAACGATAGGCTTCTGATTGCCGGCAAGTGTCTTAGCCAATTTCAGTGTTTGGACGCAGCTTTTCATGTCATTACCGTTCATTTCAAGCACTAACCATTGGAATGCCTCGAATTTTGCGCGGAGATTGCCGAGACTCATCACAGCATCTGTGCTTCCGTCTATCTGTTTTTTGTTGTAATCTACCGTAACAATAAGATTGTCAATGTGTTTTGAACCGGCAAACATAATTGCCTCCCAGTTTTGACCCTCTTCAAGCTCGCCGTCACCCGTAAGTGCGTACACCAGATGTTTGTCCTGGTTGGCTTTCTTGGCCAGTGAAGCTCCGATGGCCACAGACATTCCTTGTCCTAAAGACCCTGAAGCCACACGCACTCCCGGCAATCCCTCGACAGGGGTGGGGTGACCTTGCAGACGGGTGCCCAACTTACGAAAAGTGGCTAGCTCTGACACAGGGAAATAGCCGCGACGCGCCATCACACTGTAGAACACAGGGCTGATGTGACCGTTGGAGAGGAAGAACATGTCTTCTCCGTTACCTTCGCGGGTGAATTGCCCGGGATCAATTTCCATAGCATCAAAATAAAGAGCTGTCAAAAAGTCGGCGCAACCCAAAGAACCGCCCGGATGACCTGACTTTGCACCGTGAACCATGCGGATAATATCTCTGCGTACTTGTGCTGCAATGTCTTGTAACTTATTGATTTCCATAATTGTATATTATTTTCGTTTTTCCTTTTTAATATTTTTTACCTTAATGCAAAGATGCTGCAAAGGTACATAAATTACGAATACGAGCGGACAAATGAAATTGCCATTGTAGAGACGTTTCCAGAAATGTCTTTTACGCATTTCTCTGAGACGTTTCAGGAAACGTCTCTACTTCACAATCCTTTCCGCATTTTGTGTGATGAAACTCTTCCAATTGGTCGCTTTGGTTTTACCGAAGACCACCTTCTGCTGCAAATGGTGACACACCGCCACCGCCAATGCGTCTGTAGCGTCCAGATATTCAATACTTTCCGAAATAGGATACATTCGGCAGAGCATAGCGGAGACCTGCTCCTTGGAGGCGTTGCCATTGCCCGTGATGGACTGCTTTATCTTTCGTGGAGAGTATTCATAAACCTCCATGCCCGCGTGCAACGAAGCTGCGATGACGATGCCCTGCGCCCGTCCCAACTTCAGCATTGACTGCACATTCTTTCCGTAAAAAGGTGCTTCAATGGCCAAAACATCAGGATGATACTGCTCAATCAGGCCGTTGATTTTTTCGTAAATATATTTCAGTTTGGCGTATGGATCCCCCAATTTGGTCATTTGCAGCACACTGAGCACCTCCACCTCGGATTTGTTCAGCTCCGTGTTCAACAGTGCATAACCCATGATGTTGGTACCGGGATCCACACCCAAAATTTTCCGTCGTATCGTATTGTCATCCATGTTTTAACTATGACTTAGACTTAAACTTAAACTATAACTATGACTATGACTTGGGCTATTAACTAATAACTAATAACTAATCACTGTTGCCTGTTGCTTATTGCCTGTTGCCTTGATCCTATGCCTTTCTGAAAAAAGAATCTGTTCGTTTCGTAATCAATGACCGCTTTATGATTCACACAGAAGTCGTTACCCAAAATCATTTGGACGGGTTTGAGGTGCAGAGCCTCGTAAGCCATGTTAATATGGGCAAAATCGATCACGGCGACGTTTTGCATAAGTTTTTGATGGTAATGGCCGATTTTGAAGTCAGGGAGGTCAGTGACCAGAACCTCAAAGTCCGTGCCGCCAATTCCCGCATTCACTCCCTCGTTTTTCTCCATTTTCCTGTCCGGAAACAGCTTGTTGACAAACGATTTGTCCACACAGCTGTGCGACGCGCCTGTGTCCAGAACGATACGGATTTTCTCCCCCGCCACCGAGCCGTTCAGCAGCGTATGGTAGTCGCCTTTTTCTAATTGAAGTATTTTCAGAGGGGTTTTATACATTTTATGGTTAAAGATTTATAAGCTCATTCGTTAATTAATGTAAAATGTACAATGAACAATGTACATTGGGGTATTTGGCCTTTTCATACATTTGATAGGGTAATAACACACGGCGACTTTATATTTATCGTGTCATCGCTTCATCGTGTCATCGTCTTTACAGCCACCGTTTCTTAATGAAGAAAAGGATCAGCAGCACGGAAATGACAAGGCAGAGGGCGATAACATACAGGAATGCAAACGGGGAGTTTGCCATCGGGAGTCCTACATTCATACCGTAAAGTCCTGATATAAAGGTTAGTGGCAGCACTATCGTGGAGATGATAGTGAGCATTCGCATGATTTCGTTGGTCTTGTTGGCCTGCAAGGAATCGAACGTGCTGGAGAGGCCGGCGACCAATTCGCCGTAATCGTCCACCATATCCCACATCTTCTGGTAGAAGTCCAAGATGTTGCCCCAGTACTCTTCCATGTCATCGGCGAAACCTTTTACCTCACCACTCTCAAACATCTTGAACAGACGGAGTTGCGGTTTGAACATGGTGTTCATCTGGATGATGTTTTTCCGGATGATGGAGATCTGTTCAATGATTTTCTCAGCCTTGCTGCTGAACAGTTCGCGGCTGATGAAGTCGATTTCGGTGCCAAGACGCTCCACAATGAGGAAAGTCTCTTTCATCATTCTGTAGAGAATGTGGTAGAGCATGGAGTCGGAGGTGCCGGTGATTTCGTCCTCATCTTCCGGCTCGGGATCGATTTTCTTCAGGTTGAAGAGGTCTTGCACCACATAGTGCGAATTTCCGACCGTAATGAGGTAGTCTTGTCCCCAGAAAATCTTGGTTTCCTCGGTTTTCACCAAGCGCGTGCGCTGGTCGAGCAGCGGAAAATGCAGCACGAGGAAGAAATAGTCGTCGTAAATATCGATTTTGGGACGTTGCACAAAGCTGGAGCAGTCTTCAATATCCAAGGGGTGGAAATGGAAGTTATCTCGCAAAAAATCCAAATCTTCAACGGTCGGATTCGTTATATGATGCCATTTATAAGCACCGAAATTAATGGTGTCAACCATACGATAACCTCCTTTCTTTTAATGGGTTAGAAAACTATTTTACTACATCTTGGCGCAAAAATTTACAGCTGGCAAAGATACATTTTTTTTTCGATGAGACGATGAAAAACGATGAAAACGATGAGGCGATGAGGCGAAGAGACGATGAGGCGATGAGGCGATGAGACGATGAGGCGATGAGACGATGAATTAACGATGAAAGGGCGATGAAAAAAGAGGAAGGGAATGTAGGGGCGAATAATTATTCGCCCCTACGGACCAATTCATAGAACATTTTCGCGCCGGTTTCCACAATTCCATCAGGAAAATCGAAATCAGGATGATGCAGAGGCGGTTGCGCAGTGCCGGAGCCCAACCCGAACAGAGCGCCAGGATAATGTTGCGTGAAGAGGCCGAAGTCCTCGCCCCAGAAGAAAGGAATCGGTTTTTCTTGATAGGTAAGATTCAGATTGTCAGCGCATTCCTTGATGGCGTTGACCTCCTTCTCCGCGTTGTTCGAAGCGGCGAAATACTCCAACCAACGGATGTCGCATTGCAGGTTTTCGGAGGCTGCTTCGGCTTTCGCTTTGCTTTCGATTTCGGATATAATCTGCTGCAGATGAGCGTCTTCGCGGGTGCGGATGGTGAAACGAAGCACACCGTCGCCGGCGGCCACACCGTAGGCTTGGCTGCCGACCCGGAACTCGATGAGTGTGGCCACGCAGAAGTCGTCGCGCTGCACATCCCGCTGGTTCAGCGAGAGCACGAAGTCGGTGAGCCGTTGCGCGGCGGGGAACGGAGACACGGCATTCCACGGTTCCGCGGCATGGGCGGTTTTGCCCGTCAGCGCGATGTCGCAACTGATGACGGAGCAGGTGAAACTGCCTGGTCGGCAGATGATTGTTCCCGCGGGTTCGGCAGGGATGTTATGCAGGGCGTAAGCGCAATCGATGTTGTAAGATTGCAGGATCCCGCTTTCGAGAATCTGTCGTGCCCCCTCGCCGGTCTCCTCCGCCCCTTGGAACAACAACAGCACCTTTCCCGACGGCAGCGGTTTCTCGTGCAGCATCTCCGCTACGCGCAGCATGATCGTGCTGTGCCCGTCGTGTCCGCACTTGTGCGAAACGCCCTCGGTTTCAGACTTATACGGCAGGTCCAGCGTCTCGTTGACCCGCACCGCGTCCATATCGGCACGGAGCAGCACGGTCTTCCCGCCGTCCCCGAAATCGTACTCCGCCAGCAGGTGGTTTCCTTTCGGGAAGGTGACAATTTTGCTTGGCTGAAGATGCTCCAGTCGCTGACGGATGTATGCGGAAGTTCGAACTTCCTCGTTGGAAGCCTCGGCCATGCGATGCAATTGGTGGCGTATCTCTTTGCAGTCCATAATGTTACAATCTACAATTGGAGGATGCAAAGGTACATTTTTTTAAGCAATAGGCAAAAGGCAATAGTTTTTGGTGCTGGATGTTAACAGTTGGCAATTCCGTGCAGATCCGCGGAGATAATTCCATCAGAACTCGTATCCCACACCCAAATTGACAAATCCCTTGATGCCGACACCCGCTTCGAAACTGCCGAACCAATGTTTTGCGCCAGCTTTCACCCCGAAGGCGGTCAGTTGGAAAGCGGAACCTGCTGAGGTATGATCAGGCAGCTCCGCCGGGACTAAGCCCCATGTTGCCGGCGCGAACTCTGGCAGTGTAGATAGATCGCCATAGTAGCGGTTGCCTCGGTTGATGAGTACTCCCACGGCAACACCGGAATAGAGCGTCACATGCGGACGGTTTAAGTAGGAGAATCGTAACGAAGGCATAATCAAGAAATGGTGTTCCTTACAATCCCAATGAAAAGCCTCAGGAGAAACAACATTTCCAACATAGAGCTTTTCTTTCATATAACTGTATCCGGTGGAAAGACCCAACCAAAACCATTTGGCGGCGCGGTAGTGATAATCCAACGAGACCACAGGAGTGAAATGATAATCCGTAGAAGTGAAGTCAACCCAGTCTCCTCCATAATTAAGAAAAGTATATTGATGAGCCCACCGACCAAGAAAACCGAAATGGTCGCTCACCCCTAACCGAAACTCGTGACGATAAAATGACTTGTCATCGTTCCAGTGCGGCTGCGCCTGCTTAATGGCCCGCTGCTTGCTAAAGCCATGGAGATAGGCGATTTGGAAATAGAGGTAGTGGTTTCGCTGAAAGGCATACAGTTCCTCATAACCCATCGAATACAGTTCAACTCCTCCACGCGCCCAATCCGTGGTGGCAATGTTCAACCCGGCCAAGAAGCGGAGATAATCTTGATTGGGTAATTGATAATAGAGCCCTACATCTGCCATCAGATCTGCATAAAAAACATGTCTATTAGGGCAATAGCCAGTATAGTACACTGGATTTCCAATATACCACAAATTAGCGGTAAACTGGCCCTCGTTTGGATTATAGCCATACAGAAAAGTCTCCCAGGGCATCCGCAACTGAACACCGGCATTCGCTGTTACCCACAATTTGTCCGCGACAGGATAGTGGAACTCGAACTTCAGAGGCATCGACACTCCGTAGTAAGGATAAAAAATGCCGGATTTGTCACTTCCAATATAGCCAAAATCCAATGCGGAGGAGACCCCGAAATAATCGGCGAAATGGTAGGAAAACTCCAACCCGACCCGCCCGCCATAGCGAACTGAGGAAAAAGATGTCTTCGCAGTGGCGTATGAGGTCATCTCCACGGGATGCACGATGTCCGCCTCCGCCGTATAGCCGAAGTGGAATCCGTTGAAAGGACTGTCGCGAAGAACCGACTCTGTCTTGATGGGATGCGAGCTCGCGGGCTGCGGTGCCTCCGTTTGTGCGGACGCAAGAGAGTTCAACCCTAAAAGCATGAGACCCGCCAATCCGTATTTTTTGATGCTGTCCATTGTGGATACGTTTTGCTGTTCATACTGTATGACGCGATTTTCCAAAAAGGTAACGGTCTGCGCCCACAATTTCTCCAACGAATCGGACGGCGTCTGCCCGTCAGCACCGCTCAACTCGTAAAACAGCTGCTTGAATTCCTCGCTGTGGATGTAGTCGGCGATGATGACGGTGTCCTGCACGCGCACCGTGTCGCGCACATAGACGGTGTCGCGTACCACGTGCCGCTTCACCACATACATGGTGTCTGCGCTTTGTGCGGAAACACTTCCTACAGCACTGAATAACAATACGATAAATGTAATAACAGTCTGTTTGTTCATTGCTTTTGCATTAAATAGACCGTGTCTTTCACTATTGCGGTGTCACGGACAACCACCGTGTCGTTCACCACAATCTCTTTGGTGACGACGATGATTTGGGGTTTGGTTTCCGACTCATGATGTTTCACTGGCGCAATCGCTTCAGAAGGTTTGGTTGTTAAGCCGGGCTCTGCTTGCAAACCGTTCTTGGAAATAGTGTCGGCTGGAAGGCATACTGGCGATTCAGTGGGTACGATCGGCTCTTGCAACGGGCTGTTATCCAGTGAAGTACGAGCAATCTGCCACGCGCAAACTCCGCCGACAATCCCCGCAATGGCGGCGGTAGTCAAGGCCGCACGGTGCGCCGCCACAAAGACACCCGGACTGGACGGTGCCTCCGCCGCTGCCTGCCGTATCTGTGTGGTAGTGAGTGGCTTCGAAGGCGCGTAGGTCAGCGAGGCGAGTTTGTTCCGGAACATCCGGTCGGTGCGGGCGGCCTCGGAATGCTGTAATAAGAATAGTAGTATCATGACAAAAACTCCCTTTTTGCGTTTTTCTTTCTCTTGGGCCATTTGGGTGAGCAGCTGCCGCAGCCGCTTGCGGGCGCGGTAGAGCGTCTCCTTGGAGCTGGCGATGGAGATGTTCAGCAGGTCGGCAATGTAGGCATGTGACTGGTTGTCAATGGTATAGAGGTTGAAGACGGTACGCTGCGGAACCGGCAGCTGTTGCACCGCTTCGAGCAGTTCCTCCTGTGTGAAGTTCATCTCCCAAATGGATGTCTCCTCCGTGGCGACATCCGGTATCTCCTCCTCCACAAACGGCACCGTGTTCATGCTTTGACGCAGATGCTGGATGGCGTGGTTCACGGTGATGCGCATCAGCCATGCCTCGAAATTGCCGGTGGCGCGGTAGGTGTCTGCACGCTCCATCGCTTTGAGGAACGCCTCGTGCGCCAGATCCTCCGCCAACGCCAAGTCATTGACATAGCGGTGACAAGCGCCGATCATCCTACCGATGTTGGCCGCATACATCCTTTCCCAAAATGCCGCGTTCTCCATTTTTTCCTTGTTCATGATGATGACGCAAAAATAGTAAAAGGTAACACTCGCAGAGAAATTTTTTTTCACTTCTGACAATCAATAAGTTGAAAAACAAATTTAACTGTTCAGGCTTGATTTCAAGGTGTTCGTTGCACACGGTGTTTTCCATGAATTAGTGTAAAAAACCGGGGTGCGTGACATCGTCACGCACCCCGGTTTTTTCATTGCTTTTCAATGTCTTAGTCGAGCACCAGGCTGGGGGCGCTGTAGGCACGGGCGGCGAGCTCCTGGTTGAGCATATAGAGGCTGCGGGCGTCGCTGCCGAAGAGTTCCATCTTCGAGATCATATCGCGGGCGTTGGTCTCCTCTTCGCCTTGCTCTTTGACGAACCAGTCGAGGAACTGCATAGTGCGGAAATCCTTGACCTTGTTGGCGGCGTCATAGATAGTGTGGATCGAGGCGGTCACATACTCCTCGTGCTCCAGACCGGCCTTTAGCACGTCCATATCTTTCTTGAACACCTTGTCGGGCTTGGCGATGGCACCCAGCGTCACGGGGCAGTCGTTGTTCTGCATATAGCGGTAGAACAGCATAGCGTGGTCGCGCTCCTCCTGAGCCTGGATCATATACCAGTTGGCGAAGCCGTTGAGGCCGCGGCGCTCGAAATAGTTGGACATATCAAGATAAAGATAGGCGCTGTAAAGCTCCTTGTTGATTTGATCGTTGAGCAGATCGGCTACTTTTTTGTTAAGCATAACTTTTATTTTTAATTGTGTTATTGTGTTATCGCGCTATTGCGTTAGTGTTGATGCATCATTATGCTGGTTTTTGACAGTGTCAACCACTAACACATTAACGCATTCACACATTAACGCATTCATTATTGTTTTTCAAAATGACTCTTGTCCACCGCGCAGAGGGGGCAGACCCAATCGGCGGGCAGTTCCTCGAATTTGGTGCCGGGGGCAATGCCGTTGTCGGGGTCGCCCTTCGCGGGGTCATACTCATACCCGCAGACGTTGCAAACATACTTTTCCATATTGTCTTAGATTTTAGGGTTAATAATTCGACTGCAAAGATACGACTATTTTCTTATACGGCAAAAAATATTTTGCAAAAAACTATGGCTGTCGGATTCGTCCCATCCGGAATCCAAGAGCATAATAAAAAATATGCTTATGATTAAGGGTGAATCATAAGCATAAAATCAAATCAATTTTTAATGCTGGGCTATTTTATTACCACCACTTTCCGCGCCGGGCGGTTGCCAATCTTCACTATATAGACTCCTGTGTGCAATGCCTCGTTGCGTATGCTGCGGCCAGTGATGTCGAAAATGCGGACGGACTCGCCCTCGGCTCCTTCGACGACGATGCGGCCACCGAGCGTGTAGACCTTCAAGTCGTCAGCCTCAGTGTTGTCGATACTCCCGCAGTCCACGATCATCTTGTCGGCATATTGGCCCCAGTAGATATGGTCGGTCCATTCTGCCAAATGGCCGCAAGGGATATAGATACGCCCGATGCCTTCGATCTGTTCGAGCGGGCCTTCGCCGACAACAGCGGGCGGCAGGCCAGTGGCAAAGCGGATGTTGTCAAGGTTGGCTCCGGAGAAGACGTAACTGCCCATCGTGTCGAGCTGTCCATAAAAGTAAACGTTACGCAGACTGTTGCTACAGGCACCAAAGGCGGCTTCACCGATTTTCTTTAGTTTCATCGGGAGGTCGAGGGTGGTGATATGGGTACTGCTCATTTGCGATAGTGCCCAGAAGGCATAGTCGCCTATCTCTTCAACATCATTACCCCACGTGATGGAACTGAGTTTTATGCACGAATTGAAGGCTTCTTTTGGAATGACTCGCAGCGAGTCGGGAATGTCAATAGAGGTCAATGCAAAGCATTTTTCGAACGCGCCTTGTCCCATAGAGAGCAGCGTCTGCGGCATAGTGACGCTGGTCAGCTTGTCGTTCTCAGAAAAGGCTTTCCGGCCTATCGACTTCATATGAGCTGGCAGCGTGATGCTGGTAATCTGGCATCCGTTAAAGCAGTTGTCCGTGATGTCGGTCACTCCCTCGGGAATGGCGATGTTACGCACCCAGGTGTTGTTCTCGAAACCGCCCAGAACTTTCACATTGGGGTTGAGTGTCACCGTGGCACCTGACTTGTGGCACGACACCAGCGTGTCGTATCCTGCGCTGTAGACCATCAGGCCGTCCATAACATAATGCGTGTTGCCTTCGGCAATCGAGAGATTGTTCATCTGCGGGCAGTAGGAGAAGGGGCAGATGCCGATGTGTGTCACGGTGGAGGGGATGACGATGTTATCGACCGTCGCACAGCAGTTAAAGGCGAAGTCACCGATAGAAACCAGACTTCCTGGCATTGTGACCGAGGTGATATGACCGCAGAAGCCGAAGGCCATATCGCCCAAATGCCGCACATACGAGGGTACGGTGACTGCCCCCGTCTCACCGCTTGGTACAATGCATAGCGTCAAGCTGTCCTTGCTGTAGAGCCATCCGTCGATGGAGCGGTAGCGGGGATTGTTCTCGTCCACGGTGATGGAGGTCAAGTTCCTCGCCCAGAAAGAACACTCGTCATACTCTTCAAAACAAGCCGGCAGGTGCAATGACGAGATGCTTGAATAAAGGAAAGCGTGGTCGTCGATGCGGTGCAGCGAGTCTGGCAGCAGAAGCGTAGTTAAGGTGCAATTATAGAAGCAATGCGACCCGATGCTGCGGATGGTCGGAGGTAGGGTGAGGCTGGTGACAGTGGTGCAACTCTCAAAAGCCGACTCGGCCAATGCTGTCACAATGTAGGAGGTGCTTTCATATTCCACCGTCTGCGGGATGGCTATGGCACCGCTGTAGGGGGTGTTGTGCAAATAATAGTTTGACAGCACTTCGACGGTCTGCTCAGATGTGATGCCATAAACGATGCCGTCCGATTCGAAATACTGTGCCGAAGCAACGGCTGGTAGGAATGCTGCCGCCATCAGGACAGCGAGGGATTTGAGGATGTGATGTTGCATATTGGATATGTTTTAGTTCGTTAAT
>JAEEGK010013628.1_pt1 | contig 18288 bp, 15 predicted proteins | sample 8958771 | NCBI WGS metagenome assembly JAEEGK01 (sample SAMN16246547, study PRJNA631951) | gut metagenome | biome: gut microbiome; feature: rumen; material: SC-attached | host: Bos | place: Iran: Karaj | collected 2018-10
TATCTGTGGCGCTATCTTATTCGAACAATGCTCGTTCTTTCATATACCTACATGCCCGCTCCGGCATAAAATGTCTGACATCGCGACCTTCCTTGACGCATTGACGGATGAAAGTCGACGAGATTTCCACAACTGGGGTTTTCAAGATGGTCACAGAAGGATGGTTGACCAATTCGCCGCCATCGTATCCCTCGCGGGGAAAAACTAAAAGTTGATAATTGTCGAGGATCTTTTGTGCCTCGCGCCAGCCACCGAAACCTTGCAGGCTATCCATGCCGCAGATAAAAACAAATTGACAATCAGGGTATTTCTCTGAAAGGGCAGTCAAGGTATTAATGGTATACGATGGTGTGGGCAGGTGCATTTCTATGTCACACACATGCAATTTATCATCGCCCTCGAGAGCCAATTCCACCATCTTCAGTCGCTCATCGTCGTCCAAAAGGTCGGCTTTTTTCTTGAAGGGATTTTGCGGCGACACCACAAACCACAACTCGTCCAAGTCGGAGAATTCGACGAGGTAGCTGGCCAACATGACATGACCATGATGGATAGGGTTGAACGAGCCGCTATAGATGCCGATCTTTCGCATTATTCTTCTTCAAGAAAGCTGGTGACCACTTCAAGGATTTCACGCTTGGCAGTCTCAAGGTCATCATTGATGATGGTGCGGTCGAACTTGCCTTGGGCAAATTCTGTCTCCCAAGCAGCCTTGGCCAGTCGGTTCTCGATTTCCTCCATCGCGTCGGTGCCGCGATTAATGAGACGCTCACGCAACACTTCAATAGATGGTGCCTGGATAAACACCGACAAGGCTTGGTCGCCGTAGTGGTTCTTGATGTTCACGCCGCCGCACACATCGACATCGAATGCAACATGTTTGCCGTCCAATTGCATCTGTTCCACAACGGAAAGCAAAGTACCATAACAGCGGCCCGGATAGACCTCTTCCCATTCGAGGAACTCGCCATTTTCAACGCGTTGCTTGAACTCGTCCATCGAGAGAAAATAATATTCACGGCCATTTACCTCCTCGCCGCGTGGCGGACGTGTGGTAGCCGAAACCGAAAAAGCCATCTCGGGAATGTTGGCCATGACATAATTGAGCAAGGTGGTCTTTCCTGAACCCGATGGGGCGCTGAAGATGAGAAGTTTTCCTTTTTTCATAGTTATTTGATTTTGTCATCAGCAGTCAGCTTTCAGCTATCAGCAACTTGCTGAATGCTGAATGCTGATAGCTGATAGCTTACAAAATATTACAAACCTGTTCCTTAATCTTTTCCAGCTCGTCTTTCATCATCACGACCAATTTCTGGATGTTGACCTCATTGGCTTTTGAGCCTAACGTGTTGATTTCACGACCCATTTCCTGCGCAATGAAACCGAGTTTCTTACCCGCTTGGTCGTCGTCGCAGCTCTCAGTGAAGTAGTTGCAATGCTGGCGCAGACGCACTTTCTCCTCGGTAATGTCTAATTTCTCAAGGTAATAAATCAGTTCCTGCTCGAAACGGTTTTCATCGTATTGTCCTGCCGTAGTCAGTTCGGCAAGGTTTTTCGTCAGTCGTTGCTTAATGACATCGTGGCGACTTTTCTCGTACGGTTCCACTTGTTCCAACAGGTTAAGAATCAACTCGACGCGGTGCAACAGATCTTTCTTCAAGGTTTGGCCTTCTTGGATGCGGAAACCGTCAACGGTGTCCAAGGCTTGGTCGACTGTATCGTTGACTTTTTCGATGAAGTCCTCGTCGTAGTTCTCCAACGGCACGTTAAAGATGCCCGGCATACGATAGAGGATGGAAGCCAAGTCATACGCTGGCGGGATGCCCAAGGCAATCGAATTGGCTTCGATTTGTTCCTTATATGCCTTCACAATGTCCTGGTCGATATGGTAGGCTTGGGTAAGGTCTGTGTCGGTGATGGTGATTATCACGTCTATTTTGCCGCGTTGCAGTTTGGCACCAATGCGGTTGCGGAGGTCGAGTTCCACGGCACGCAACTCGTTAGGCAACTTCACTTGAAGATCGAGTTGTTTGCTGTTCAAGGTCTTGATTTCGACCGTGATTTTCTTGGATAAACAAATTTGCTCGGCTATGCCGTAGCCGGTCATGGAACGGATCATAAGGATAAGAAATCAAAAATCTTCAGGGGTAAATCCAAACGTAGTCATGTCGGCTTGGGCGCGGTAACCGAGCTTTACCGTCTTCTTGATATTGACCCGCGACGAGAACACGCCGTAGCCGCCATTGATGTTGGTGTAGTCAGGAATGCTTTGCGAGAGGCCGCCCGCACCTTGGTTGATGACAATGTAATTGTATAGCTCATCGCCACCTGCGGCAAGGCTTACAGTTAGCGAATTCCTGGGATCGTAGGTATAAGTCGTATGCAACTGGTCGTCGTTGGCTCTGGCCACGCTGAGTAAATCGAACAGTAAGTTCTTGTCACAACTGACAAAATAAGTGTCACCATTTTCCATGCCCAAACTCTCAACGCTCCTCATACCAAACGATTGATGGATGGTATGGAACGTGCTTATGCCTCCAATCGTCTTTTTGAAACGGAAGTCCAACTCCATGTGGTAGACAGCGGCATTGGCGGCAGGCCTGAAGAAAATCTTCACGTTATCAGTGGTCTCTTCTAGAACAAAATCTAACGTAACATTCGTAATAGCGAAGCTACTTCCGCCCACGATGCCCGTCTCGGAGCTGATGGTATCTGTACCTTTGACAATTTCGAGGCGGTATTTGTAGGTATCGTAGTCGGTGTTGGGCTTGATGCCACTTGTCGCGTAATACACTCTTTGATTGGGAAAATAGAATGTACCCGAGTCCTTGTCGTGAATTGTCATTGTGTCGAGTTCGATGGTGCCGTCCAAATTATATGTGCTGCCGAAAGCATGCTTGTAGCGGTAAATCTTGGCATTGAGCTTGCCCGGATAGTTGCACGAGTCGGCAATGAGAGCCACCTGCGTGGCATCCACTGTGGCTTCGTCGCTGCCCGAAAAGGCACGCACAATCTTGACGTAATTAGTGTCCTTTGTGGCATCCAACAAGCCATAAATGACGGGAATGTCCTTGTAGTCGGCATAAAGGTCGACCTTGGTGCTACATGAGGCAAGAAAGCCCATCAGCACGGTCAACGAAAGGAAGAACTGGATCTTTTTCATCGTGAAAACTATTTATTAGAACTTGCAAAAATAGAGAATTTTTCGTAAGTGCAGACCTTTTTGACAATATTTATTGTTCTTTGAAGCCCCACGCATCCATGCCAAACAAGTCTATTTTGGTGAATGCGGAAAGCTTCGCCTCTTTTTTGATGGTGGTACGCGACGAGAAAAGTCCAAAGCCCCCTTCAATGTTTGAACAGGGCGAGACCAAACCTCCCAAACTGTTTTCTTGCGCTTCGCTTGAAACATAATAATAATATAAGTCTTCTCCTGCGGCACTAATGGTGATGACAAAATCATCAATGTAACGGACCACATTGGGATGGTTCGGGTTAACAATGGTATCGCTCCCGATGGCTTCTTTGAGCGCAACGAACAGCCAGTTTTCGCCATATTCCAGAAAATAGGTATTGGTGCTGCCTTCCAATTTCTTAAAACCATTCAAAGTCCTTATTCCGAATGAGCGGCTGACGTTTTTCCGTTTCATCGCTTGGCCAGCCAACTGTTCGAGGTAATTAAACTGTATCGTGACTTCGTAAAGCGCCGCCGCACCATCAGCCCTAAACATGATTTGCCCTAACGCGTCGGTAGTGGCCACTTGAAAATTCACGCTCCCGGTCATAATGCGAAACTCTTCGTTGCCGACCATACTGGTTTGAGCTGTGAGCGTATCGCCATCTGGCTTGACCACAACAAGGCGATACTTGTACTTGTTTCCATCAGAATTGGTCTGAAGCTTTTCTGAAGTAAAATAGATTTTTTGGTCAGGGGCATAAAAGGCACCTTCCTCTTTGTCGTGGAGGGTCATCGTGTCAAGCTCAAGGACACGACCAGTGGGCTCGTAGTGGTTGCCCGATGTGTTTTGGAGTTCAACGATCCTGGCGTCAAGTTTACCTGGATAGTTGTTTGAGTCGGCGATGAGAGCCACTTCCGTAGCATCAATCGGGTGGTCGTTGGTACCGCAAAAGGCACGAATGATTTTGACGTAATTGGTATCAGCTTGGTAATTAAGCATGGCATATATGATGGGAACATCCTTATAGTCGGCATACAAATCCACATGGGTACTGCATGAGGAAAAACAAGCGATTAAGAAGGATAAAATTAGGATGAAATATAGTTTTTTCATGTTTGAATAATTTAGTTGGTGTTGCAAAAGTAGGGATTTTTTCTTTCGTTGCAAATTATTTTACAATTATTTCTATTTTTGTTGCCAAAATACTTACACAAATGAAAAAACTAACTTTACTCACAGTCCTATTAATGACAGTTCTTGGTGCAACGGCCCAAGTGGAATTCCTTTACAACTTCAATAGCCTTACTGAAGGTTCGCAAAACCTCAACGGACAAGACGGCTGGATGACACACTACCAGACTGCTCCCTCTTCGCAGGATTTCGATGTCAGCTATGTCTGTGGCTCCGAAATGGCACCCGACGAGAGTCTTGCCGTCTGGTATCCATACGGCGGCTCAGGCGTGGGCCGCACGGCCACGCGCAAGGCCTCGTCCAACTTCAACTTCAGCTTCCAGAACGGCGGCATCATGGACCTTGAAATCGACATGAACCGCACTTGGTGGGGCTCGTTTTTCGGCGTGGGCTTCGACGCTGACGGCGACGGGCACATTCTTCCCGGAATGACCGACCCCGACGGTGGTGTCTATCTCTTCATCAAGAGCCAAGGCGACAGCGGCCACGCCAAAGTTTGTTTGCCTGATGGCAGCAACATCCCCTTCGACTACGAACAAGGCGGCTGGACGCGCTACAAGATGTCATTCGACTTCACGGCTTACGATGGTGCAGGCGCGGTGACGGTTTTCGTCAAGCCCAACTGCGAAGGAGAATGGATTCAGATGGCGGGCTGCACCAACGTTTGCATGAACCTCACACCAGGTTCGGGCGACAAAAACGACTATCAAGTGTGGGACGGCCTCTTCTTCCACTCGCAAGGCGGCACGGGCGGCTTCGACAACCTCCTCGTGCGCCAGCAGCCCGACGGCAACGCCCAACTCATTGAAATGGCTGACATTCCGAACCAACTGATTTTCAACGACCCGATTACTTTGGAAGCCACCGCATCTTCAGGACTGCCCGTTTCATTCGAGATGATGGAAGGACCTGCAACAATTGAAGGCAACATTTTGACCCTAACGGGCGAAACGGGCATCGTGAAGCTGAAAGCCACCCAAGCCGGCAACGCCAACTGGCTGCCTGCCCCCGACGTGGTGAAGACTTTTGAGGTCGTCGACCCGTATGCCTACGAACCCGAGGTGAAAATCCGCCGCCCGTATGAGGGGACAAAAGTTTATCTGTATGATATACATCCCGTTATGATTGTCGTCTCGGCCTATATCGAGCATCCTGAAGTCATCAAGTTCACCAATGTACATGCTTCCATTAATGACGAATACATCGCCTTGCAGACCGACTATCCCGACGACCCCGACAACGGTTATTATTACGGTTTTTGGACCCCTTCGGGCTTTGGCGACTATGACATGACCGTCAGCGTGACCCAAAGTGGCGACAAAACGACCACATTTACGAATAGCTTCGAGGTGACCAACAATATCGAAAGCCACTTGGATGTGATTACGATGAACGGCGACCTCGTTTGCACCCCGTCGTCACATAGCGCCAAGGGCGAATACGTGTTTCCATCGCATGTGGGCGCGTTCAACAACATTATGGCCCATTTCGATTATAATTGCGTGAACGGCAACTGCGACACTTACGACCGCATAGGCGGAGTGAAAGTACGCAATTATAGAGGCGAATGGGTTGAGTTGTTCCGCTACATCACACCCTTCGGTGTACAGTGCCAAGACGATGTGGAGGTGAGCGACTATACCACCCAGCTGCAAGGTTTGGTGGAGTTAGAATACTATATGGAGCTTTGGAACGGTAGCGGCTCCAATCCCAACCTGATTTTCAGCTTCAGCGCCGGCTCCCCTGAATACCTTTACGTTGATGTGGATGAAATCTGGTTTGGCACTTACGCCTTTGGTGACTATGCCAACCAACAGCCTGTACCCGTCGTGAACTATCGTTTCAGCGAGAACGCCCAAGCCGCAAAACTCAAGCTGACCACCACGGGCCATAACTGGAGCAGTGGTACCAACAACACTAACAACACGGGCAACGCCGCCGAGTTCTACGAAGCCACGCATCACATCCTCGAGAATGGATACGTCAGCTTCGATCAACACTTATGGCGTACCTGCAGTCCCAACCCAGCGGGTTGTCAGCCGCAAAGCGGCACCTGGACCTACAACCGTAGCGGATGGTGTCCGGGCAGCATCGCCATGGTGTGGGACTATGGCCTCAATGTCTTCCCTGGTGAGAGTATAGAGCTGTCATACCAGTTCGACCCAAACTATCTCGACCTTTGCCATCCCAACCACCCAGAATGCCACGATGGCATTACCTGCACCGAATGTGCCGCTCCCGACAATCCGATATTGCGCGTTTCGGGCAAAATCGTCACCTACAGCGACAAAAAGGAAATCCTTACCAGTGTACATCCTAAACAACCTGTAGAGGCTTTCACTGCTGAAGTTTATCCCAATCCCGCTAAAGGACAAGTCACCCTCCGCACCGACTACGACAAAGGCGCTGTCAGTGTGATGGTACTCAACATGCAGGGACAAATTGTGACCAACTTCGCATTTGAAGGCTGCTGCACAATCGATGTAAGCCGTTGGCCCGCTGGAGTTTATACTGTTCAGATGTTAGGTGGCAGTTTGATAACGAAGAAGTTGGTGGTAGAATAAACATGAACGACATTCAACTTCACTATATCGACCAAGGCCAAGGCCATCCACTAATTCTGCTCCACGGCAACGGCGAGAGCAGCGAGTATTTTGTTCACCAGATTGCCCATTTTTGTAAGAAGTATCGCGTCATTGCAATAGATACAAGAGGACATGGCCAATCTTCCCGAGGAAACAAGCCTTTTACGATAAAACAATTTGCCGACGACTTGCTCGATTTCATGGACGAAAAAGACATCGAAAAAGCCTGTTTCCTCGGTTTCTCTGATGGCGGCAACATCGCCTTGACTTTTGCGCTAAAACATCCCGAAAGAGTTGACAAACTGATTCTTAACGGCGCTAATCTGTTTCCTTCAGGTGTGAAGCCACTCTACCAATGGCCCATCGAATTCGGCTATTCTATTGCAAAATTGTTTTCAAGGAAATCCGACAAGGCAAGAAAGAATGCGGAATTGCTCGGCTTGATGGTCAATGAGCCGCATATCGACCCGTCGGAACTTGCCAAGCTGACCATGCCTATTTTGGTTATTGCTGGGACGAAAGACATGATCAAAGAATCACATACAATACTGATTAACAATAGTTTACATAATTCCACATTGGAATTCATAGAAGGCGACCATTTCATTGCAAGCAAGAACCCCGAAGCTTTTAACGCCGCTGTCGAAAAATTTTTGCAAAATTCCGCTTGACAATGATATTTTTGTACATTTGCAGGGTTGCAATGGAACGCTAACCCAAGTACCAATTATGAAAGCAATCGTTAATTAACATATAACTAATTAAAATTCAAAGAGTTATGAAGACTTGTAACAAATTCTTCGCCGAATTGTTCGGCACATTTGTCTTGGTGTTTGGTGGCTGTGGAACAGCCTTGTTCGGACATGTTGGCTTCCTCGGTGTTGCCATCGCCTTTGGTTTGACCGTGGTCGCCATGGCCTATGGCATCGGTCACATCTCTGGTGCCCACCTCAACCCTGCCGTCAGTTTTGGCGTCTTTGTCAATGGCCGCATGAGCTTCAAGGAAATGCTCTGCTATTGGGCTGCCCAGTTCATTGGCGGTATCATCGCTGGTGCTCTGCTGCTCGTGATTTGGAATGCCGCTGGCCTTGGCACTACTGGTGTTTTCGCCGCCAACGGATTCGGTGCTGACTTCCAAAAGGCTTGTGGTGGCGACTACCAAGCCATCAGCACTGGAGGTGCCTTCCTCGTTGAGGCCTTGCTGACCTTCGTATTCCTGATGGTCATCCTCGGTGTCACCGACAGCAGCCATGCCAACGGCAAGTTCGGTGGTCTGGCCATCGGTCTCACCTTGGTGCTCATCCACCTCATCAGCATCCCGCTGACCAACACTTCGGTGAACCCCGCCCGTTCGCTTGGCGTCGCCTTATTCTCCAACTGCGACGGTGCTTGGAGTGCCATGGGACAAGTTTGGCTCTTCATCGTGGCTCCGCTCGTCGGTGCTTGCCTTGCTGGCTTGGCTTACAAGTGCCTCGCTGGCTGCTGCAAGAAATGCGAGAAATGAGCAGTTGAACGTCCATTATCAGGAACTATGAAAAAACTGAACTTACTGTTTATCGCCTTTATGTTCCTGTCAGTAAAAGCCCTTGCGCAACAGCCTGCGACAAGGGCTTTTATTGATGAACAGGGCGTGATTACGACTGAAAACGTGCTTGATGTCCAACTGCCTCCAGCGGCCCGCGACGGCTTGACACCCATGCCAGGATTCCCCTTGAGCTTTGGATCAAACACCACCTACAAACCCATGCGTGGCCTGACCTTGGCCGACCTCAACAATGACGGTGCCGATGAAATCATCCTCAACCACAACGAAGAAATCAATGTCATTGACGGCCAAGGGCATGTTCTTTGGACTCAAACACTTGCTGGTGGCATGGCACAATATCCTGCCACAGTCGGCGACATCGACGGCGATGGCAACTTGGAAGTAGTGGCACTCACCGCTTACGGCAACGCACGCGGTGGCATCAATGTCTTTAGTAGCACCGGCGAAGTGCTGCTTGCCACCGTGACAAACAACAACCCGCTCATCTGTGCCCCCGTTTTGGCCGACCTCAACAATGACGGCACTTTGGAGATCATCTTCTGCGGTCGCGGCAAGGCCTCTGCTAGTATCTCCGCCGGAGTCCATGCATGGAACCTCCAAGGCGAGGAAATCGATGGGTTCCCTTTCGAGATGCCCTCAACACCTGCCTTCACACCAACCTTGGCCGACATTGACGGAGATGGCTTCCTGGAGCTTTTCATCGCAACGACTTCCATCCTTTATTGCGTCAGCCATACAGGAGAAATGTTATATTCCGTTGAGAGTCAGGAGGCCTACAAGTATTCCTACCAGTCACCACTTGTGGTCGACTTCGATGGCGATGGCAACTGGAGCCTTGTGGGAGCCTGCCATGGCGACAACCCGAACCACTATGTGCGTAACGCCCAAACGGGTGAATATCGTTCAGGATGGCCAAAACCAGTCGCTTATTGGACTTATTCCGCTCCAACAGTGACGAAAAATGACGACGAATATGCCATCTTCATGGGTGTTTCAGGCGAAGGCAACGTGTTCTATCAATATGATGTCAACGGCAACGTGGCATCCGGATTCCCGCTCAACCTGACTTCAGGTATCGAGGGCTTCTTTTCTGTGGCCGACATTGACGGCGACGGCGAAAACGAAATCATCACCGACTTCAATTTGATGGACGGCAACGAAGGTTTCATCCGCGCTTGGGAAATGGACGGCACCGAAGTCACCAACGGCTTCCCGCTGCGTCCGCAAGGCCTCACCTACATGAACGGTGCCAATTTCGGCGACATCGATGGTGACGGCAATTTGGAAATTGTCACGCTCAGTTATGTCCAGAATTTCTCCCCCGATGACCCCGTGTATGTCACCGCCTACGCTTTGAACCAACCTGTTGAGAATCTAGTCTATGGCACATATAAAGGCAGCAATGACCGCATGGGCTGGATTCGAGAAGAAGAGGTAGTCATCAGTTGCAACCCAATTCGTGACTTTGATGCCGAAACTTATGGAGATAGGCCAAAAGTACATCTGTTTTGGACTGAACCCGAACTTGGATCAACGGGAAATCTATTAGGCTATAGGATTCTGAAAGACGGAATCCTGTTGGAAGAATTAACCCAAGCACAAGAATACATTGACCTCAACGTTGGTTTTGACGAAACGCATGAGTATGTCGTTATCGCCGTTTTCGACGACGGTTGTGAGGCCGAGTCAGAACTGCTTTTGGTGACCGTGCTTTGGGACAGTGTTCAAGAAAATGGAAAAGAGGTCAAAGTCTACCCGAATCCTGCCAAGGACATGCTCCACGTGGATGGTGCCGGTCTTCTTCAAGTCGAAGTGCTCAACATTCTGGGCCAAAGCGTGTTAAGTGTCAATGAAGGTTTCGAAAGCATCCGTCTTAATTCCCTGCAAAACGGCATCTATTTCGTCCGCCTAAAGTATGAACACGGTGAAAAGAGTTTCAAACTGACAATCGATAGATAACTATCAACTATCAACTATTAACTATCAACTAAAAAAGTTCCGTCGTCGCGGAACTTTTTTTATTTTTGCATCATGGCAGGCATCTACATCCATATTCCCTTTTGCAAGTCGAAATGCGGCTATTGCGGGTTCTACTCGTTGTCTTCCTTAAAGCTGAAGGACAAGTTTTTTGAGGCGTTAAAAGCGGAACTCATGTTGAGAAAAGACTACTTGAAAGGTGAAACCGTCCACACAGTCTATTTCGGTGGCGGCACCCCTTCCCTACTGACTGTCGACGAAATCCGCGAGCTGTTACACCTTATTAATATTAATTACTCGGTCGACGAAAATGCCGAAATCACCCTTGAAGCCAATCCCGACACGTTGTCTTTGGACTATCTGCAAGGCTTGCGCAAGATTGGAATCAATCGCATGAGCATTGGCATTCAGAGCTTTTTCGACAACGATTTGCATTACTTGAGTCGCCGCCACGACTCAAACCATGCCCGCCAATGCCTTGGCTGGGCCAAGCAAGCCGGTTTCACCAACATCAGCATTGATCTCATCTACGGCTTGCCAACATCCAACGCCGTGCAATGGAACCGCAATCTGGACATCTTTTTCGAATACGATTTGCCCCATCTTTCAGCCTATGCCCTTACCTTGGAGCCTAATTCCATCCTGACCAAGCAAATCGAACAAAAAAAAGTGCTCCCCGTCAATGAGGATGATGCCTTGCGTGATTACGAAATCCTATGTCGCCGTGCCAAAGACCATGGATACTTACACTATGAAATTTCCAATTTCTGTCGTCGTGGTATGCACTCAAGGCACAATGCCAGCTATTGGTTCGGTACACCCTACATAGGATTTGGGCCGTCGGCGCACTCGTTTGACGGCACATCCAGACAATGGAACATTGCGAGTGTGGAGAAATATATAGACGCGGGACGCGAGACTGCGAGACTGCGAGACCTGACAGTCCCGTGTTCCGTGTCCGAAAAAGAAATGCTATCACCAGAACAGCTCTACAACGAATACGTCATGCTCCGTCTCCGTACCCACTGGGGCATCGACCTGAAATACATGAAACGTGAAATGGGCGAAAAGTTTTCCACTTATTGCGAGAAACATGCGCGACCACTCATCACCCAAGGCAAACTCTCACAAACGCGAGAGTTTCTCTACCTCTCTGATAAACAGATGCTATTCGCCGACAGCATAGCAGAACAATTATTTTGGGAAGAATAAATATTTCTCCTGAAATTTTTCAAACCGACTAATTTCTTTCCTATTTTTGGACTGCCAAATGTACAATCATCATTAAAACCAACTAACATGTTAAAATTCAAACCATTACTCTTATCCGCCCTGCTGCTCGCCGGTTTCAACACCATGGCACAGGAAGAACAAGAAATGCTCGACGGTGCTTGCTGTACGAGCATCATGGTGGGCAAAAACGCTTCCACCGACGGCTCCGTCATCACCTCTCACACTTGCGATGGTCGCTACCGCACCTGGATGCGCTGGGAAGCTGCCGCCGACCACAAGGTGGCCGAACCCTCCAAAGGCAAAAAAAAGAAAGGCCAAACCGACGAGACCATCGAGACACACAAGGTCTACAAAGGCACCATGCACACCGAAGACCCCTTCGACAACCGCAATGTGGAACTGGTCGGCGAGATTCCGCAGGTAGCCCACACTTATGCCTACCTCAACACGGCCTACCCCTGCCTCAACGAGAAACAACTAGCCATCGGTGAAACGACCTTCTCCGGACCCGACACCTTGGTCAACCACAAAGGCATGTTCTTGATTGAGGAGTTGGAGCGTGTGGCCTTGATGCGCTGCGACAACGCCCGCGACGCCATCCAACTTATCGGCAAGCTCGTCAAGGAATACGGCTACGGCGATGGCGGCGAGTGTATCACATTGGCTGACAAAAACGAAGTATGGCAGATGGAAATTCTCGGTGAAGGTCCCGACAAAATCGGCGGCGTTTGGGCCGCTAAACGCATTCCTGACGGCGAAGTGGGCGTCAGCGCCAACATCGCCCGTATCGGCAAGCTGGAACGCGGCAGCAAAGACTTCTACTGCTCCGACAACTGCGAAGCTGTGGCCAAGAAGTACGGCCTTTGGGATGGCCAAGGTGATTTTGTCTTTTGGAAGGCTTTCGGCAGCAGCTACGGCGCAGGCAAGAACTTCCGCGAACGCGAGTTCTTCGTTCTCAACAGCCTTGCCCCTTCTCTTAACTTGAGCATGGACATGGACGAACTGCCTTTCTCTGTGAAACCTGACAAGAAAGTTGACGTGATGGATGTCATCAATCTGTTCAAGAGCACCTATGAAGGCACCGACATGGACATGACGCGCAATGTGAAGATGGTCAGCAAGAAACGTATGGAGGACGGCTCCGTCGTCAACGACACCATCATCAGCCCCATTGCCAACCCGTGGATTGGTGGTGTGACAATGAACACCATTAATTATTTAGCTCCCGGCACCATCAACTTCCAACGCACTGTGGCAGTGGCTTGGAGCAGCTACAACTTCGTCACCCAATGCCGTAGCTGGATGCCCGATGAGATTGGTGCCATCTGCTGGATGGCCTGTGACAACCCAGGACAAAGCCCACGTATCCCGATCTTCTCTGGTTCCACCACCTTGCCCGACGGCTTCGACAAATGCGGTCAGCTGCGTTATCGCGAAGAGGCTTGGATTTGGCACTACCGCAAGGCCAACAAATTGGCTACCGTGCAATGGGGTCGTACCAAAAGCACTTTGCTCGATAACGTGACCCGCTTCGAGCAGAAAGCCTTAAACGAAATCCCCGCCATGGAGAAACGCGCCCAGGCCCTCATTGATGAAGGCAAGACCAAGGAAGCCACACAACTTATCAACCAATACACTTCCGACTTCGCAGGCTCCACCCGACAGACCTGGAAGGAGATGGAAAACAAGTTCTGGTATTGGTTTAGCATGGGGTTCTAATCTCCACTGCCAGTAACAAAAATAGAGAGGCGAGCCAATGGCTCGCCTCTCTTGTTTCAAGAAGTGATGTCCAAAATTACTTCGATTCCAAATAAATCGTGCCTTTTCTTATCGAATTGACACCACCAGCTCCCGGGATTTCGTAAGTGCCAGTAAAACCATCAGCAATGATTTCGCCCGACACAGCACGTTGGTTGCTGGGGACCACGGCATAACGCGTATTATTATCGCCATTCTGGACGTCAAGACCTCTGAAGGTAACAATGTTACCCACCTCATCGGAGTTGACAATACCACCATCGAAGCTGACCACCGACTGGTTTTTCACACCACAGATGGTAATCGGAACGTTGGTGTTTGCACCTACAACGTTGAACTTCACGAGAGCGTTCATGTTTTCCAACCTTTCGCACATATAGTGCTCAAAGTTGCCCGCTCTTGGCCCATCATAAGGTTCAGTTATAAAACCATGAGCGATAACAGCAGGTTGTGCTTGTTGGTCAGCGTAGCTGAACGTCACATAGTCGACATCACCCACTGTGACGGTTTGCTCACTTCCACCCAAGAGAAAGAGCTCCATCATATCACCATTATGAAGAGCATCTACATTGAAAGATCCTGGATAACCATACATGTCAGTAACCAGTTGATTACCTTCTCCTCCGTAGTTTTCCAATGATGTTGATTGGATAACAAGATAACCAATGCACTTGCCACCAACAGCCACATAAATTTTGTCTTGAGGATCCGGGGTAACCGTGGGATTAAAGAAAACAGGAATTAAACCGTCACCGAATTCATCGCCGAAATACAGCTTCGAGTTGTTGTTGGTGGTGAGAGTCACTTTGAAGATTGGCTCTTCGCCATTATTGCTACTGGCAGTCTGCTCGTTCTTCTTGCACTGGCTCATGCCCATAACAAGAGCCAAAGCCATCATAATGATACTAATTTTCTTCATTTTTTTTCCCTTTCTTGGTTTTGAATTAGTTTTCCTTTTTCTTTTTGAGTGCTGCATAACCTGCACCTATGGCGGTAAGAATGAGCAAGCCGCTTCCCACAGGAGCGCCATAAATCGGGTTATTGGTATTCACACCCTCAAAGTTTTGCTCATAGCGATTGAGCATGCCGGCCTGCTCACTTTCGCTCTTCGAACCGAACAAGCCACCTTGTCTGGACTGAGCTGTAGCTGGCACCGACAGCAAAGCAGCCATTGCCAATGAAAGCACAATGGCCTTCCGATTAGTTTGTTTTTTCATCGTTTCTAATGTTTTGTTTTAATTAATATTTAAGTGAATAACTCATGCATAATTCGATAATTCGGCTGCAAAGATAGAGAGTTTTTTTCATACTGCAAGCAAAAAATTGAAAAAAATTGAAAAAAATTGAAAAAAACTACTTTTTTACCCTAATTCACACCCATTAATGAAGTACAATCCTGCCTATTTTGCTGCCACCATTCCCAGTGTGTACCTTCAGCAGATAAACACCAGAAGTCAAAGCACTAACATCCAAAGTATTGTGCAAGCTTTCCATCATCAACTGCCCCGTAAGGCTGTAAATTTCGGCCTTTCGGAAACCTTCCGCTTGGATTTGGATTTCGTTCTCGGCTGGGTTGGGATAGACAAAGAAGTTAGCTTGTGCGTTCTCGTCAACCTGGGTCAAGTCGATGTAGGTCATACTCACCTCATAGCCGTAGAAAGACTTGCTGTCGGCACTGTAGCCGTATGCCATTTCAATGTCGCCGTCACCAGGCACAAAATCGTTACCGTCAAACACCTTGCAAGAACCGCTCATGGCGTTGCCGTTGTCATAGATATAATTGTATTTGTTGGTTGCCTCCCAATCGGAACCATTCCATGATTCTTCAATCTTTGTGTCAAACACACCACTGGTAAAATTGTATGTGGTTCGATTGTCGTTCACCCAAGCATTGTTCTCCCAGTCTTGGACAAGGATGCTCGTGACATGCTCGTTGAAATCAAGCGTAAAGAATTGTTGCTCATCATTTTGCCATGCGCCACCTTGCATATACTGAATCAACACCTCGATACTTCCCGCATTTTTGTTATAGGTATAAAGTTCGTTCGATGACCAAGTGGTACCGTTCCAGTCCCAATAAAGAATCGTCCAACTGTCGCCGTTGTAATTATACACTGCCTTCTCCTCATTCACCCATTCACCATCTTCCCAATATTGGATAATGACCTCGCTCACCAAATCATCTTCGTATGCAAAGGAAGCTCTCCCCAAATCCCACCATTCCTCACCATCAAAATCCGAAACAAGCATCTCAAGGACATTGCCATTAAAATCGTATTCGTAGGATATCATTTCGTATTCTTGCCAAACGCCATCCCAAAACACTTCATACATTTCAGTGTTAAGATAGAATTCATTTTCATCGTATTCGTATTTGACGCGGTACTTATCACCATAAGTATCCTGCCAAGTGGCGGTTTGAGGCGCCATGTCATTTCTCTCGCGAAGGCCATAATGCTTCAGCATGGCAGCCTTTCCAAAGGATTTCAAGTTGATTTTTTGCTGGGCCAAGCCCACATTTCCGAACGCCATCACAAGGACAGCCAAAGTTAAGATTGCTTTTTTCATATTAATAAGTGTTTAGTCTTTAACTACATCGTAATACCAGTTGTCGAAGATGGGTTGTGAATGTGACCCACCTGTGTATCCTATGATTTTTCGCCCATTGCCATGCAGGCGAATTTCACCCTTTTCATTGGTGTAGACCATAGCGTTGAACTCATACAACGATGCTTCAAGGTATATTTTGAAATCATCATTGTTATTGAAAGGTGTGCCCATGAAAGTCTGATTATAACCTTCATCGGGACATTTAAGCGTAATTTGTACTGATGTTTCGGACAGTTTTGAAATCGTGACAAAGGCATCCTCACAGATGTGTACTGTCGAACTTTCACTAATGTATTCGAAAGCATTGGAAACATTGGAGTAATGGTAATCTCCTACAATGTCATCAACCGAATAATTGTAGAAGAAGGTCCAATCATTTTTTTTCTTCTGGCAGCCCGAAAAGACGAAGGCAAGAAGCAGGAGCATGGTTGCTAATGTGATGTTTTTTTTCATGTTATTGTTATTTGTGATTAATTAATAATGAGTGTTTTTGTTTCGATAGATTTTCCATCAAGGTCTTGGCGGGTCAGGAGATAGGAGCCCTTGGAAAAGCCTTCAACAGAAAGGATGAGTTGGTTGGACTTGGTGAAAACCATGGTTTTCAGCACTTTGCCATTAATATCGCTCACGACAATCTGTCCGTCAGTGATACCGTTCCAGCTCACATTAATCTCACCATTGGCAGGATTGGGATAGACCTGCAGCGCTGTTTTCTCTTCTATATGTTCCTCTATGGCAAGCGCTTCCTTGTCCCAAGCGGCCAAAACATACTCGCCCGAAGAGAAGTCGTTAAGGATGAAGCGGCCTTGTTTCCAGTTACTTCCTGGATAGAGCGTGTAAGCAATCTCGTGCCAAGCTTCCGAAGCATTTTTTCGATAGAGCAAAGTGGCTGAATCATTCTGCGTCTCGATGATGTCACCATCGTTGGCCTTGGAATAGTCGAACCAACCTTCCACCTCGGCCTCACCGAAATCATAACGGTTAATGGTCCAGAAGTGCTTGGTCGAAAGAGTAAGGTATGGGACGAGCGGGTCATCGTAAGGTGCTACGAGGTGGTTCTCCACGCTGACAAAAACCGAATCGGTGATGACATCGGGCTTGGCGGTGAAATAGGCGAAATTCTGTTGCGAAGTGCCTTTCAAGATCAAGTTTTTCTGCGTCCTGCCATCCAACCAGTTGTTGTTGAAGTCGTTAACGATGCCCATGGGTTCAAAATCGAGTGTGACTATGGCCGAGCCATGCAACCCATCCCATTCAACCTTTTCGGTAGCTAACTGAAATTCAGGACCAACGAAAGTCACATCATAACGGTTGCTTTGACCGATGTGGCTGTCACCAATGTGTTGGTAACGCAGATCGAGAACGACTTCGTATTGGTTGCCGACCATGCTCACCGAAGCAATGTTGGCATACAAATGGGGCATACCTGAACTATAGACGTATGTGTCAAAGAAATCGTGCATGTTGATGCCTGAATACTGTGTCAAGGCTTCACAAAGTTGTTCGGAAGTCGCGGCTTGATAAGCATATTGGTCGAAGTATTGCCGCATGGCCGAGAGGAAGTTCTCGCGCCCCATGTAGTTCATCATCGTGTTGACGATGACAGCACCCCGGTCGTAGACGGCATCGCTGTCGTAGGTCATATCCAAAGGCATATTATTGAGTGGCAACCAGTTGGACGATTTACTGCACCACGTGTTAATGCTATTGACCAAAGCTGACATAGTGTTTTGAAAGTGTTGCTCGCCATAGACCCCCGCTTCATAGAACGCGCCCCAGAACTGCGCGAAGCCCTCGTTAAGCCACATGTCGCCCGCCTCTTCGCAAGTCACGAGGTTGCCCGACCACATGTGCGACAACTCGTGGGCTACATATTCCTCGCCAGAAGTGTTGCCATTAATGATGCTCGACGCAAACGCGATGTTGTCGGTATGCTCCATGCAGCCCTTGCTTGTACTGACATAGCCGATGCGGTTGAAAGGGTAAGGGCCAAGGTTCTCCTCAAAGAAAGCCACGATTTCCTTGATGTGGACAAAGGTACCAGGAACAAGGCTCATCTGCCCTGGCGTGGCCCAAACTTCAATGGGGATGTCGCGCTCGATACCTTGATAAACGTCCTCCCAGACTTCGTAGTCACCAACGACAAACGAAATATGGTAGGTGGCAATTTCTTGTGGCGTGTTCCAATGCCAAGTGGAGGTACCGTCAC
>JAEEGK010013630.1_pt1 | contig 18285 bp, 5 predicted proteins | sample 8958771 | NCBI WGS metagenome assembly JAEEGK01 (sample SAMN16246547, study PRJNA631951) | gut metagenome | biome: gut microbiome; feature: rumen; material: SC-attached | host: Bos | place: Iran: Karaj | collected 2018-10
TCTAAGGGACTAACTCTCGAACCACGCCAGGGTCACGATGGAATCCGCCTGCATGAGACTCCCTCAGGACTTATGAACAGCATAGGCCTGCAGAATCCTGGAATCCCTCATTTTATAGAGCACGAACTGCCGGAAATGCTCAAGCTTAAGCCGGTTGCAATTGCAAACCTTTCGGGTTCATCTCTCGAAACCTACGTAGAAGGTGCAAAACTCCTGGACGCAACAGATGTTCCTCTTATCGAACTGAATATTTCCTGCCCTAACGTATCCGCCGGTGGGGCTGCCTTTGGTATGACCTGCGTTGGTGCGGCTCAGGCAGTAAAAGCCGTTCGCGCAGTAACAAAAAAGCCTCTTATCGTAAAGCTCACCCCTCAGTCTCACGAACTTACTCAGGTTGCCCTCTCTTGTATAGAAGCGGGTGCCGACGCAATCAGCTTGTGTAACAGCTTCCAGGGAATCGCAATTGATATTGAGCGTGGCGTGCCTGTTTTCGAAAAACTCAAGGCTGGTTTTGGCGGCCCTGCTGTACGCCCTATGGCTGTGCGTCTGGTATACGAAGTTGTTGAAGCAATCAATACTCTTCCTGCCGAGCGCCGCGTGCCGGTAATTGCCATTGGTGGAATTGCCACCTGGGAAGATGCTGTTGAGTTCATTATGGCCGGTGCCGTAGCAGTCCAGGTTGGAACAAATACCTTTGCAAATCCAAATACTATGATAGAAGTAATTGACGGGCTTGCTGCCTTCATGAAGCGTAAAGGCTATCATAATATAGAAGAAATGCGCGGACTTATCCAGAAATAAGCTGGTAATAAGTCAAAATCAGCCGGAATTTCTCAGAAAATCCAAAATAAGAAAATTCTTATCAAAAAAAGCCTCACTACAACGTTGTAATTTGTGAATTTTTCACTTATTTAACTTTTTTATCCTTGCTTTTTTGTAAAAAGGTCTTATCATATCTAGGGTTAAGATAATTGGGAGAGGTGTCGATATATAAAGATAGGGTTTATTGTTAAAAAAGTGTCAACTTGTGTTTTATGAGGTGTTGATATGAAAAAATTTGCGATTGCGTTGTTAACGATTCTTTCTATTATAAGTGTGTCCTGCCAGATAGGACTCGGAGCTGCGGTAGATACTGAGCCTCCAAAGCTTGCTATTGAGAATCCTCCGGTAGATGCAATTATTCGCGATAATTTTGCCCTCAGCGGTACCTGGTCTGATGATGGAAAGATTGCATCTATTACCGCAAAACTTACCCGCACAGACGGAAACGGAAGTGAATACGAATACACAGGTACTTTTACAGAAGCCTTAATTAAACGAGGCAGCGGAACCTGGAAAATTGAAATTCCTGTTCTGGAAGATGCTGTTATAGACGGAACTTATCAGGCAGTAGTAACAATTAAAGATGCTACAGACCGTGTAACAACCCAAAGTACAACCTTTAATTTAGACAACACACCACCTCTCGTAATTTTACAGCGCCCTGCAACAGATATTTCTACTACAGATGAAGACTCAATTGACACCTTTGGTAAAATTTTCTCACTCGAAGGCCGTGCTGCCGATGATAACAATATTGATCATATCGATATTAAAATATATTCCGATCCTGCAAAAACAAACCTCCTTGATACAATAACCCTTAGAAATGTACCTCTTTCCATTGCTCTTGATGCAGCAAAATGGGGAGATGACGCTTATAACAAAATTTACGGAACCACTGTCGGTGCTAAAAAGAAATACTGGTGTTCTATAGAAGCATACGACGCTGCTCAGCGTTATCCAATGGATGGCTCAGCTCAGAAGGATGCAGATAAAAATGGAAACTGTACAACAGATTACTACCTTTACAAAGAGGTTGCTAATTCATCTATTGCAGATCTCAAGGTAACTGAACTATATTCTGTTCTCAACGGAACTAGCAGCCGTGCAGCCATTGACCCAAATTCCGTAAAATCGGTTCTTGAAAGCCTCAAGAAAAACACCGGAACCTTCTTTTTGAATCCGTTGAATAATCCAACCTTTAAGCTTGCCAGCTGGAAGGCGAAAACATTTAAAGAAAATGGTGATGTTGAAGATGAAGGATTTATTGCATTTGATGGCACTTCAATAAGTTTTGATATAGAGCCAGGTTTGGATAGTTATCCAATAGATAAAGATACTCTCAAAGTCTATTTTATTCAGGCAGAGTATCAGAATCAAAAGCCTGTAGTAAAAGCAGGTGCTAAGAAATTGTATCTATCTGATGAAATTGTAAAAATTACAGGTGCTTCAACATACAAAATGGCTATTACACTTGACCGAACCAAACCATTATATGATGAAGATGGAACACTGCTATCAGATAAACTTGAAAAAACAGACTATATAGTTGTAATTGAAGGTAAAGATTCAAAAGAAAATAAACTCTTACCAGAAGCAGAAATTTCTAGAATCGATGGATATCCAATTAGAATTGCCAGTTCTTCTGGAGCTCCAGAACTTAATGTTTCATATAAACTTAATGGGGTTACTACAACTGGTTCAATTATCTATATGCCAAAAACTTCAAATGGTGCAGCAGATGGGCCAGCCTCTGTGCTCACTCTTTCTGGAACTGTAAAGGTAAGTACAAGTGAGCTAGCTGATAAACCAAGCGATTTCTATGTTTCGATAGATGGAACAAAGAAAACTGAAATAGATGTAAATGATCTTACACTTACCGATGAAGAAGGCGTATATAAATTTGAAAATATTAACATTTCTTTTACAGGTGATAGTAAACAGCATTCTGTAATTATAGTTGCAGATAACGGCTCTAAGGCTCAGGAAAATAAGTCTATTATGTATGACGCAGAAGGACCGGTTGTTGATATTAGAAGTGTAACACCAATTGCTTCAACATATAAAGCTGATGCCACAGTAGATGAAACAGACTTTATTAATGGTAAAATAACGGTATCAGTTTCATTTACAGATGCATTTGATGTTGTAGATTTGGAAACAAACAAACCAAAAATTGAATTTATTCAGGGTGGCCAGGTAAAGAAGTCTATTGAAGATATAGATTCTCTTTCTTATACAACCGTATTCGATACAACTGAGCTTACAGACAATGCTGAAGTAACAATGAAGATTACAGCTTATGACCGTTCAGGAAATAAAAAAGAGAATCCGGTAACTTACAAAGTTAAACAGGTAACAGATAAGCCTGTTGTTTTCCCTAACGATAAAGATAAGGTAACACTTAATTATTCTTATACTCAGATAAAAGAAAAAACAGGAACAAATGTGTTCAATCTTGGAACTCAGTTCCCTATAGATCTTATTGATGATGACGGATTAAAGACAGCTACTTTCTATTATGCGTCAGTAGCACAGAATTCAACTGGAAACGAAGCAAAGCCTTCCTCTGGTTCTGAAAAAACTCTTTCTGGAAATAAGAATACTGTATTCTATGATTTACCGGCAGAAGGTGCAGGTATTTATAAAATCTGGCTGGATGTAATAGATAATGTAACTCCTACAACTGATTATAATAAAACAGAAATTGGACCTTTCTTTATTCAGGTTTCATCTGGATTGCCTGTAGTTACCTTAAAGGCCAATGAATTTGTAACAACAAATACTGCAGAGGCAGATGTTGTTTCAACTGCATCAAAATCTCCTTTAAAGGTTGAAATCAAAATTGACTCAACAGAAGAACCTTTTGAAGTAAAGAGAGCTTTAATTACAGATTCGAACCCGGATCCTAAGCGTAGTGATGCTACTACTGTATTAACATCAGTTCGTCTCGCAGAAGGTGCAAACTCAGTAACAATAAACGATAATTACCCAGTGAGCGGTGATGATGGTGAATACAGACTTAAGTATTTTGTAACAGATCTTAATGGCGGCGGAAACACTGGTGTTAATATCATTAAATTCAAACTGGATAAAACAAAACCAACTCTAAAAGAAGAAGACATCAAACTTGGAACATCACAGTTGTCAGAAACAGATTGGTATGCTTCTGATTCAATTCTTCTTGATGTAACTTCTACAGATACAGGTTCTGGTAGTTCAGGAGTTTCATCCGTAGAGTATTCTCTTGATAACGGCGCTAACTGGACAGCTCTTACATCAAAAGATGGAACTTACCAGAGAAATGTTTCTTTTGCAAATGGATCAAACACCTTAAAGATTCGTTCAGTTGATAATGTTGGAAATTATAAGATAGTTTCAAAAACAGTAAAGGTGGACGTTACAGCTCCAGATTTTGAAGTAGATAAGAACAGTTCTGGTTCAAAAGGAAACATTATTTATATCAACAAAGAGCAGGCTGCCAATTCTCTGGTTATTTACGGTGTTTATAAAGATGAGCAGAGTGGTGTAAATCCTCTTACTGTGAAACTCGGTTCAAATCAATCAGCAACAGTAAAATATTATTCTGGTGATAAAGATATAAATGCACTCAATGATTCTGATTACAAAGTTATTACAGATACATCAAACAGCGATAAGAGTAAGATTAAGTACTGGCGTGCAGAATTTACAAAAGCACAGCTGGATGCTTCATTTGTAGATGATGAAGGAAAACCTAAAACAACAGAAAAGGTAACTTTTGAAGGAGCAAATACATGTGGAAAAGTTATTTCTACAGCTTCAATAGATATTTCTGTTTTGAAGGACCTTGATGAAGCAACTCTTGATAATATTTCATTAAATGAACTGACAAAAAAAGGAATTTATAAAGCTGATGATACAACCTATTATGTAAACCCGGATTTAGGAACTTCTTATACACTTACTGGTATTGCAAATGACCCAGAAAGTGGAAGTGGTGTTCAGAAAGTAACCTGTAAGATAGGAAGTGCAGATCCTCTTGAACGAGATACAGCCGGCTGGAGTTTCCCTGTTGATTTTACCGGTGCAGCTAATGGTGATACAAAAACTATTACCCTTAACGTTTGGGATAAAGCAGGTAATAAATCTGCAGATTACGTTTATACAGTTAAAGTAGATAAAATCGCTCCTAAATCTGAACATGAAATTGATGCGAAAGTAAAGGATCTTAAGTTCCGTATAGGTGATTATGACGGAGACTACGACAATGAAACAGATGTAGGTGGAAAATATTCAAACGGAACCTATGGAAATGCAAGTACAATGATTATCAGAGGTTACTATCCTGATAACGAAGGTGGCTCTGGAATCAATAAGTACTATTACAAAGTTTTCAATAATGAAGAAATAGTTGTTGATCCTGATAAAGATTATGATGCAGTAACTACAGATAAGCCATATCTTGAAGGATCTGGTGATGATGCTGGAAAGATCTTCTTTGAAAGTGAAACTTCACTTAAGAATTTCGTAATCTCAAAGAAAAACGATACTTTCACAACTATTCCAGTTGAATCAAAATACGTTGCTAAAAATCTGCCAAATGGAGGAAAGGAAAAGACTCTTGTTCCAAGCAATTACAAGCCAACAGTTCGTGGTTTTGCAGAAGGAAAGAACTTCCTTGTAATTGTAGCAGAAGATAATGTTGGTAACACAAGTATAGATTCTGCAACTGTTTCTACTCCAACAGACGAAAATCCGAATGCAACAACAACATACTATTGCTACTCAATCAATGTAGATAACACTCTTCCAACTTTTGAAGAATTTAAGGAAGTATTGGAAGAAGGACAAGAGCCTGTTGCAAATCCATCTTTCTCTAAGGTTCATCTTACAAATGGAACTACCTCAAAAGAAATAAAATTCTATGTAAAAGATGCAGATAGTGGAATAGAAACAGAAGACAATTCTGCAATTACAATTAAACTTGGTACTAATGAAATAACATTTGCACCTGAAACCGAAGAAGACAAGTCGCATATAAAAATTGAAACAAGAGACTCTGACGGAAAATATCTTGTTAAATTGACTCTTGGTAAGGACGATCTTAGCAATGTTTCCGGCTATCAGACTATTCTTGCAACTGTAACAGATAAGGCTAGAAATAAGTCAAGTCCACAGACCTTAGGTATTATTAATAGAGATAATATTGCACCAACAGTTGAAATTACTTCTCCAGAAGAAAATGCATCTGTTAATAAAACAATTACTGTAAGCGGTAAAGCAACAGATGCAAACGAAATTGAAAAGGTAACTTTAACAGCTGTTTGTGGTTCGGTTCCAAAAGAATATGTTTATGAAAAAGGAAAAACAGGAAATACTCTTTCTTATAAAGATGGAATCTGGACAGCAATAATTGATACAACACAGCTGGATTCATCTTTTGATACAGCTGGAAAAACAGCAACCCTTTCTGTAAAGGCTAAGGATGAAGCTGGAAACGAAACAGCAGATGAAGATATTGCAACTCTTGATGTCAATGTAAATCAGCATGGAGACCGCCCAATAATTACAATTGGTTCAAGTGTTGATTTCAGTGATGATAATAATGGAGAAATCTGGGTAAAAGGTTCTTCAACTATTTATGGTTCCGTAATTGATGATGATGGAATTGCAGATGGAGGATTTAAGATTTATAAGAAGAAGGCTGGAAGTTCTGGTTTCGAAGATGCGAAAGCAAACTATTCTGGCGGCTCATGGAATGTTAAGATTTCTGGAGATGGTTCTTATGTTCTTAAATTTGAAGTAAAAGATAAGGGTAAGTTTGTAGATGATTCTGGCGAACTTGTGGCATCTGGTACAAAATTTAATTCTACAAACTTTAGAGAATCATTTGATCCTGAAACAAATTACGGTGTAGGTGATTATCTTGAATACGATGATAAACTATATAAGTGTAAGACAGTTCATCCTAAAGGGGTATGGAATGCAGAGCACTTTGAAGAAAAAACTGTAGAAGATTTTGATAATACAAAGTCTTACAGTGTAAATGACATTGTTAAATATGATAATGTTTTCTATGAGTGTATAAAGGTTCATGCAGCTGGAGACTGGAATAAAGAAAACTTTGAAGCATGTTGTTCTGATGCGCAAATCCTTTTAACCCCTGGAATTCGGGATGATACAGGAAACAATGAAGGGCATCCGCTTGGCCTTGCTAAAAACGATTATCCAGGAACACTTATACCAATCTGTCTTGATACAGGCTCCCCAACTCTTGTAATAGAAGCTATAAACAACTATGACAGATCAAAAGCTGAATGGAATGAAAAATGGGTAGAAGATTATAACAGATCTGATTTCTACCTTGGTGGTACAATAGATAAATTCTATATAAAGGTAAGGGCTTCAGATACTAGTGGCCTTGATGCGACAACACCTGTCAGTGCTTCCTTTGCCGGTACTATGGAGATTAAATCTGGCGATAACGCTGGTACTTATGGAATAGCTAGTGGAGAAAATACATGTATAGTAGAGCAGATAGGAAATACTGATGAGTTTATTATTGAGGTTAAAGATTTCAATATTGCCGGTAAAGTAGCTGGTGAATCAATTAGTACCACAGAAACAGAGCCATTCTCAGGTACACTTACAATCACTATTTCTGCAACCGATAAGGCTGGTCTGATAACTGATAAGCAGTTGAGTAAAACTATAGATAATACTAAGCCTACAATCAAAATTTCTGCACCAGATTCTGTTTCAAGCACAGCTGTTGTAAGTGGCACAATAGAAGGTGAAGTTGTAAATCCTAAGGTATATTTTGCTGTAACTAAAGTTGCTAAAACTGAAAATAACGAGAAGCCTTCAGACTTACAGCCAGCTGAAGATTCAAATTTATGGAAACAGGATAAACATGCATCTTTGGCTTATAATATTTACTTTGATGGAACAACTAGCGATACAACAACTCATACAGAGTTGTTCAGACAGTATCTTGTAACAACAGGGTACACAACATCAGAAGCTATAAACAACAATACATTTACAGCCTTAACGCCAGTTTATGTATGGATAAAAGCAGAAGATGTGTGTGGAAACATTTCTTATGAATATGCTACTGTTGTAGTAGACCCACAGGGTAACAGACCAAATGTCGTTGTTTCATATCCAAATGCAAACGGCGTAAAGCTTGGTGGTACAATCCGTCTTATGGGTACTGCAAACGATAATGTTGAAGCAAAGTATGTATGGATTAAACTCGATATTGATGGTGATGGCAAGTGGAAACTTGCAGATTATAATGCTCTTAAAGCTGCAACTAATTCTGGTTATACTTTTGGACAGATAAGCACAAACAAAAAGCTTGGTACTGGTGAGGGTGAAGTTAATATCACTCCTTCAGATTCAAATATCAGTGATATCGCAATCATGATAAAAGTTACCGGTGGTTCATGGAATCAGAATATAAATGCAGATGGTGAACTTATACCAGGTAACGAAAAGAACAATACTGTTAAAATGTGGGTTTCTGCTACAGATGATGACAACGGAAATGGAACGGTAATTCTCGAAAGTTCTCCTGTTGAACGCACATTTATTGTAGATAAAGATAATCCATATTTTGTACAGGATTCACTTAAACTTATTACTGATTCAGGTTTTGAGCAGGCCTATAAGGAAGGTATGAGTGTAAAGGGAGAATGGTGGCTTGTCGGAACTATTAAAGATGATGTTCCTGGTATTAGAACTATTTCTATAACTCAAAAAGATGCTAACGACAATGATGTAGAAAAAACATATATTAGTACTTCTGGACAGTCTGGAACTGATGAAAATTATCAGTTTACACCTGTTCCAAATGTAGTTGTAGATGAAACTACTCATACTGTAAATACTTACTATAATTATAACTTCAAGATTAAGGTAGGTGCAACAACAGGAACTGGTGAAAAATCTTTCAGAATTACAGCTATAGAAGATAAGGACTCAAATGCTCTTTCAAGTTACAAAGACTTTATTGTCCGTTATGATAATATACCTCCAACATTCGCTAAACATGATGAAGCAGGATTTAGTATTGAGACGACTGTAAAAAATTCTCAAGGTTATTTTAATCTTAGTTCTGTTGCCTACGAAAAGAATGCTGGGGATACAGGTGTAGAGCGTATTGCAGTTTACTTCACAAGAACTGTAAACGGAACAACTTATGTCTTTGATCCTATGTATAAGCGAACAAATGTGGCTTCAAAGCTTACAACAGTTACAACTGGTGATGGAATCAAACAAGATACTGCTGAGGGTGGAGATATGCTCTACTGGGGTTCTGCAACAGTTAGTTCTATTAGTGGTTCAATTCTTACTCTTTCTGAAGCTGCTCCAAGCTATGTTCATATTGGAGGTCTTGCAAAGATAAAGGGTGTTATATATAGAATATCTTCAGTTTTGGGAAATGAGGTTGGTCTTTCTGGAGAACCAGGAAATGATACCACTATAGAATTTGCCGTTGCAAATGTTGTTGATAATACCACTGCCGAAAGCAAGAAAGATGGTGCTGTTGCACTAAGAACAGATTACGGATATGGCTATTGTGACGATTATATTTACGACGATTATGATATGATTATGGAAAATCTCCACAAGGATACTACAACCCAATGGACTTGGGAATTGAATGTAAACTCAAAGAATATTTCCGATGGTGACGTAGATATCCATTATGTAATCTTTGATAAGGCAGGTAACTGTATTCACGATGTCGTAACTGATGCATCTGTAGAAAATAACAAGCCTCGTCTGGTAAGTGTAGTTGTTGGTCTGGATAAGAACCAGAATGGAAATATCGATTCAGATGAAACTACATCATACTATCCGGAAGGGTTAGGTGAAAAACCTGTTCGTTATAGTAATGCCGTAGAAACAATCAATATTACAGACACTATTACAGTAAAAGGTAAAATGACTGTAAAACCAGAAGTTGTTGGTGGTAACGGCGATATGTTCTATAGATGGAAGACAACAAAGACAAGCTCTTGGCAGGAAGTTGATGACAAGTTTATGGATGGAAACAATGACTATGACGATGCAGACTTTGACAATACAAATGATTATGTAAATCAAGGTGATCTTACTATAAATACTGTCGGAGGGTCGGCTGCTACTATTACCCATGATACAGCATGGTTGATTGCAAATTCTGCAGATAATGGTCCTGGATTTGCAATCAACTATGAGATTTGGGATTCTACAGATGGAAAAACAAAGTACTCTACAGATGCAGCGACTGCCTCAAATAAGGTAAGCATCAACATTACAGGAATAAATTTGCAGGTACGTGATAAAGCAGCACCTGTTGTAACAATTGATGACTTCTACTGGAACAGTCTCACAGACAACTCAGTTTATACTTCAAAAACAGCAGCTCAGGTTAAGTCTGTTGCTGATCTGGAAGGACATATTGAACTGCACGGCCAGTTACCTTCGGCAAACTTCAACGCAACAGCAGCTGCCACAAATGAAGAGTTTGATGCCAACGATGACAAAGTTTCTGGAAAGATTAAGTTGAAAGGTACAGTTTCAGATAACATTGTAATTAAAGATTTGTCTCTATTAATTGATGGAATGACTGGTATTTCAAGTTCAACAAAGGTTGCAACTTATGATAGGGTAAACGGAAAGTGGTTGAATGCTGCCGGTAATGCTGACTTTGCAAAAGTTGGAACTCTTGCAGATAATGGCTATGAGTTCAATATTCTCACAGATTCAAACAAGTTCGATACAACAGGCCACAGTGTAGACTGGACACTTGTTTGGGATACTGAGAAGATTGGTAATGTAACCCAGAATAATGTTAAAGTACAGCTTACTGCACATGATAATGCAAGTGCTGCTGGTCATACAGTAAATAATGTTGCAGCTAATTACGAAACAACTTCAACCCGCCAAGTGGATGTTGTTCCGTATATTACTGGAATTAGCACTATGTTTACAACAGAGGCTCCTGAGGCTGTACGAAGTGCAAAAGGCTATTATAGTGTATATGATGGAGAATCAATTACAATAACTGGTTATAATCTCAAGAAGGGAACAACTGCGCCAACACTTAAGTTGAATGGTGAGTCTGCGACAATTACTACAAGTGATGCAAATTCCTCTATTTCTAGTATTAAGGCAACTGTAAAGTCAACTACTGGAAATGGAGCTAAAACAGCTACAACAGGAGAGCTGTCTGTTGCGGTAAATGGAATTGAATCTCTTAATAACAAGAATAGAAATCCAGATTTCAATACTGGTGCTACAGAAGCTTCTTCAACAAGTCCTGCATTGTATAACTCTTTAGCAAATGCAACCAACAACAATCGTCTTACTGATGATACAAAGCTTTATGTTTGGAATAAAGGCTTCTTTATTGCAAACACCTATGTAACAGATCCAGCTATGAAAATGACCTCTAATGGTAATTTCTACATGGTTTATGATGGAAATACCGGTAATAATGGGGCATATCAGTTGAAGATGAATAGTAATGCATTTATTAGTTCTACAAATACTAAGATTGGTACTGATGGTACAATTATGAATGCAGATGGTAGTTATAGTAATTTCCATAAAAATGCAGTAGCAGTTGATGAAGATGGTACTTTATATGGTGTTTCTACTAATACAGACCGAATTAACAATTCATCTGCAAAGTATAAACTATATTTGTATTCTGAGGCTAAAGATACAGAATATGAGCAGGTTTCTTATCAGAATGCTTATACATATGGTAGAAATACCTACTATACTAGAATAGGTTATACGCTTGAACAAGTTTATAATGATACTACACAGAAGTACGATAGAGAAAGAGTTGCAATTCCGAAAATGTCTGCTCGTAAAGTCGGAAATGATAGTAGGGTATACATGAGTTACTTTGATGGTAATCATACTCAAAATCCGGTTAAATTCCGTTGTACCCAAAGCGGATTGGAAGGGAAGGGAAATAATAGCGATACATCACAGAGCGGAGATGACGTAACTGCAACAACAGGTTCAGCTGCAAACTTCCATGTAGTTGCTGACAAAACAATGGATGGATCAATTGCAGCTCATCCAGACTGGAAATATACTGGAGGTAAATATACTGCCGTAGGTGCTACAAGTGGTGGAGTTGCAGTAGTTGCCTGGTATGAGGTAAGTAAGAATAGACTTATCTTCTCTTATAATACAGCTCCTCAAACACCAACTTATGGTGGGGCTTGGCAGACAAATGCACAAGTAATTGACAATGGTGGTCAGTATGTTGATTTGTATGTAGATAAGAATAATGGTATTCATATTGCATATCAGTCTGGTGCAAAACTTAAATATGCTTACTTGCCAACATATGATTCAACAATTAATTCTGCAAACATTGTTACTGTAGATGGTTATGGAACTGCTGGTACAAACATTACAATTAATACTAAGGAAGTATCTGTTACAGAAAACAATGTCACAACAAAATATATTGTTCCATATATTTCTTATCAGAATGCAACCTACGCAGAAACTCCTCGAGCTATTCGTATTGCCTGGATGCCAAATGCTATTATTTCAGGAACTAATACAAAGAATAGTATTACTGGAAGAACTGCGGTTGCCGGTGCATCAGGAAACTTCTTTACAGAGGGCTGGGAAATTATAGCAGTTCCTACAATAGCAGATACAAGATCTTCTATTGTTTACAATGGCCTACCAACTTCTGGTACTCGATGGGGTGGTACAGGAAAGTATTCTCCAGTACTTGGATATATGACAACATCAGGTTTCGAAAGTGCATATATACAGTATTAATTTTCGGTAGCCACCCAACAAAGCCCTTGCCTTTTCCCGGCAAGTGCTTTATAGTAGTTAAAAGCAAAGGGGCACAACGCAATCAAGCGTCTTGCCTCGGTTTTGGTTAAAGACCGCCACGAGGGTTCAAAGCTGTGGCGGTCTTATTTTTTATTTCGCTTTCCTTTTTGTCTTTTTTGACGAAGGCGCGTAATAATATCAATTAGAATTTGAATAGCTGTAAACAGCAGATCCAAAAATTCATACAGACTCATTGCTGCCTCCTTTATAGAATAATCTGCCTGTATTTCTACAAGCAGTCACATATCGGAGACAAGACCGCCAATGATTGCGTGTGCCGATTATTAGTATAGTAAATATGTCAAGTAATTACAATACTAGAAAATTCGTGTTTTAAGTTTTAAATACTAAATAATTGACAAGTTTAAAATTCTAATATATATTGTAGATATCTTTTTCCGTCTACGGAGAAGGCGCGATAATCGGAATTGCTGAAAACAATAAATCCAGAAATTCATACAAACTCAAATAGCTGCCTTTATTAATTCTTATCCGTTATCACGGCACCTGCCCGGCTGGAGTGTTTAACAACGCTTTAGCCGGGCTTTTTTTATTCCTGCTAAGGGGCTTAATGTAAATTCTTGAGGTGCAAATTTTGCAACTCAAGTTCTGTTTGTTCGAATAATTAGTGGTCAAAAAATTTGACCGCAAATCTAAAGTCTTAATTCAGATTAACATAATCCTTTGTAGAATTCATAAAATTCATCATTAGTAAACAGGGCTCTTGCGATATGTTCTGTGGATGAAAAATATTCAAATTTCATATGGAATAAAGGATAATATCGTTCCAAAGCATCTGAATGTGAATGAAAATAATCAATTGCATAATACCAGTCTACATCGCGGGCTGGAAAATGATGATAGATATCTATTAACTCATAGATTTGTTCTGTTGTTTCTTTTGATGCGATTTCTTTGAATTTTTTATCGTTTAATCTTTTTTTATTCTTTTTTGCAGCGACTTTTATTTGGTCCAGAAGATAAGGAGCTATTTTATCGCCTGCTTTATAACTTTCAAGTTCTTGTGGAAAAACAATATCGTATTTGTCTTCACCCTTAAATAAATAATAACTATTTTGGAGGCGATATTCTTTTACTTTGGATTTGAAAGAATTGTCATCTTCAACTTTTATTTTTTCTTCTAAGAAGCTTCTAATATCTATATACTTACCAAAACATTTTGATAATTCATTTACATAATCATCAAAAGTGAAATTTGTAGAAAGGTTTTCTGCTTCAGGACCGAATAGAGAACAGCGGAATTCCCAGGAAAAGCCGCGTATTGTATTATACTTAAGATCTTTAGTAATCCCGAAGATTCGGTTCTTAGTATTTTCTATTTTGATTATCAACTCCAACAGAAGCTGGTATTCTTCTTTTGTTTTTTTTAAAGGGATATATGAAAATAAATCTTTAAGATCAAATCCGTAAGCTAAGTAAGCTCTAAGTACCTTTTCAAACTTATCACTTTGGATATCACAATCTTTAAATCTGTTTTTCCAGAATGTATTTATTGTTTTCGTATCAAAATGTTCTTCAATAAATATTCTGTATTTTAAATCAATATTTCCCAAATAAGCATTTTCCATAAGTAAGATTTTTTCTTCTTCTGGAATATCAATGGTATTAACAATGTTATACAGCCTGCTATAATCACAGCGGGCAGGGAGTTCAACTGGTTTTTCGAGATTTCTATTTAGAAGCGAAATTGCAGTTTCTAAATTATCTTTGGAAATGTCACCATATATAAACATCTTTTCTTTTAATCTGCTTTCCATATAACATAGAATTGCCAGAATTCTGTTAAGATAACCGCCTCCCCAAATTTCCCTTGAGTAAGTCCATGTTTGATCTTCAAACACTTTAGAACTGATATTTGTGTAATCACCAATTACTCCAAGAATTCCGGGTCCTGCATTTTTGTCATATTTTTTAGTTTGTATTTTTCTTTCAAGCCTGAAATATTCTCCATAACTCAAATACTTATAATCTGCACATGCCAGCCATATGCGTTTTTCCTTTCCAAAATCTTTTTCAGTCTGTTCTTTTACTTTACGATAAGCATAAGCGCGTATTCCCTTGTAGTAAAACTTACACCAATCTGCAAGATCAAGTTTATCTGCTAAGACAAGAGTCTCTTCATAGACTTTTGTCCATTTTTGCTGAGATATTGAATTTGAAAGTGAATAACCAAAATACATTATTTGTTCCTCCGTAATAGGTATTATTAAGAATACAAATCTCTAGTATATGTACTGTTATTAACACAAAAAGTGTTTAAAGTAAAGAGAATGTGTTGAAAATATGCCATTTTTATATAAAAAATAAACTTTTTATTACATTTCTTTTGAGATATAATAATTTTATGAATATTTTGAAGTTATTAAGGGAACGAAATAAGTTTACTCAGGAATTTCTGGCTAATAAGCTTGGTGTAACACGACAGGCATATATCAGATATGAAACCGGTGAGGTAGAACTGAGTGCTTCTCAGATTCGCATTATTGCTAATTTATATCAGATTGAATATAGAAATATTATTGATGGTATTATGCCGGAAGATACCGTAACTTATATGGCAACGAATAACCACGATGCAGAAAAGTTTCGGCAGATTGTTTTGTATGCACTTCAGACTGCGGGGGATTTAGTTTACCTTTCTCAGACTGATTTTTATAGATTGATTTATTTAATTCATAAAGATTTCTACGAGCAGTATTTTGTAAAACTTACTTCACTTTATTATCCGGAACAGGCTCTTTCGGAAGGCGTAGAGATTTACGCAAACGAAATCACAAAAATGAGAAATGAAAATCTTATTGAAATGCTGAATACTACAATCCACAAAGGCCAGACTAAAAAGATAATTCCACTGAAACGAGCTAATTTGAATTACCTTACTGGTACAGAAGTTTGCTTTTTGCATAGAGAGTTTTCAAAGTATTCTACGGAGTTTTAAAAAAGTTACGGCTTGATTTCTCAAGCCGTAAGATTATATGTCTGTTGTCGTTTATGCTTACAATGTTTCGTCAAAAGCTTCAATAGGGATTTGTAATAGTTCAGAAATTTCTTTAGCAGTATACTTTCCATCTGCAAGAAGTTTACGGGCATTTTCCACTGCTTTCTGCTGGGCACCTTGGGAGATGCCGGCTTCCATACCTTCTTTAAAAGCTTCTTCTTTCTTTACAGCAATATCCATTTTATAATTGTATTGTGCGCAGAGCATGTTTATAACCTCCCTGGATTTCCTATCAAGATAATCCACTAAGATTCCTTCTTCCATTGCCTGTTCAATTGCTTTCTGGAAAGATCTTCTAGGATGACGTTTATTAAAATTTAGTTCGACAATTTCAATAAAACGACAATACTCTCTAAGAATAGCACAACTTTTTACTAACGGCAATAATTTTGAATCAGAACAGTTTTTGACTTTTACTACAAGTTCCAGTTTACTGCTGTCTTTTGTATAAAAAGCATCAGATAATCTCAAATCCTGTTCCAGTGGCTGTTCTTTTTTTCCTATGTAAACAACATAAAAATCAGGATTGGGAATTTTATATACTTCTTCTGCATATCGCTGTTTTATAGGAACGATTCCTTCATAAATCCTTGTTACATACTCAAGGCATCTGAACGGCATATTTTCGTTTACTGTAGATTGATGTTCTACAAGTACAATAAGCTTACCGTTTATTTCCCAGCTGACATCATTATTGATGAAAATGTGTGGTTCAGGCGAGATAGAAGGCCCGGCGGACATGCAATGGCCGGCGGGGGGACCGCCCAGAGCACAAATTAAGAAGCGTTTAAAATGTGGAAACATTTAAAATGTCGCTCCAGGTTACCTGCATTACATTGCGCATGCTTTTGAGTTTTTCGCGGGTTTCGTGGTCGGAATAATGTTTGGTCATGATTTCGGTTTTGTGGCCAAGGATTGCCTGTACCATTTTGAGGTCTGCGCGCTGACTGAGGGTTGTTGCGCAGAAATGGCGGAGGCTGTGGAATACGATGTTCCGCTCCTTGCGTTCTGTCTCACTGATTCCGATTTTTTCCAATGCATCGCAAAGTCCGTCTATATAGCACGATGGCCACACAGGCTGTTCGGTTTTGACTGATGAGAAAAATACATAGCTTGTTCTGCTGAACTGTGGATTTTTTCTGGCCTGCGCATAAAGTTCAAGAAGTGTTTCGTGGTCTATAGGCAGGTTGCGGACATCTGAGTTTTTGGGCGGCTTAAGGCCATCTACGTCGTTCCAGCTGTGATTTACGTGGATTATATCTTCCTTCAGATCCAGATCGCATACACGAAGACCACTCACCTCGCCGGCACGCAACCCGCAAAAAATACCGAGCTTAAATGCCAGCTTATAAAAATGATTACTCCACTCAAGGTTGAGGAGCTGCCTGACTTCTGATTCTGTAGGGATTCCGCGTTTTACCTGCTGAGGATTAAATCTTTCTATTCCTGCCATGGGATTCGAATCGATTTTTTTATTTTCGAAAAGATAACGCATTGCACGGCTTCCGCAGTTGATGGCTTTGTTTACTGTTGCACCGCTTAGCTGCTTTTCTGTATGCAGATAAAAAAAGAAATCGTTTAAGGTTGGAAAATCTAAGTCCTGGATTTTTATACTGTCTCCAAAATATGGCCGCCAGTAATTACGGACCAGACCGAGCATCATATCGGTGTGACGTTTGGTGATGTGGTGGCCGTGCGCGATGTAGCGTTTGATGTACTCGGAATTATTGAAATCCCAGAAATTAAGGAGATACGGGATAAGTGGGATAGCTTTATCTTCCGGGGTAATGATTTTTACTTCTAACTGAAACTTATCTGACAGTAATTTTATAAGCTCCAGAGCCTGGTTTTGATTCAGCTGATTCTGGATATTTAAAAGATTGATGGAAACCTTATTTGTTGCAGCACTGAATGCACGTGAATTAGACCGCGCTTTAGGAATACCATCCATGAGCCATCCTGCAGCAATTACGGCCGCTTCCATTTTATCCTTTGTGTGTGTACTTTTTGATATTGTTTTAGCTCCAGTTTCCGGATTCAAAAATCTTACATTGTAATATCCGCTGTTGTTTTTTGATAAATAAAATTGACGCATAGAATCCTCCTTTTGTCTGCGTTCTGATGATGTTTATTATAATCGTTATTACAACCGGGGCAAAAAGTGATTTTGAAAAAAGGATGAATTGACTGCTGATTAAGGGAAAACTGGAATTGGGCAGAGGTATAAGTTGTAATAATATATAGATTTAGGCATAAAAAAAGCTCGTCAATAAGACGAGCCATTTTTGAGACTGACACGATTCGAACGTGCGACCCCCACCTCCGCAGAGTGGCTCAGTAAGCTCAAAAATGCAGCCTCAAAACAATTGAATTACAGTCAATATTTACCCGTTTCTTACGAGTGAATTTGATTTATATTATCATATTTGGGCCAAATTTTCAACTGAATGGCTTTGAAATGCTTTGAATGACTGTTTTTTTCCGAAATCTTTCCGAAATCCTGTTGAAATTCTTCTGAAATGAATTTTCCGACCCCCACCTCGCGAGGGTGTGATCCCCACCCTAACTAGGTGGGGGTCTTAACTTTT
>JAEEGK010013631.1_pt1 | contig 18285 bp, 19 predicted proteins | sample 8958771 | NCBI WGS metagenome assembly JAEEGK01 (sample SAMN16246547, study PRJNA631951) | gut metagenome | biome: gut microbiome; feature: rumen; material: SC-attached | host: Bos | place: Iran: Karaj | collected 2018-10
AAAGTCTTCGTACCTCGATTTAAGATTAAGGTCAATGTCGAATCCATTTCCAAGGATTAGGACGATTTTGCGAGGCTCCGTCATGTTTTAGAGATTAGAATTCTACGTTGTTATATGTCAAATTAAAGTTAACAATTTATGGAAGTATTCGTTTTCTTGGAATATGACTCTAGGATAATGAGGAATGACCCAGTTAGATGTAGTGCAGATTGATGTCATGGTGCAGTTATTGGTAATAATCTTTCAAAGATAATCATTTTCTTACCATTACCGCGTACTGCGTGACGATTTTGCCGTCTTTGTAGACGGCGAAGCCGCGTTTGCCGGAGGGTAGGGTGATGCCGCCGAAGTAGCAGCCTGGGTGCTTGCTGTCGGCTTTTGCCCGCTTGAGGGCGTCTTCGGGATCTCGGAAGTAGTAGGTGAGCATTGCGGCGGCAAGGTACGTCGCAATGTTGACGGGTTTTGTCAAGGACGATTTTTTTGCGGGTTTTTATTTGCTTGACAAGAGTTGTCAAACTCGCGCCGTATCTTGCGCCCATAAAACCTTATGGCTTATGGGATTGTTTTTCAAAAATGAGGAGTCCTGGCTGGACCGCGTTCTGCGGGGCGAGGATGTTTGCAGTGGCTTCTACGGGCGCCGGGGGGAGTTTTCCCGCAATGATGAGGCGTATCGGGTGTCGGATGATATCCGGCAGTTCCATCGGTCGCATCCCGACGTGGATCTGTCGGACCATTATTATTGGGACGATCTCCGCGATGCGGAGACGGATGGGTATCTGGAGGATTAAATGACGTTGACTTATGTTTTTCTCTTTTTTGTTCGGGGTGGGCATGATCGGGTTGATCGCGTCCCGGGTGCTGTCCAGGAAGTGGATGGCGGAGTGGAAGGCGAACAACGGGGTGCTGGGTTTTGTCCTGGCGTGGTCGATGTTTGTCTTCGTGGTGGCGTTGATCGTCGCGATTGTCCTGTTGATTGTGGATGATAGCTGTTATTATATACCCTGGGGTGTCTTGAATGCTGATATGTTGGTCATGTGGGTTTCGATAGGCGTGTCGATCCTGACGATGTTCGCGATGGGCATCGCCGCGGATGTGCGCCGCATACGGGAGAAAAGAAAAGCGGAGCGGGATTATGGACGAGAATGATGCCGGTCCACAGCTTTGTGGACTGGACGCTAGGGCTGGGGCTGGACCGAGTTGCCGAAGAGGGCGAGGACGATGAGGATGGCTGCGCAGAGGAGGGCGATGAGGATGCCGAGGATGAGCAGGATGAGGCCGGCGGTGCGTTTGGCCTTGTTGTCCTCCTTCTTGCCGAAGTGGAGGAGGAAGAGACCGGTGACGAGCGCCGGGAGGATGAGCATGGCGAGGTAGATTACCATAGTCGTTTCTGTTTAAGCGAGTTGGGCGAGCAGGTCGTCGATTGTGCCGGCGACGCTGTCGAAGAGTTTGTACATCAGTTCGGGCTCCTGCATCTCGGGGATGTAGACGAGGACGCGGCGGCCGGCGCCGGCCATCCAGCCGGCCTCGGTGTGGGCGCTGCGGCCGCAGGGGAGGACGAGCACGCAGGTGTCGGCCCAGCGCAGGGCGTCCAGGTCGGCGGCGAACTGGCGTTCGGCGAGCGGGTGGTGGAGGCCTTCGGCGTACTGGGCGAAAGTCCAGTTCGGGGCGGCCGGGTCGATGTCGGTCCAGTGGAAGCCGGCGCCGCCGTGGGGCGGGTTGCGGAAGTCGTAGACTTCGTGGCCCGCCTCGCGCAGGCGCCGTACGACTTCGGGGTAGTGCTGGTTTCTCCAGCTGGAGGCTATGTAGATCTTTGCCATGTCAGGGTAGGGTTGATTGGTGTTCTCAAAGATAGTCATTTCCGGGGATCACTGAGCTTTATTTTTTTATCTTTGCAGTATATGGCACATCCGAAGTTTACGCCTGAGTGTATCACGGAGCTTGCCGAGGGCGAGATTTTTGTCTTCGGCTCGAACCTCGCGGGCTGCCACGGCGGCGGGGCGGCGCGGCTGGCGCTGGAGCGCTTTGGCGCCGTCTGGGGGCAGGGGGTAGGCCTGCAGGGGCGTTCCTACGGCATCCCGACGATGCAGGGCGGGGTGGAAACGATCCGGCCCTATGTGGACGAGTTCGTGGCTTTTGCCAAGTCCCGGCCGGACCTGTTCTTCCTGGTCACGCGGATCGGGTGTGGGATTGCAGGGTTCCGCGAAGAGGAGATCGCGCCGCTGTTCGCCGAGGCGCTGCCGCTGGCGAACGTCGCCCTGCCGGAGCGTTTTGTTCAGATTCTTTCGGCAAGGCAATAGGTCGGATTAGACCGTCGGGGTCAGTTCGCGCAGGCGCTTCTCGATGATGTCTATAAGTCGAGGGGAGACGCCATTCGCCTCGGCCAGGGGTTTGAAGTCTTTGAGTGTGTCTCTCACGGTCGTGATGTACTTTACCGGATTCTTGATGTCGTTCTGGGCGGCGAAGGCCAACAGGTCCTCGACGGTGATGTCCTCGTGCTTGCCCCGGACGGAGAACTCGTGGAATTTCTCGGGCGCGGCGGCCGTCTTCAATATGAAACAGAGATCGTATGCGGGGGAGATATGCCAGGCTCCGTCCTTCTCCATGATGAAGGAGAAATTCTTGGCGTGGTCGTCCGTGTTGTTGGTCAGGACATTGAAAACCATACGCAGGAAGAGCTCGTTCATCTCGACCTGAGGGATGGAAAGCAGCCTGCAGGTGGAAAAGAGGTCTTCGTAGTTGTTGGCCTCGGGGTTGACGGCGGCGAGCGTCTGCGTGAAGACTTTCTCCCCGGCGTGACGGTCGAAACGCTCAGTCAGAAAGTGACGGGTCCCATCCACATCGATCAGTCGGGAGGGCATCATCGTGATGCCGGCCCGGGTGGCCAGGTCGTACCACGTCTTCTCGATCTCGGAGATGCAGAGCTCCGGGGTGTTGAATTTGAGGATATAATACTTCCGGTCGCTTCTGGTGGATGTCTGTCCGGAGAAGATATTGCCATCCTCATCCATTGCGATGATCGCCTTCTTGAAGCGCCCGCCGGCGGTTGTGCCGACGGCCATCAGGGCTTTTTGCGTCAGGGTTTCTTCCGGAGAAATGATTGCGCGCTCCCGGTCCTGCTCGATCTTCCTGGCCAAATCATACAGCTTGGGAATGATGAGTTTCTCGTCCGGGCTGAAGTCGTCTTCGCTGCTGGGGATGAATTCGAGCGCGCCCATGGCGCGGCTCCCGACGAAGGAGAGCTTCGCCAGCGGAGTCTTGTCTTTCTCGTGGAAGTGATGCTCCGCGAACCACTGGTCGAAAAGGGTGTTGCCCCAGTCGTCCGGAAGTGAGTCTGCGATGAAAGGAGGAAGTTTCTGGTATTTGGCGGAGTCTGTGTTGCCATAGACGGCAAAACGGGCCGCGAAGTCCTTTGATGAAGCGGTCAGTGGTGCGATGTCGAGTCCTGATGAGAGATAGTCGGGCGAAAAGAAGAAATAGGAGTTTCTTTTCGCCGGGTTCCAGCAAAGCTGTCCGATTTCCTGTCCCCAGAGCATGACGCTCAGGCGGCCGGGATCCATGTTTCTAGCCATTTTTCTTCCTCCTTACTCTTTGTTGCTGCTCCGATGCTGAAAGATACGGATTGGCAGGTTGTTCCGGAATCAGGTCGTCGAACCGGTCGAGCAGGCCGACCGGCCGGAGCAGGGCCATCAGGTTGGTGATGTTCATATTGGTGATGGTGCCTGTCTCGAACTTGTGGACCGTGGAGACGGATACGCCGGCGGTCGCGGCCAGTTCGCTTTGGGAAAGGCCCGTCATCAGTCTGTAGTCCTTGAACCGTAGTCCAAGCAACTGCAGGATCTGGCTATTTGAATATCTCTTTAAGTCCATCTGGTATTGTTCATTGTTGCTGCAAATATAATTAATTAAAGGTTAATTCCAAAATTATGTGTTAATCTATATTTTATTATAGCTTTGCACAAAAGTGTGGATTTCTGGAGGAGATTGCTATCTTTGTGAAAGATATGGGTAACAAAAGAGAATTGCTGAAGCGGGTCCGGGAGATGGAGGCGCGCTACGACGAGCTGGCGCGCATCCTGGACGAGCTGGACGAGGCCGTGGCGGCGTTCGAGCGCTTCGGCCCGGAGCTGCAGGCCCTGCGGGACTATATGGACTCGGGCCAGTGGAAGGCCGATTTCGAGGCCGACGAGGCCGGGCGGATCCCGCCCGGGGTCAAGCGCGGCGTCCTCTCGGAGGACGGGCTCTACGACCTGCTGCTGGAGGCGGACCTGGCTGCCGAGGGGGTGGGGAAGCGTTTCCGGGGGTGACATTTTTTTTCGTTCAAATATTGCTTTCGAAAATTATCTTTTAAACGACATCGAATCTTTTGCTCGTTCGTGCCTCATTTGGCGGAATTTACACCTCGGTGTACGTTGAATGCGGTTTGGTTTTTGTTTGGTTGAAAACGTGAGGTGCACACTATCAATCATTTACAAAATTTCTTAAAAAAATCGACGTTTGCGCCCCTTAATTCCCGAAAATCGTTGCGGAGCATTCGTTTTTTTTTATGATATTTGTGAGAACAAAAGAGTATGATCAGAAGCACCCCCCTCACCGCTGCAGTGCTGCTGCTCTGCACGGTCTTCTCCGTCCTGTCCTGCGACAGGAAGCTGGAACGGGAGCCTTCCCGTGGCAATCAACCACTCGCCATTCAATTCCGTGACTGGATTCCGGAAGAAGGCGCACGGATCCTTGCCGTCGTGGACAGTCTCGAGCGCGCTGGCGATATCACCGAACTGAGAGCAAACTTCAATCGAGGCATAGCCTACGATATGATGAAGCGCAACCAGGTCGCGGAGATGTATTATCGCCGGGCGTACGATCTGTGCAGTCCGGAGGAGCAGGGTTGGGATGACTTCTTCACCGTGGCGAACCGCCTCTCGTCCATCCAGATGGCGGGCGGCGACTATGAGAATTCGCTGGTCGTGGCGTCCGAGGCCCTCTCGCGGGCCGAGAAGGCCGGCGAGATGACCGACACGCGCAAGATCACCATGCTCTGGAACGTCTCCCAGTGCCAGCTGATGATGGGACTCATCTCCGACTGGGAGCAGGTCAGTTCCATTGTCTATGACGCCATCCGCGAGGAGGTCCGCCAGAATGGCTGGCACACCTCCGACAAGCTTCTGGTCTTCACCACCACGACCACCGGCGCCTACATCGACCGCGGCGAGTTTGCCAAGGCCGCCTACTGGCAGAGCCGCAGCGAGGAGGAGCTGAGTCTGGCCGACCCGGCCCACACCTATCAGCGGACCATTGATATCTATTCCTGGCGCGTCGCGATGAACAAAGTCAAGATCTGGCGCGCCGAGGGCAAGGACACCGAGGCTGAGAAGCTCTTCGCGGAGACGCTCCCCAGGATGATGGGCTCGACCGAAGGCAAGGCCGAGGCGGCCCGCTGCCTGATGGATGCGGGGCGCTACGCCGAAGCCGCCGACCTCTACGACCAGGTGGACTCGCTCGAATCCGAGGAGGGGACCGTCCCTCCGCTGAATATGACCACTGTCCAGGACCGGCTGATTCCCCGGCTGCAGGCCAACCTCGAGGCGGGCCGTACCGCCCGGTCGATGGCGCTCTCCCGCGAGCTCTGCAGCTCGCTGGTCAAGGCGCTGGACTGGCAGAAGCAGGACAACGCCGCCGAGCTGGCGACGATCTTCGCCACGCAGATCAAGGACGAGCAGATCGCCTCGCAGCAGGCCGAGATGTCCCGCCTGCGGGTGTTCTGGGTCGTGGCCGTGCTGGTGCTGATCTGCCTGTTCTTCTATATTTATGACAGGGGACACCGCAAGCACCTCAAGATGCTGTCGGCGGAGCACCGCAAGCTGGAGGAGGCCTATGGCGACCTCGCGCTGGCCAATCTCCGCGTGGAGGAGTCGTCGCGGATGAAGTCCCACTTCATCCAGCAGATCTCCCACGAGATCCGCACGCCGCTCAACATCCTGAGCGGGTTCAGCCAGATCATGACCACCAGCGGGATGGACCTCGGCCCCGAGGAGCGGGAGGAGATCAACCGCGGCATCCTGGAGAATACCGGACGCATCACTTCCCTTGTCAACAAGATGCTGGACCTGTCCGACGCCGTGTCGGAGCGGGCTGCGCTGCCGGACGAGTTCGTCACGGCGGGGCAGATTGCATCTGCCGCCGTGCGCGAGTCCGGCATCACCGCCGCGCAGCACCTCAGTTTCGTGCTGGCCGCGGACGAGGTGATTTCCGACATGAGCCTCAAGACCAACCTCGCACAGGCCTCCCACGCGCTGGCGATGCTGCTGGACAACGCCCAGAAGTTCACGCACCCTTCGGCGTTCAAGGACTCTTCCAGGACCGAAGAAGGCCGGCTGGAGCACGCCACGCTGCACGTGTCGGAGCTCGAAGGCCGGATCGCCTTCGTTGTGGAGGACACGGGCATCGGCATCCCGGCCAAGGAGGTGGAGCATATCTTCGAGGAGTTCGTCCAGCTGGACGACTACTACGTGGGCACGGGCATCGGCCTGACGGTCGCCCGCTCGCTGGCGCGCCGTCTGGGCGGCGACATCGTCCTGGACACTTCCTACACGGGCGGCGCCCGCTTCGTGATGACCCTTCCGATCGAGAAGGAGCAATAATCCCCATTTTTGAGGATTGACCGCGCGGACGCACTGGAGTACCTTTGCGGCCGCTATGGAGAAAAAGCAATCTGTGATGAAGCCTCTCCTCGCCTATGCGGGGAAGCGCAAAATTCTTATTTATGTAGCGATCGCCCTTGCCGCCGTCAGCCAGCTGATGGCGCTGGCGCCGTTTCTTTGTATCTGGGCCATCCTGCGCGAAGTGATCGACGTGGCGCCTGATTTCTCCCGCGCCACGGGCATCGCGCATTATGGCTGGATGGCGGTCGGTTTCGCCATCGGTTCCATTATCCTTTATCTGGCCGGCCTGATGTGCTCGCACCTTTGCGCGTTCCGCGTGGCCGCGAACATGCGCAAGCGGACGATGGCGCACATCATGACGCTGCCGATCGGCTTCCTGGACAGCCTGGGGAGCGGAAAGATCCGCAAATGGGTGCAGGATTCGTCCGCCTCGACGGAGACGTTCCTGGCGCACCAGACGCCCGACAAGGCCGGCATGTATGCGACGATGGCCGGACTGGTCGTGCTGATGTTCCTGTTCGACTGGCGGATGGGCCTGCTGTGCCTGGCCACGGTCGTGCTGGCGCTCATCGTGATGATGTCTATGATGATCGGCCCGACACTGCGCCGGAAGATGGCGGAGTATAACGTGGCGCTGGACGCGATGTCCAACGAGGCCGTGGAGTATGTCCGGGGCATCCCGGTGGTCAAGACCTTCGGCCAGTCGGTCTTTTCCTTCAAACGTTTCAAGAAGTCCATCGACGAGTATCAGAAATGGGTGATCGACTACACCCTGGACCTGCGCCTGCCGATGACGCTCTATACGGTGCTGGTGAACGCCTCGTTCGCCGTGCTGACCGGCATCACGCTCTGCGTGGCGCGCGGCGGGGCGGACGGGCAGTTCCTGCTCAACCTGCTGTATTATATCATCATCACGCCCGCCATCGCGCTGACGCTCAACCGCATCATGTTCGCCAGCGAGAACCGGATGATCGTGGAGGAAGCGCTCGACAAGGTCGGCCGGATCCTCGCGCTCGACCCGCTCGCGGACAATCCCGGCGTGCTGGTGCCGGCGGACAACGAGATTGTGCTGCGCGACGTGCGTTTCCGGTATCCGGAGGCGAAGCGGTTTGCCGTGGACGGCATCTCGCTGGATATCCGCCCCGGGCAGAAAATCGCCTTTGTGGGCCCGTCCGGCGGCGGCAAGACCACGACCGCGAGCCTGATCGCGCGCTTCTTCGACGTCACGGAAGGCGCGATCGAGCTGGGCGGCGTGGACATCCGCCACCTGGGCAAGAAGGCGCTGATGGACCGCGTGTCCTTCGTCTTCCAGGACAGCCGTCTGCTCAAGACGAGCATCCTGGAGAATGTGCGGCTGGGCCGGCCGGAAGCGACGCGCGAGGAGGTCCTCGCGGCGCTTCACAAGGCCCAGTGCGACGACATCCTGGCGAAGCTGCCCGACGGCGTGGACACGGTGATCGGCGCCAAGGGCACGTACCTGTCGGGCGGTGAGCAGCAGCGCGTGGCGATCGCCCGCGTGATGCTGAAAGACACGCCCGTCGTCATCCTGGACGAGGCCACGGCCTTCGCGGACCCGGACAACGAGGTCCGCGTGCAGCAGGCCTTCTCCGAGATGTCCGCGCAGGGCAAGACGCTGATCATGATCGCGCACCGGCTGTCGTCGGTGACGGGCGCCGACTGCATCTGCGTCCTCGCGGACGGGAAGATCTGCGAAAGCGGCACGCACGCCGAGCTGCTGGCCCGGGGCGGCCAGTACGCGCGGATGTGGGAGCAATATACGGAATCTGTCAAATGGAACATCAAATGAGCATAATCAACTATTTTCGTCATAAATACGCCCTCTCGCAGGAAGGCGCCCGGGATCTTGTCAAATCTTGCCTTGCCTGCGCGGCGATGGACATCGTGCTGATGTTCCCGGTGGGCCTGCTGTATTTCCTGGTCCTGGACCTGATGGACGGCGGGGTGGAGGATCCGTGGGGCTATGTCTGGAAGGGCGTCCTCTGCCTGGTCGCCGTGGGCGTGATGCAGTGGATCAAGTACGACAAGCAGTTCGTCTCCGTGTATGTGGAGAGCAGCCGCCGGCGCATCTCGCTGGCCGAGAAGCTGCGCCGGCTGCCGCTGTCGTTCTTCGGACACAAGGACCTGGCGGACCTGACGAGCACGGTGATGACCGACGCGGCCGTCATCGAGACGGGCACGTCGCACTGGGTGCCGGAGCTGATCGGGTCGATGGTCTCGACCGTGCTGATCAGCGCGGGCATGTTCTTCTTCGACTGGCGGATGTCGCTCGCGGCCGTGTGGGTGGTGCCTGTCGCCATCGGCGTCGTGTACTTCTCGTCCAAGGTGCAGCTGCGCTACAACCGCCGGCAGAACGAAGCCAAGGTGGACCTGGCGGACTGCATTCAGGAGGGCCTGGAGGCGTTCCAGGATATCCGCGCCAACGACGCGGAGCGGAAATATCTCGACACGCTGTACCCGAAGATCGACCTGGCGGAGCGCCGGGCGATCGAAGCGGAGATCGGCGTGGCGTATTTCGTGGTGAGCGGGCAGATGATCCTGAAGCTCGGCATCGCCACGGTGGCGCTCACGGGCGCTTCGCTGCTGCTGAGCGGCAGCCTGAATCTGGCAACTTTCTTCATGTTTTTGCTCGTGGCTTCACGGCTGTACGATCCGATGGCGGGCGCGCTGATCAATCTCGGCGCGGTGCTGGCCCTGGACGTGCAGTGCGACCGGATGGATGAAATCCTGAGCCACAAGGAGCAGGGCGGCGTTCCGGAACTCGACAACAAGGGCTATGACATCGAGTTCCGGGATGTCCGTTTCGCCTACGATACTTCGGAGACCGTCCTGGACGGCGTCTCCTTCACTGCGAAGCAGGGGGAGGTGACGGCGCTCATCGGGCCTTCCGGCTCCGGCAAGACCACCGTCTCGCGCCTCGCGGCGCGGTTCTGGGACATCGATTCCGGCTCGATCACGGTCGGCGGGATGGATGTGTCGAAGGTGGACCCGGAGACGCTGATGTCGCTGTATTCCATCGTGTTCCAGGATGTGACGCTGTTCAACAACACGGTCCTGGAGAACATCCGCATCGGCCGCAAGGATGCGACCGACGAGGAGGTGATCGCCGCGGCGAAGCTCGCCCACGTGGACGATTTCGCCGAGAAGCTCCCGCAGGGCTGGAACACGCCGATCGGCGAGAACGGCAGCGAGCTGTCCGGCGGCGAGCGCCAGCGGATCTCGATCGCGCGCGCCTTCCTGAAGGACGCGCCGGTGATCCTGCTGGACGAGGCCACGGCGTCGCTGGACGTGGAGAACGAGACGTTTATCCAGGAGTCGCTTTCCCGGCTTGTCAAGGACAAGACGGTCATCCTGATCGCGCACCGGATGCGTACCGTGGCCGGCGCCGACAAGATCGTGGTGCTGGACGGCGGCCGGGTGGCCGAGTGCGGCACGCCGGCCGCGCTGGCCGCATCCGGCGGCTTCTACGCCCGGATGCAGGGCCTGCAGCAGCAGGCGCAGGACTGGTCCGTTTTTACCCATAAATAAGGATTGACGGGCAGGGGAGAAGTTGCGACATTTGTTTCGCATTTATGATTAAACAATAAACAATGAAGAAAACTGTGATTATCTACGGTTCCACCACCGGGACCTGCGAGAGCCTCGCCGCCAGGATTGGCGGGCAGCTCGGAGGCGGCGTCGACGTGTTGAGCGCCGCCGGACTCGACGGCAGCGTGCTCGAGGCGGCGGACAACCTCATCCTCGGTACTTCCACCTGGGGCAGCGGCGACATCCAGGACGACTGGGCCGACGCCCTCGGTACGCTCAAGGCGGCCAACCTGGCCGGCAAGACCGTCGCCCTGTTCGGCTGCGGCGACAGCCTGTCCTATCCCGACACTTTCTGCGGGGGCATGGCTGCGCTCTATGAGGCCGTCAAGGCCGCCGGCGCCAACGTAGTGGGCGCCGTCTCCACCGACGGCTACACCTACATCGATTCCGCCTCCATCGTGGACGGCAAGTTCGTCGGCCTCGCCCTCGATGAGGACAACGAGTCCGACAAGACCGACGGCCGCATCGCGGCCTGGGTGGCCGGAATCCAGCCTCTGCTATAGTATATTGCACTATAGGCACTACTACTTTACAAACTATCACCAAGGAGATGCCCGGACCTGCAAGGCCGGGCATCGACGATTTAATCGGGGGAAAAGTTTGCAGGAACCGGCAAAAGCAGTATCTTTGCGCCGGCTTGCAAGGTGCAGGCTAAGGGGTGCTGAGGCCCGTGGGGCCGAGGCTGAGATGATACCCTCACACCTGATCGGGGTAATGCCCGCGTAGGAAATGCTATCTTCCCATTCCCCTTATTGTATAATTTATTTACAATTAAGGTTTTCTCAATGTCCAAACGTTTATTGAACGCCGCTTTTGCCGCTGCCCTGGCGGCCGTCGGCGCCGTGCCTGCCGCCGCCCAGGCCCCGCAGGATTCCCTCCAGGTCGAGCAGCTCCAGGAAGTGGTCGTCAGCGCCGTGCGCGCCTCCAAGAACGCGCCGTATGCTGTCGCCAACATTTCCCGCAGGGAGCTGCAGGATTTCTCCGCGACCGGTGTTGAACTCCCGATGCTTTTCGCCCGCACGCCGGGCATCCTCGCCTGGAGCGAGAACGGCGTGGGCACGGGTACCAGCTATATGCGCATCCGCGGTGCGGGCGGCTCCCGCATCAATGTCACGCTTGACGGCGTGCCCCTCAATTCGCCGGAGGACCAGACGGTCTTCTGGGCCAACATGAACTCCTACGGCGCGCTGATGGGCAGCGTGCAGATCCAGCGCGGCGTGGGCGCCTCCACCAACGGCGACGGCGCCTTCGGCGGCACGATCGCCCTGGGCACCAAGGCCCCCTCGCTGGTCCCGACGGCCGAACTGAACGCCTCGTTCGGCTCCTGGAACACCATGAACCTGGGCGCGAGCGTGTCCACGGGGCTTCTTTTCAACCATCTGATCATTGAAGGCGCTTATCGCCAGACCAAGACCGACGGCTACCTGCACGGCACCGCCGGCCGCTCGGGCAGCTATTTCGGCGGCCTGACGTGGCTGGGCCGCGGCTGGAAGCTGTCCTACAAGCTCGTCGGCAACTTCGAGACCACCGGCCAGGCCTGGAACGGCGTGACGGCCGGCAACGACGACTATTCCCTCATGGACGGCATGTCCCTGGGCAAGACCGGCATCCTGACCTACGCCGACATGTGCGAGGCCGGGCTGGGACAGTTCAACTCGCTCTATGAGCGGATGGATATCGCGGACGGGAAGTGGACCGTCGCGCGCCACGCGCTCAGCGACGGTTCGCTCTGGCCCCGCACCACGGACAACTTCTGGCAGACCCACCACATCGTGAACTTCGCGTGGGACATCAACGATTACTGGAAGCTCTCCGTCTCGCCGCACTACACCCACGGCTACGGCTACTATGATGAGTTCCGCTCCAACAACAAGCTCATCAAATACGGCCTGGAGTACTTCAAGGACGCCAATGGCAACAAGGTCAAGAAGGTGGACTTCGTCCGCCAGAAGGGTCTCCTGCAGGACGCCTGGGGCGCCGTGGCGAACGTCTCGTTCCGCAAGGACGCCTGGGACGTCGTCGGCGGCCTGTCCTGGCAGCAGTTCCAGGGCAACCATTTCGGCTACCTGACCTACACCAGCAGCCAGGCTGTCGCGGAGAAGTATGGCATTTCCAAGGAGAAGCCCCTGCAGTACTATGATTCCGACGCGTCCAAGCTCGACCTGAGCGCCTTCGTCAAGGCTTCCTACGCGCTCAGCGAAGCGTGGAGCGTGTTCGGCGACCTGCAGTTCCGCCACGTCGGCTACAAGACCGACGGCTACAACGACAAGTACATCATCGACAAGAATACCGACATTCCGAGCAAGCACATGCTGGATGTGGACGTGAAGTACAATTTCTTCAACCCCAAGGCCGGCGTCAACTTCCACCGCGGCGGCCACCGGGCGTTCGCGTCGTTCGCGATGGCACATCGCGAACCGGAGCGCAACAACTTCACCGACAATGGCCTGTATCCCGCCCCGCGCGCCGAGCGCGTGTTTGACTGGGAGGCGGGCTACCAGTTCGACGCCCGCCGCTTCCGCGCCGGCGCCAACTTCTACTACATGCGCTACAAGGACCAGCTGGTCCAGACTGGCGCCAAGAGCGATATCGGCGAGGCGCTGACCACCAACATCCCGGATTCCTACCGTCTGGGCGTCGAGCTGACGGCCGGCTGGGACGTCACGTCCTGGCTGACCCTCGAGGGCAACGCCGCCCTGAGCCGCAACCGCCTGATCGACTTCGACGAAGTCATCGAGGACTGGGACGACTGGGAGGGCAACTCCGACTTCGCCCTGTATCATTGCGATGGCAACGGGGACGAGGCGCGTTCTTTCCACCACGAGGACAAGGCCCTGGCCTTCTCGCCGTCGGCGATCCTCAATGGTTTCATGAACTTCCATTTCGGCGCCTTCCGCGCCGTCTGGCACACGGGCTTCGTGAGCCGGATGTATCTGGACAACAGCGAGAACGAACTTCGTTCGCTGCCGGCCTACACCCTGTCCGACCTGTCGTTCAACTACACCATCAAGACGCGCTGGATGCCGAAGGTCATCGAGCTGGGCGTCGACTTCAACAACGTCTTTTCCGCCCGCGTGGCGCAGAGCGGCTGGGTCTACAGCGCCGTGTGCGAGAGCTCCGGCTTCACGCCCGACAACCGCTACTACCAGATCGGCTTCGTGCCGGTGGCTCCGCTCACCGTGCTCGGCCATATCACTTTGAAATTCTAGTTATTTATGGATACGCTCCGTTTCCTGGACATCCTCGGCTTCGTCGTCGGCCTGGTCTATCTGATCCTCGAGTATAAGGCGAGCATCTGGCTCTGGCTGGCGAGCATCATCATGCCGGCCATCGATATGGTGTTGTACTACAAGGCCGGCCTGTATGCCGATTTCGGCATGGCCATCTATTATTGCCTGGCCGGCGTGTACGGCTATATGTCCTGGAAATGGTTCAAGCGTTCCGACCAGCGGTCGGGGCGGCGCGGCGAACGGCCGGTGACGCGCTACAAGCGCGCCCACATCCTGCCGTCGGCAGCCGCGCTGCTCCTGCTCTGGTTCGGGATCTGGTGGATGCTCACGCACTGGACCAATTCCACCGTCCCGGTGGCGGACGCTTTTACCACCGCCCTCAGCATCGTGGCCCTCTGGGCGCTCGCGCAGAAATATGCCGAGCAGTGGCTCCTGTGGCTGGTGGTGGACGTCGTCTGCTGTATTCTTTATGTGACCAAGGGGATACCGTTCAAGGCCGCGATCTACGGCCTGTATACGGTTGTTGCGATCTTCGGCTATCGCAAGTGGCTGAAGATGGTCAATTCAGACCCCGCTGTTTCTTGATCGTCTCGTAGGCCTGCTGGATCTGGCGGAATTTCTCCTCGGCGGCTTTCTGCACGTCGGGGCCCAGCGTGGCCACCTTGTCGGGGTGGTGTTTCATCGCCATCCTTCTGTAGGCGCTCTTGACTTCGTCGTCCGTCGCGGAAGGGGAGACCTCCAGCACGGCGTAGGCGGAGGCGGTGTCCTTGTAGAACATCGCGATCACGGAGGCGGCGTCTGCGGCGTTGAGCCGGATGGCCGCCGCGATCGTCTCCAGCACGTCTTTTTCTGACTTGCTGAAGTCGCCGTCGGCGTTGGCGATCTGGGCGAGGTAGTGGAAGAGCTGCAGGCGCTGCGAGTAGTTCATATACGCCGAGATCTGCGTGCCCACTTCGTAGACGTTGACCTGCTTGCCGTTCAGGCCTTCGAGGATGCGCATCGCTTCGCCCACGGCGGCTTCGCCGAAATTCTGGCGCACGAACGCGCGCACCACTTCCAGCTCGGCCTGCAGCACGCGTCCGTCGGCCTTCACGACGGCCGACGACAGCACCAGCAGGCTGATCAGGAAGCTGTTGCGCTGCTCCGTCGCGGAGTAGTATCCGCCCGTGCGCTGCTGATAGCCGCCCTGGCTGTATCCGCCCGGCTGTCCGTAACTGCCTGCGCCGGGCTGCTGCCCGTCAGACATCCGCTGGGCCATGCCCAGCCCCGAATCGGCGGCAGACCCCAGCAGGAAGCCGATCAGCCCGCCGATCGGACCGACCATCACCCAGCCGAGAAACCCCGCAATCCACTTGATTTTGCCCATACAAGAATTCTTTGGTCCCTCTCCCCATCAAATACCGCTCCACATTTTCCCCACTGACATTTTGTCCCATCCTCCCGTCCCCTCCATCCTCACCATCCCCTCCATCCTCACCATCCTCACCATCCTCACCATCCTCACCATCCTCATTGTCCCCACCGTCTCCGCTGCCCCTCGTTATCTCCATATCCGCCACACCCCGTTTTTGTATATCGTTATTTAACAGCTACTTACAATTTTGCATAGGGGAAAATTCCCCAGGGCAAAATCACAACATTCACACTAACAAATACTTACAAAAACGGCCCGTTCCTATTAAGTAGAAGAAAGAGGCTGGGAAAAGCGGCAGCTGCCCGGAAAGGGTTGGTGGGTGTTTTTCGTAAGTTGTTTGTGGATGGGTGATTAGGGAAAGTGACGGGGTGAAAAATGAACCAGTCAGTTCGCGCAAGGTATTGATGATGTGATGTTTATGAAAAACGAACGAGCCTGGTGAGGCCGGGCAGGATTTAAGAGCGGTGGCTGCCCGGCCAGCAAAAAAGGCACTACTGTGGGGGAGAACACCCACAGTAGCCGGGAAATAGGCACTACTGTGGGGGAAAACACCCACAGTAGCCGAGGGGAGAGGTGGCGGGGGCGCGGGGGATCAGCGGGGACCCGGGGGGACTAGCGGTGGCGGAGGGCGAGTTCGCGCTCGAGGTCGGAGAGGGAGACGCCCTGTTGTTCGAGGAGGACGATGAGGTGGTAGATGAGGTCGGAGGCTTCGTAGACGAAGCGGTCGCGGTTGCCGTCGACGGCCTCGATGACGGCCTCGACGGCTTCTTCGCCGACTTTCTTGCCGATGATCTTCGGTCCTTTGATGAAGAGCTTGGTGGTGTAGGAGCCCTCGGGCATCTTGGCGTGGCGGTCGCGGACGACGGCGGCGAGGGTGCGGATGAAGCCCTCGTCCTCCGGCGTGTCGAAGCAGGAGGTGGTGCCGCGGTGGCAGGTGGGGCCGTCGGGGCGGGCTTTGATGAGGAGGGTGTCGTTGTCGCAGTCGGGGAACATTTCCACGATGTGGAGGAAGTTGCCGCTGGTCTCGCCCTTGGTCCAGAGCGCCTGGCGGCTGCGCGACCAGAAGGTCACGCGGCCTTCGGCGGCGCTCTTGTCGAACGCCTCTTCGTTCATGTAGCCCAGCATCAGGACCTTGAGGGTGGTGGCGTCCTGGATGATGACCGGGAGGAGACCGTCGCCGGTCTTATCTAATTTGAAATCGCTGAATTTCATATTCTTACGTATACGTTTGCGGCGCGGAGCGCCTGTTTGAGGGCGGGGATGGGAATCTGTCCGTAGTGGAAGATGCTGGCGGCCAGGGCGGCGTCGGCGCGGCCTTCGGTCAGGACGCGGCGGATGTCCTCGATGCTGCCGGCGCCGCCCGAGGCGATGACCGGGATGGTCAGTTCCTCGGAGAGGCGGGCGTAGGCGGCGTCGGCGTAGCCCGCGCAGGTGCCGTCGTGGTCCATGGAGGTGAAGAGGATCTCGCCGGCGCCGCGCTCCTGCGCTTCCTTCGCCCAGGCGAAGAGCTCGCGGTCGGTCGGCCGGCTCCCGCCGTGGGTGGTGCAGGTCCAGCGGCCGTCGATCTGCCGGGCGTCGATGGCCACCACGACGAACTGGCTGCCGTATTTTCCGGCGATGCGGCTGATGAGCGTCGGGTCCGCGATGGCGGCGCTGTTGACGGAGATCTTGTCCGCGCCGGCGTCGAGCAGGCGCGCGGCGTCGTCGAGCGTGCTGATGCCGCCGCCGACCGTGAACGGGATGTCGATGCCCAGCGCGATGCGCTCCACGAGCGCCGCGAACGTGTGCCGGCCTTCGCGGCTGGCGCTGATGTCGAGGTAGACCAGCTCGTCGGCACCGTCGCGGGCGTATTGCACGCCCATCGCGACGGCGTCCCCGACTTCGCGGAGCCCCTCGAAGTTGATGCCCTTGACGACCTGCCCGTCCTTTACATCGAGGCAGGGGATGATGCGCTTTGCGACCATGTCTTGATATCTTCCAGGGTGATGTGATTTTCGTAAATGGCTTTGCCCACGATGACCTTGCCGAGGTGCAGGGCGTCCAGCATCCGGATGTCGGCCATGCTGCTGATGCCGCCGCTGACGGTGAAGCTCAGGTCGGGGAAATCCCGCTGCAGGCGCACGTAGAGCGCCGCCGCGGGCCCCTGCAGCATGCCGTCGCGGGAGATCTCCGTGACGATGCATTCCTTCAGGCCTGCCGGCTGGAAATGGGCGATCAGCTCGTCGATCCCGACCGGGGCGGCTTCGAGCCAGCCCTTGACGGCGACGACGCCGTCGCGTACGTCGGCGCCGAGGATCATCCGTTCGCCGTAGCGGCCGAGCCAGCCGGCGAATACCTCCGGCTGCAGGGCGGCCACGCTGCCGACGATGGCGTGCGAGGCGCCCGCCGCGAAGACGGCCTCCAGGGCCGCGTCGTCCTTGATGCCGCCGCCCCATTCGAGCTCGCAGTCCACCGCCTTGGCGATCTGTTCGAGCGTCTTGAGGTTGTGGGGCGCGCCGGCGCGGGCCCCGTCCAGGTCGACGAGGTGGATGCGCTTGACGCCGCAGTCGGCATAGCTGCGGGCCAGGTCCGCCGGGTTGCCGTCATACACTTTCTTCTGGCTGTAGTCGCCGCGCGTCAGTCGCACGCAGCGTCCGTCGATGAGGTCGATGGCCGGGATGATGCTGATCATAAGGCGAGGAAATTCTGGAGAATCGCCGCCCCGGTGGAGCCGCTCTTCTCCGGGTGAAACTGCGTACCGTAGAAATTCTCGTATTTGAGCGCCGCGCTGAAGAGGTCTTCGCCGTGGCGGCAGGTAGCGATCGTGTCGGGACAGAGGTCCGCGCGGTAGGAGTGCACGAAGTAGACGAAGCTCCCGCCCGGGATGCCCTTGAAGAGCTTGCCGTCGAGGTTGCCCAGGGCGTTCCAGCCCATGTGGGGGACCTTGGCGTCGGGCGCTTCGCGGAAACGGCGGACGTGGGCGTCGAAGATGCCCAGGCCCTGCACCGGCCCCTCCTCGGAGTCGCGGCAGAGCAGCTGCATGCCCACGCAGATGCCGAGCACGGGGCGGCGCAGGCCGCGGATGAGCTCGCACAGGCCGCGCTCGCGCAGGTGCTCCATCGCCTCCGCGGCGTTGCCCACGCCGGGGAGGATGACCTTGTCGGCCGCGAGGATGCGGGCGGGATCCGCGGTGAGTTCATATTCCGCGCCCAGGCGCTGCAGGGCGTTGCCGACCGAACGGATATTGCCGGCGTCGTAGTCGATGATCGCAATCATAGCAGTCCTTTGCTGGAGGGGAGATCGTAACTGAAAACATCGCGCCGCACCGCCTGCTTGAGCGAGCGGGCGAAGGCCTTGAAGATGCCTTCGGCGAGGTGGTGATTGTTCTCGCCGCGTGCCT